>JAEEGL014491849.1_pt1 | contig 13062 bp, 13 predicted proteins | sample 9134231 | NCBI WGS metagenome assembly JAEEGL01 (sample SAMN16246548, study PRJNA631951) | gut metagenome | biome: gut microbiome; feature: rumen; material: fiber-attached | host: Bos | place: Iran: Karaj | collected 2018-10 | reverse complement strand
TGTGGATACTGGCTGCCACACTGCTTGCGGCCTCCGTCCTGCTGTATGTTCTGGTCATCCGGCCTTCCGCCGGCGGAAGGCCGGATGACCAGAACATACAGCAGGACGGAGGCCGCAAGCAGTGTGGCAGCCAGTATCCACAGCCGTTTCCCGGCTGCTCCCCGCTTTTCCCTCACTGCCCAGCGCCTCCGTCCTGTCCGGTTTATACTCCTTCGCCTTCTTCGTCGCCGTCAGCGTCCGCTTCCGGTTCTTCCTCCGGAATTTCTTCTGCTTCTTCTGCGGCTTCTCCGTCTCCGGCTTTCTCATCGGGATCCTCTTCCGCCTTTTCTGTTTCCGACGGGATCCTGATCTTTCCTTCCTCGATGCCCTCGATATACTCTTCAAGGCACAGGTCGTGTTCCTGCATATACTTGGCGTGGTTGACACCTACATAGCGGATATGCCACGCTTCAGCGGTAAAGCCGGTTATCTTTTCCTTTTCTTTTGTGTAGCGCATGATGAAGCCATAGTCCCAGCAGTTCTCCTTCAGCCATTTGTACTGCTTCGTGCTGGAGAAGGTTTTCGCGCCTTTTACGTTGATGTCAAATGCCAGTCCAAGGTGATGCTCGCTGCACCCCGGCTCAGCGACGCTCTTCAGCGCGGCACGTCTGGCTTTGGAACTGCTCCAGTCCTTGTTCTTCTTGCGGTAGCTGCTGATCTTGGCGTTCAGCAGTTTCACCTGGTCGTCCCAGGTGCGGTATCCCGCGCTGATCTGCCACTTGGTGATCTTGTCTTCCTTCGCGGCCTCCAGCATGGTCTGCAGGGCTTCCACAGCCGTGCGGACCCCCTGGGTCTTCTTGTATTTGATCGTGACCAGTTTCTTGTCCAGCACGTCCTTGAGGTACACCAGGTCCGCCGGCACGAAATACTCGTCTACCGGATGATCGGCATTCACCAGCATCGGGACCTCGCCGGCCAGCACGTCCACCGGCTCGGTGTTCTCCGGCGCGGCAACCGCATCGTCCGCATAAAGCTTTGCAAGCGTAGTCTCTCCGGCCACGCCGTCCGTCTTCAGTCCGTTCCTGCGCTGGAAGGAGATCACGGCGCGCTTGGTGCCGCCGCCATACTTTCCGTCCACCTTGCCGTTCAGATAGCCAAGATCTTTCAGGCGCTGCTGCAGGCGCGTCACTTCATCGCCACTGGCACCGACGGTAAAGATCCCCTGCGCCTGGAGTTCCGCCGGCGTATGGGTCACTGCCGGTGTCGGCTGCTCCGTTGCCTCTGCCGTACTCTCAGCCCCGGCCGTAAACAGGGGGAGCAGCAGCATGACCATCAGCAGTGCGGCAAGGACACGGCGGCATTTGATAAAACTCATATTCACGCCTCCCGGTTCGGATGTTTTCCCTATTATATATCACTTTGGCCCCTGCGGGCAAATATACTTTTCGCTTCCCGGCAAAAATGTTATACTGTCCGTGTTATCCTAAGCACATCATCGTCTCATCCCAAACGAAGTGAAGGATCTTATTATTCTGTCGGAAAGGAGGTGCCGGCATGCCGGATGTCGCGGTCCATGCCGCTTTCGGCAGGGATGTGTTTTCCTCGCTTTCTCCGGAGATCCGGCAGGTGATCCGGCCGCAGCCCTGGACCTTCGGGCTTTTCGGCCCGGACCTCTGGTTTATGTACAAACCCTGGCGCCGCCGCGAAGGTCGCGGAAGGCGGATGCATACGACACGTCCCGGTGCTTTCCTGACCGGGCTCCTGAAACGCTCCGCTGCCTCATCCCACAGGGAGGAGCTGTTCTCCTGGCTGGCCGGTTTTTTCTGTCACTATGCGCTGGACAGTACCACCCACCCCTACATCATCTATGTGACGACGGAAGAATACCATTATCCCCGCTGCCACATGAGCTTTGAGCATGAATTGGATATGCGGCAGATCAGCCGTGACGGGCTTGACGGGACAAGGCATCCGATCACGGAGCACTATTTCCCCGACGTTCATCTGCCTGCCGATATAAAGGCAGATGTCGATGCTGTGTTTGAAGAAGTCTATGGCTGGAAAGGCGGCTGGAAAGCGATCAACCGGTCATGCCGTCTCTACCGCCGCTGCTACCGGCTGCTGGAAAGCCCGTCCGGCGCCACCGCGAAGCTTGCGCGGCGTATGAAGCATCCGCTGCTCCGCTCCCTCGCCGTGACTGAGTCGCATTTCCGCGGGATGGATGTGGAAAATACAGCGCATCGCGTCTGGCACCACGCCCATGATGAAACCCTGACCTTTACGGACAGCTTCCACGAACTGCGGGAGCGTGCCCGTCTCCGGGCCGTCGAGCTGATCGAAGCTTCTTTCCGGTATCTCTGGCAGGGCCAGGGAACCGCAGAAGGAATCGCCGCTCTCATCGGCAACAGCTCCTACCTCAGCGGTCTCCCCGCAGACGATCCCCGCAATCTCAACATCAAATCCCTTCTGCCCTCCGGCTCTAAAAAGGCAAAATAAAAAGGGAAAAAGGTCGCCCTGTTTCCCTCTTATATTCCAATATAATGATCTTTCCGAAGTGGGTTCTTACAACATCCTTTTCCGTTTGTCCTTGAGCTTGCCCTCTTTCCCGAGGGCGATCAGCCGTTCGTACCGTTCCACTGCTTTTTCGAGCACCTTTTCCCAGGGCACCGGGATCGTATCCCTGGCATTCTGCCCGATCTGCTTCAGCTTTTCCGGATTCTTCAGCGCCTCATCGATCACGCGCGCCAGATCCTTCGGATCATTCTCGCAGAGGAGACCGTTCTCTCCGTGGCGGATAACCTCGGCCGCCGTACTGTTGCGCACCATGACCGACGGTGTCCCCATCACCGCTGCCTCCCTCACCACCATCGGTGAGGCGTCATACAGGGACGGGAAGGCAAAGATCGATGCCCGGTCGTACAAGGCGTCCAGCAGACTTGCGTCCGTGATATGACCGATCTGTTCCGCCCGGTCCTGGATGTTCAGTTCATGGATCTTTTCACCGATGGCATTCATATCCATCCCCTGCCCCGCCAGCAGCAGCCGGTAGTCCACCCCCCGCCGCTTCAGTTCCGCGCAGGCTTCCAGCACAGTCAGGATATTCTTTTTCCAGTCCATCTGGCCTGCGAAAAGGATCAGCGGCGTATCCCCCAGGTTCCAGCGGCGGTTTACCTCCTCCACATCCGTCGTGGAGGCGGTGCGGAACGTGGCGCCGTTGGGCATGACCTGGATCTCGCCCTCGTAGCCGTACTCCCGGAGTACATCGGCCGTATTCTTCCCGACAGCCCAAACCTCATCGCAGCGGTTGTAGAAACTGACCACCAGCTTCACGCCCATTTTCGCGATGGACTCAGATTTGGTTGCCTTGAGAAAATCGTCATAATACTTGGAATGAAAAGTCGCGACGAGGGGAAGCTTCCGGACGGCGGCAAGGCGAAGTGCCTCGGAACCTGCCGTAAAGGGGCTGTGGGCATGGATCACGTCCAGTTCGATCATCCGGATCCTTTTCCGGTAATGGGCATCCAGGATCGCTTCGCCTACTTTGTACTGTTTCATCCCGGGAACGCTGTTGCCGACATAGTCAACCAGTTCAAACGGAAAACCGCCCTGGAAACCTGTGTCATACATCGGGGCCACCACCGTTACCTGGTGCCCCATCCTGCACAGTGTCTCTGAATAGGCCTGGACCACACGGCCCACGCCATCCACAATCGGGAGAAACGTATCAGTAAACTCGCCGATCCTCAGCATTCTTCATTCACCCTCACGCCGGCCCGGGCCGGAAATCTTATGGTGATATTATCTCATGATATGAAGAAAAAAGCAAATAAACCCCGAAGTCATGAAAAACACAAGGAGAACCGTTGAAACCCCGGAGAATCATTGACATCATCCGGTCCGGGGTGTATGCTCCACCCAACCAAACCCTTGTGAGGAGTTTCGCTCTTATGAAGAACACCTTTGGCAGCAGCGTTTCCGTCACCCTCCTCGGTGAGAGTCACGGAGCGGAGATCGGAGCGGTGATCGATGGGCTGGCGCCCGGAATTCCGGTGGATGAGGCTTTTATCGCCGGTCAGCTGACTCTTCGGCGTCCTGCGGGCAGGATCTCCACAGCCCGTCAGGAAGCCGATCCTTTCCGGATCGTCAGCGGCGTTTTTGAAGGAAGGACCACCGGAACACCCGTCACGATCCTGATCCCCAACGCGGACACCCGCAGCGGTGACTACAGCCGCGGTGCTTTCCGGCCAGGCCATGCGGATTATGCCGCCAGCATCAAATACCGCGGCTTTGAGGATTACCGCGGCGGCGGGCACTTCAGCGGCCGCATCACCGCGGGTCTGGTTGCCGCCGGTGCTGTCGTGATCCCTACCTTGAAGTGCAAAGGCATCCTGATCGGTTCCCATATTGCCCGGTGCGCCGGGGTCGATGATGTCCCTTTCAGCGACCTGTCTGCCGATCTTCCCAGGTTGAACGTTCTCCCCTTCGCCGTGTTGGATGAAGCGCAGGGGCGGAAGATGCAGGCCGCCATCGAAGCCGCGGCTGCGGAAGGCGACAGCGTCGGCGGAATCCTGGAAACCGCCGTGACCGGTCTTCCGGCAGGCGTAGGCGAACCCTGGTTTGACACCCTGGAAGGGATGCTCTCCCATGCGCTCTTCTCCGTCCCCGCTGTCAAAGGCGTGGAGTTCGGCAGCGGTTTCGCGCTTGCGGATATGCGGGGCAGCGAGGCGAACGACCCGCTCCGCAGCGGTCCGGAGGGGATCCGTAGCCTGACGAATCACAACGGCGGGATCAACGGCGGGATCTCCAACGGCATGCCGCTTCTGTTCCGCTGTGCCGTCAAACCCACTCCTTCGATCTCAAAGGACCAGCTGTCCGTGAACGGAACCACCGGCAAGGACGAAGTGCTCCGGATCCGGGGCCGCCATGATCCGGCCATCGTGCACCGCGCGAGGATCGTCGTGGATTCGGTCACCGCCCTGGTCCTCTGTGACCTGCTGGCGCAGCGTTTCGGAACAGACTGGCTTGGGGAGTCCGCCATATGAGATACGGTTGCATCGGGGAGCATCTTCCCCACAGCTTTTCCAAAGAGATCCACGGGGAGATCGGCTCCTATGACTATGCTCTGAAGGAACTGGCACCGGATGAAATCCCCGCCTTCATGACGGAAAAGGATTTTTCCGGTATCAATGTCACGATCCCCTACAAGCAGGCGGTCATCCCTTTCCTGGATTATATGGATCAGACCGCAAAAGCAATCGGCGCAGTGAACACCGTCGTCAACCGAAACGGTGAACTCCGGGGATACAATACGGATCTGTTCGGGCTGACCTGGCTGATTCGCAGGATCGGCCTGGATCTTTCCGGCCGCAAGGTACTGATCCTCGGCACCGGCGGTACCTCGCGGACCGCCGCCTATACCGCGCAGGCACTGGGAGCACGCAGTATCATGAAAGTCAGCCGCACGGCAAAGGACGGCGCAATTTCCTATGACGAAGCGCTCCGTAAGCATACTGACGCGGAGATCATCCTGAACACCACTCCATGCGGTATGTATCCGCATCCGGCTGAACAGCCCCTGTCCCTGAAGCCTTTCACCCGCCTGCAGGGCATTGCCGATGTGATCTACAACCCGCTCCGCAGCCGCCTTGTCCTGGAAGCACGCGCTCACGGCCTGCCGGCGGAAGGCGGGCTCTACATGCTGGTCGCTCAGGCTGTCCGTGCCTCGGAATTGTTTCTGGATGTCACTTATCCGGAAGACCTGACAGACCGGATCTACGGCCGGATCCTCCGCAGGAAGGAAAACCTGGTGCTTATCGGTATGCCCGGCAGCGGAAAGAGTGCCGTCGGTCGGGCTCTGGCGGAACAAACAGGTCTCCCGTTCTTCGATACCGATCAGTTGATCGTCGACCGGGCGGGAAAGCCGATCACGAAGATCTTCCGGGATTCCGGCGAAAAAGCCTTCCGGGACCTGGAATCAGATGTAATCCGGGAGCTGTCCCTCCGCAGCGGCATCATCATTTCCACCGGCGGCGGTGCAGTCCTCCGCCCTGAGAACGTCACCGCCCTGAAGCAGAACGGCCGCCTCCTCTGGTTGGACCGGGATCCGGACTCCCTGGTCCCGACTGGCGACCGGCCGCTCGCAGATACTGAAGACAAGATGAGAAACCTCTACCGAGAGAGAGAGCCGGTCTACCGTTCCGCCGCCGACAGGATCATCCCCGTAAACGGCACTCCGGAACAGCTTGCCGGAATCATCTTCAATGCCGGTGTCATTTGAACGAAGGATTGGAACATCCGGAGAAAGAGCCGGTGACTCTTTCTCCGTGGAAAACGGACGACAGCTCAGAGAAGGATCTTTAAGTATCTGACCGTAAAGTCTCATCGGAAAGGAAGACGATTGATGCGTATACTGATCATCAACGGCCCCAACATCAATATGCTGGGCATCCGTGAACCGGATATCTACGGCCGGACAACATACGCCGATCTTTGTGCGATGATCCGCGACCACGCAGCAGAATCCGGTACTGAAGTGACCATTTATCAGTCGAACCATGAAGGGGATCTGGTGGATGCGATCCAGCGGGCATATGGCACCCAGGATGCGATCATCATCAACCCAGCTGCCTATACCCATACCAGCGTCGCTATCCTTGACGCGCTGAAGGCAGTCGCCCTGCCGGCAGTCGAGGTGCACATCTCCGATCCCGACACCCGGGAAGAATTCCGCCGCGTCAGTTACGTCCGTTCCGCCTGCGTGAAAACAATCTGCGGACACGGCCTGAACGGCTATCTCGAAGCCATCGATTACCTGCTCGGAGGAAATGCATGAGAGCGATCATCCGTCCCGGCACAGCCCGGGGCACCGTTGCGGCGCCGCCATCCAAATCCATGGCGCACCGCCTGCTGATCTGCGCAGGCCTTGCTGACGGCGAAAGCCTCGTGGAAGGCGTCGATCCCTCTGAGGACATCCTGGCCACCATCGACTGCCTGGAAGCTCTGGGAGCGTCCATCCGCCGCGAGGGAAGCGCAGTTCATGTTCGCGGCTGCGATCCCCGGAAAGCGGCTCCTGCTGTCCTTCGCTGCCGCGAATCCGGCAGCACCCTGCGTTTTATGATCCCCCTGTGTCTCCTCTCCGGTCAGCCGATGCGCCTGGAAGGCAGCCCTACCCTGCTGAGCCGTCCGCTCTCCGTGTATGAGATGATCTGCCGCGAGCGCGGCCTTCGTCTGGAAAAGCAGTCCGGAGCCCTGCTGCTCCGGGGGTTCCTTCCGCCGGGTGACTATGCCCTGCCCGGCGATATCTCAAGCCAGTTTATCACCGGGCTTCTCTTCGCCCTGCCGTTTCTTCCGGGCGACAGTGTGCTGCGCCTGATCCCGCCTGTGGAGAGCCGTTCCTACCTGAACCTGACCATCGCCGCGCTGGCCGATGCCGGAATCCGTCCGGAGATGCCGGATGAAAACACCTTCGTCGTTTCCGGAAACAGTGCCTATCAACCTGAAAAAGCCGTCGTTGAGGGAGACTACTCTAACGCGGCCTTCTTCCTCGGCCTGAATTGTATCGGCGGCAGCGTCACGGTCACAGGGCTTCGTCCGGAAAGCCTCCAGGGTGACAGGGTCTGTGAGGAATACCTGCCGCGGTTGCAGGCCGGCGCCGAAACCCTGGATATTTCTGACTGTCCGGACCTGGCCCCTGTCTTTTTCGCTGTTGCCGCCCTCTGCCACGGAGCAACCTTCACCGGCACCCGCCGTCTGCGTTTCAAGGAAAGCGACCGCGGAGCCGCCATGGCTGCGGAACTGGCCAGGTTCGGCATCATGCTCGATCTTGGGGAGAACCGGATCACCGTTCCCAACGGTATTCCGCATGCGCCGGATGCTCCCCTGTCCTCCCATAACGATCACCGGATCGCCATGGCGCTTTCGCTGCTGTGCAGCCGGACCGGCGGTGAGATCCTTGGAGCAGAAGCCGTTCGCAAGAGTTTCCCCGACTACTGGGACCGCCTGCGTTCGCTCGGTATCCCGGTTACTTTGGAACCGTAGTTTCTCCAATCTTCTTTTCTACATCGGAGGACTGTCTATGGCAACTTTCACTTCATTGCAGGATGCCCGCGAATTCTTCATCAAGGACCGTTTTGCATCTGAAAACGGTATGACCCTCGAAGCACTCACGGAGAACGGTGCTGTCTGCGCCATGGTCCTAACCGGGCGCCATCAGAACGCCGAAGGCGGCGTCATGGGCGGCGCCATTCTCGCCCTGGCGGATTTCACTTTTGCCGCCGCATCCAACAACGCCCACCGTCCCACCGTCGCCCAGCAGGTCAGTTTCAGCTTCCTGAACGCAAGCAAAGGCAGCCGCCTCCTTTCCACGGCGACCTGCATCAAGAGCGGTCGGAGCAGCTGCGTCTACCATATCGATATAAAAGACGACCTGGGCAAAGATATCGCCCAGGCCATGTTCACCGGCTTTAAACTGTAAATCCCATCTTCACTCTTCATATTAACAAACAGAATGCAGCCGAAGGTTTCAAAAGGGCGACCGGAAAGCCCTTTGACCGAAGGGGATTAAGGGTGTGATCGGAACCCCCTCCTTATTTTTCCAGCTGTTTCAGGATACCGGCCGCTTTCAGCGGCGGTCTCACCGCATGCAGGAAGATCGGTGCCGTCACCACGGCGAAAGCCGCATTGATCAGCGACGGGATCAGCTTTGCGACCATCACCGTCGGAATCGTGTCCGCCGGCACCGGTTCCACATACATCTTGAAGATCCAGGTCTTCAGCATATACAGCGCCACATAGGTCAGTGCGCCGATCACACAGGAGATCACCAGCGGAATAAACTCCTTCTTCCAGTCGGGAGCTTTTTCTTTTTTCTTCACCCAGATCTGGTAAAGGATGCCGGTCACAAAAGCCATCGCGAACTTGCTCACAAAGGTGATCAGCGCGTCAAAGAAGCTGTATCCGCCCAGCGTGATATCATAGATCGCAGAACCGAGGCCTGCGGCTGCGCCGCCCCATACCGGGCCGAGCAGCAAGCCGCTCAGAAGGCACATGGAGTTGGCAAAGTGCACCTTGGACTGCCCCAGCGGGATCCGGAAAATCGTGATCACGCAGATGATCGCCGCCATGACGCCCGTAAAGACAATGCGTATGATCAGTCTGTCGTTCCTTGCTTCTCCTGCGTTGCTCATTACGAAAAACCTCCTTTAACCCTTGACTTTGGGTTGGGGGTAGTATATGCTCCATTTGGCCATATGAAAAGTGCCAGAAAGTGAGATTTTTATAAGACCAGATGAAAAAAGATCCGCCGGCTTATCTGAGTTTGTATGAAACCATCCGGGAAGAGATATTGAGCGGTATCCGGCCGTACGGGAGCCGCCTGCCCTCCCGCCGCGTCCTCGCCAGGGACCGGGGTGTCAGCGCCGTCACCGTGGACCACAGCTATGAGCTCCTCTGTGAGGAAGGCTATGCGGAATCCCGCCCGAAAAGCGGTTTCTTTGTGACCTACCGGGAGGAGGACGGCTTCTCCCTGCCAGTGCGCCTGCCGCGCGCGGCTGCTCCTTCCCCCGTTCTGCCTGGAAGCCGGGACTCCTTTCCCTTCCCGACCCTCGCCCGGGTCATGCGCCGCGTACTCACGGATTACGGGGAGCGGATCCTGGTCCGTCCTCCGAATACCGGCTGCCCGGAACTTCGGGAAGCGCTCTGCCGCTATCTGGCCCGCAACCGGGGAATCCGCGTTCAGCCGGATCAGCTGGTGATCGGCGCCGGCGCGGAGTATCTCTACGGCCTGGTGGTGGAATTGCTGGGTCCTGGGCGCACGTACGGCATCGAAGCCCCTTCGTACAAAAAGATCGAGCAGGTCTACCGTGCCCGCGGGGTCCGTCTGGATTTCTGCTCATTGGGGCAGGACGGGATCCTGTCCGAAGCCCTCCGGAACACCCCCGCTTCCGTCCTGCATATCACACCCTTCCGCAGCTTCCCCAGCGGCGTCACCGCCTCCGCTTCCAAGCGCCGGGAGTATCTCCGCTGGGTCTCCGTGCCGGATCGCTACCTGGTGGAGGATGACTATGAATCGGAATTCTCGCTCCTCCGGAAGCCGGAGGAAACCCTTTTCGCCATGTCAAAAGGCCGGAATGTGCTCTACCTGAACACCTTCTCCCGCACAGTCTCGCCTTCCCTCCGTGTCGGCTATATGGTGATTCCCCGGAACCTTCTGCCGGTCTTTGAACTCCGGCTTGGTTTTTACAGCTGCACCGTACCCGCCTTTGAGCAGTATGTCCTCACAGAGCTCCTGAACAGCGGGGACTTTGAGCGCCACATCAACCGGATCCGCCGTCTTGATCGGACGCAGCGGTCCTCGGGAGGTCGTACTGCATGAGCGCCTACACCTATCTCCTCCGCTGCTCGGACGGGACCCTCTACTGCGGCTGGACCGACAACATTGAAAAACGCCTTGCCGCCCATAACAGCGGCAAAGCGTCCAAATACACCCGTTCCCGGCTTCCCGTAAAGCTCGTATACTTTGAAACCTTTGACACAAAACAGGAAGCCATGTCCCGCGAAGCGCGGATCAAGCAGCTCTCCCGGCGGGAAAAGCTCGCCCTGGTCAATCCTCCTCGGGATTGACGTGGATCATCACATGTTTCACATTGGGAAACTCCTGCTCCACCGCGCTGTGTACACGCTCTGCGATCCCATGGGCGTCGCGCAGCGAGATGTCCGGTTTTACCGCGATCTCAAGGTCCACATAGATCCTGTTGCCGAACTGCCGTGTACGCAGCAGGTCGATCCGCCCGACGCCGTCCTGTGATCCGATGAAGGTGCGCAGCCGCTGTTCAAAGGCGTTGTCACAGGAAGTGTCGAGCATCTTGTATACCGCATCACGGGAAATATCGAAAGCAACCTTGAGGATCAGCAGGCAGATGATGATGCTCGCGACGGGATCCATGAACGGCAGCCCCAGCTTTGCCAGCCCGATGCCGATAAAGGAACCGACCGAAGAGATCGCGTCCGACCGGTGGTGCCATGCATCCGCCTTGAACGCCGCTGAATCGAGCGCCTTTGCATAGTGCATCGTATACTGGTACATGCCTTCCTTGACGACGATGGATATGACCGCCGCGATCAGTGGCAGCAGCGTGGGAATCTCGATGCTTCCGCCCTCGCCTGAAAGTTTGTGGATCCCGCTCCATCCGATCCCGATGCCGGTGCCCGCGAGGATCAGCCCGAGGAGCAGGGAAGCCACGCATTCCAGCCGTTCATGGCCGTAGGGATGCTCCGCGTCTTCCGCCCGTCTGGAGAGGCGCACGCCGATCCAGGCGATCAGCGTCGCAAATACGTCCGACAGCGAATGAACAGCATCCGAAACCATCGCGCCGGATTTTCCGAAGATACCGGCAAAGAGCTTGAATGCCGCCAGCAGGATATTCCCGAATATCCCCACCCGCGAAAGGCGGTCTACGATCTTTTTCTCATCCATTGTGACTCCTCCGAAGACCGATTATATAACACTGCGGTTCGCTGTCAAGCCCGCTTTGCTTTTTTACCTGTCCCGATGCTATAATACCCGGTGAAACAGGTACTGCCTTCAGTGCGCAGCCGCGCAGCAGCCGTGTAATCCATTGTTCCGGGAGAGATGACAGGATGGTCTTTTCGTCTTATGTTTTTATCTTTGCCTTCCTGCCTGTCGTTCTCTCCGTTTATTATGCCCTTTCCAATCTGAAGAACGGCATATACCAGCGTCTGTTCCTGATCGCCGCCTCCCTGTTCTTCTATGGGTACTATAACACGAAGTACCTGATCCTGATCACCGCTTCGATTGCCGTCAATTACGGGATTGCGCTGGCGATTCAGACGCACCGCGCAAAGGCGGGCCGGTTGTTTCTGGTCGTCGGGATCCTGTTCAATGTTGGTCTGATCGGGTATTTCAAATACTATGATTTCTTTGTCGAAAACATCAATGCTGTTTTCGGATGCAGCTTTACCCTGCGTCGTCTCCTGCTCCCGCTGGGTATCAGTTTTTTCACCTTTCAGCAGCTTTCCTTCCTGATCTCGGTCTGGCGCGGCGAGGAGAAGGTGGAACGTTTTCGGGATTACTGTATCTTTGTGACCTTCTTCCCCCAGCTCGTTGCCGGACCGATCGTCCTGTACAGCGAGATGATCCCCCAGTTCAGGGATGAACGCCGGAGATTCTTCCATCCCGATCGTTTTGCTTCCGGTATCTGGCTGTTCACGGTCGGACTGTTCAAGAAGGCTGTCATCGCAGATACACTGGCCCTGTTTGCGGACAACGGTTTTGGGATGACCGGTCTCGGCCTTGCCGCCGGCTGGATCACCGCTATCAGCTATACCCTGCAGATCTATTTTGACTTCTCGGGATATTCAGACATGGCGGTCGGCCTCGGAAGGATGTTCAACGTCGACATCCCGTTCAATTTCCGCTCCCCTTATCGTTCGGAAAGTATCTCCGAGTTCTGGCGGAGATGGCATATCACGCTCGGCCGGGCGCTGAGCACCTATGTCTATAAGCCGCTCGGCGGGAACCGCCGGGGCCTCGCCCGGACATGCCTCAACCTGTTCCTGACATTCCTGGTCAGCGGCCTCTGGCACGGTGCTGCATGGACCTTTGTCCTCTGGGGAGCCCTTCACGGTCTCTTCGTTGTCGCGGAGAGGATTCTGGACAGACCGCTGAAGAAGATCCCGAAACCGGTCCGCGTCTGCGGAACCTTCCTGATCGTCACGGCGCTATGGGTGCTCTTTCGCGCGGACGGGTTCGGGCAGGCCCTGGAAGTCTGGCGGGGAATGGTCGCCTTCGGAAATCCTGCAATCGCCCAGCTGAACACGGTCGTGGGAACAGCGGCTTACATCGACTTCCCCCTGGCTCTGGACTGTGCCTATATCCTGGTCCTTGAAGCCGTCCTGCTCTTTGTGGTCTTCCGGTGCCCGAACAGCTGCGACCTTCTGGACCGCTTCAGGCCGTCGCGGAAAACGATGAGCGTCGCGGCAGTCCTCTTTGTCGTTGCCCTCCTGTGTCTGGCAAGGGAGAGCGTTTTCATCTACTTCAATTTCTGAGGAAGGAGGAACCGGCAT
>JAEEGL013800247.1_pt1 | contig 13062 bp, 12 predicted proteins | sample 9134231 | NCBI WGS metagenome assembly JAEEGL01 (sample SAMN16246548, study PRJNA631951) | gut metagenome | biome: gut microbiome; feature: rumen; material: fiber-attached | host: Bos | place: Iran: Karaj | collected 2018-10 | reverse complement strand
GGCCTCATCGCTTCTTTGAACTCTGTTGCTAAGATCCCTTATGTATGGTCACTCGACGGTATTTCTAATACTCAAACAATCAACCCTGCAGCTCTTGGTAACTCCGAGGCTGATCAGAAGAACAACCTCGTTAACGTTCTCGACGGTTACTTCGCACAGGGTGCACACCACCTCAACGTAAACGTATTCGGCGTTGAGAAGCTCCTCGATGCTCAGGCTCACCCTGAGAAGGAAGAGTACGCTAACTTCACAATCCGTGTATCCGGATATGCTGTTAAGTTCATCGACCTTACTAAGGAGCAGCAGGACGACGTTATCGCAAGAACATGCCACAGCAGACTGTGATAAGAAATTCCTAACGATTTAGGTAAGACTTAACAAGAAGACCCGGACGCAATGTCCGGGTCTTTTCTTTGTTGGTGGTAAAGGCATTTATGTATAACGCGTAAGACGGAACATTTGATTCCGTAATTTCTTATAGATTAGGCATGCAACGAGTATAATATTATCGGAGGTAACGTGTTTGTTTGGGTTTGGTAAAGAATACTACTATATGGTCATGAAGATAACTGATAAGGGATCGATGGGCGTTGCTCTCTTAAAGAGAAAGGATCTGCCTTTGACTTCCGACAATAAGCTGGATGTTAAGATCCTGAATGAGGTCGCTGCTAAGATCTATTCTGTTCATCCTGAGATGAAGCAGGAGAAGTTCTATAAGTTCTTTATAGGTGAGAAGAAAGGAGACAGCCTCGTTGTTCAGGAAATGATCACCGTGGATCCTCAGAAGGGGATGTACGGAAGGGCAGATATGAATATGATCAATAAGCAGACCAAGGGCGGTATTGCATTAGGAATACCAAAGGAAAGCTGGAACAAACTCCTGATCGACGGTTAATTCAGATGCACAAGTACAGCAATTACTACAAAGGGGAAGTATACGAGGGCAGCGAGCCGTATGCCTTTGTGAGTTACTCGCACAAAGATAGTACTGTTGTACTTCCTATAGCCGGAGAATTGAACAGCCGCGGTCTAAGAATATGGTTTGATGACGGAATTGAAGCCGGCAGTGAATGGCCTGAATATCTTGCTGAACACCTTGCGAATGCATCTGTTGTTCTGGCATTTATCTCCAAGAACTTCAATGACTCCAAGTATTGCCGTAGAGAGATTCATTTCGCTACCAAACTCAACAAACCTATAATATGCATCTACATCGACGATGCGAAGCTCTCCTATGGTATGGAGATGGAGCTTTCATCGATGCAGGGTTTTATGAAAGCCAATTATGCATCGGATGAACTGCTCGTACAAAACATGATGAGCGTTCAGATAATAAAGGATCTGATAAAGACCGATGATGTTAAAGCCGTTAAAGAAACGGCAAGCATTCCAAGCTCTAATAAAGCTCCGATAGTGGCTGCCAAACCTGTTGTGAAGAGTAGTAAGAGGCCGGTTGGAAATACAGCAAAAAAGAACAGGTCAACATATCTTATCATTTTGATTATTACAGGTTTCATAGTACTTGGTTCATTAGCTCTGCTTGTGGGATCCATAATTAAGTACAAGAAGAATAATGACGATGCGAAAAAAATGTTAGTGTCACTGTTGCCGTCTCCGGGAACTGAATATGCCGGAGATATAACGGAAGAAATGCTGATAGGTCAGTATAGTAACTTCTATTTGGATGCGACTAATACCGATAATGCATTAACTGCTGTAGTATCTCAGTATCCGGATATGCGATATGTGGAAAGAATTACGAATCCACAAAACGGAACAGCCGGCAGAGTATCAAGTTCGTCTGTTCCGTACAGGATAGAGTGTCAAAGACTTATAGATTGTTCTGGGGTAAAAACGCCTGCCGGATTATTCTTGTCGGATTATGATCTTGATTTGGAATCCGAATGGCAGCGTTTATACAATGACTTGTATGAATTGGAACCTGAAACGGCTGATTTATACTATGAGAGTTATGTCTATATGTATAATTCTTTCTTCGTAAGTATGGATTTCTATACTGAAGATGGAGTAGCGGCTTCCGGTAAGTATCAATACATATATACGATTACAGATAATAGAATGAATTGCTCCAGGTTCAATATTGGTGATAACAATGAGATAGTTCTGTATGATGCGGACGAGACATATACAGTCAGCTTTTATGATAACGCGTTAATTATCTCTGCCGATGACGGATCCGAAATTGAATTATATTCCAATGAGCTTAACAAATTTATTCAGGGTTCAAATACTGTTTATTCAATAGATGGTTATGCATATGATGTTGATAACGTGTATGACGATATTGTCATGTTTGATATTACGTTGTTGATGAATAATGACAGGTCGTTATGGGAAACAGTAACATTGCATTTTACAGACGGCGGTTATACTACAGATGCCATGTTGGATCCCCACACTTATGGAAACTTCACGATAACTTGGAATTCAGTACGTCATTCCGATTCCGGAACAACCGATTATGAACCGGGTGAGATATCGATCCGTGTTATTGGGTCTGGTTCGCCGTTTTCTGCTTTGTTCATTGTTGACGAGGAGGGAAACTACTACAATTACAGCGCTGACACTATAGATTCTTATCAAGAAAGTGCCTCGACATAGGATCGTAATCTCATAAGGAGAGTATCTATACTGGAGAGACGTACTTATGTCAATCGCAGATGATATTGACCCTAATGGTAATGATTGGGTTAGAGGCGTTAAGGTCGGATCCAGCAGTATTTACTTATCAGATTATAAGTACGCAGTTCCTCTTACGGATATAGTTTGGATTTATAAGAAAGATACTTCTGTTTACGGAGTTGCTGCTGAGCGTCTTCTTGTTATCATGCTGACTCAGGGAGGTATGATTACGCTTTCTATGCCTGACGAACAGGTGGAAGCTTTTCTCGCGAGTGCAGTGCGCAGAACTCTTAATTTCCCGCCGTATGTCATAGTCGGTTATGGTAAAGAGCAGGAATCGAAGTACCTTGAATTAGTTAAACGCAACAAGCGCTGAGAGGAAACCTAAGTCTTACAAAAGGTTTGATTCAGTTCTTTGACGTATATGTTTCTTAACAATCCGCCATATAGTTCTTCCTGGTGATCGAACTCATATCCCATAGCTAACATGTTGTTGATGCTGTACGGATTGTTCGGCGAGACTGATGTACAGAAATGTGTAACGCCGCGTGTATGGGCAAGATTCTCGAGCACACTGATAAGTGCCTTCTGTAGACCTTTGCCGCGGTAACCCTCTTTAACGATTATTAATTTAAGATCCATAGCATTATCAACAATGTGAGCTTTAAGATTGGCGCGAAGATCAGTCTCAGGGGGAACAGGTGTTACGGCAATTCCAATTGCAGCGAGCTCAGTATCGGCAAAGACCCCAAGCGCGATATTACTCTCGGAAAGAGATTGCAGAAGAATATCGGGAGTGTTCTTCCTCAGTATGGTCTTGTCCTCTAGTCCAAGGATAGTCTTCTCTTGCAGATCAAGAACGGATTCAAGATCGGTCTCATCCAATAACCGAATGGATACCTCTCCGGATATCATTTATCGTTCTCCACAGGCTCCATCTGATGAAGAATATAATCAATGATCTTCTTATGCTTGCTAAGCTTCCATTTTCCTTCTTCTGCCTGCTCAGCGATAGGAAGAAGTATAGGCATATCCAGGCATTCGCCCGGAACTCTTCCGCTTCTTAAAGGCTCCATGAAATTTGCCATCAGCTTCTCTTCGGAAGGATTGGTGAACTCAGCAGGATTCAGGAAAGCCAGCTGGCGCTTTGTCGCCTCGATAAATGCTTTGACAGACAGCGGCGAGAGCAGCTGATAATCTGACTCCTGAACATCTTCGAAGATGTCAGGCAGCGTGGATTCTACGATGCGTTCCTCTCCTCTTACGATCTTGATTCCGAATGCCTCGAAGGAATAATCGTGCTCGGTAAACTTCAACTTCAGAAGTATTCCTTTATCCGTATAATGCTGCGAACGCTGATAGTTTGTATCGAATATGAAATTGCCGAGAGAATAGAAGATAGTCTTATCTCCGATCGTCTCGTAGTTCATGGGCACATGAGGATGGTGGCAGACAACGATATCTGCTCCGAGATCGAGGTACTTCATATACCTTTCACGCGTATAAGGCGAGGGGAGCGGCGTAAACTCTTCTCCCGCGTGTGCAACTACCACGCACCAGCGGCACTTGGACTTGATGTCCCTTATGACCGTGCCTATCGCATCCAGGTCATCCCATCGAAAACACCCCGGCACGCCGTCTGCGGCCGCACGGCAAGCTCTCTGGTAACCTACGCAGATCATGCCGATTCCGCCGGCCTCGTTAAGGATAACGGGCTTTCTGGCATCCTTAACATCCATTCCTACTCCGAGAGTCTGAACACCATAGTAACTTGCGATATTCAATGTGCTCTGAAGTCCCTCCGGACCTGCATCCATAATGTGGTTATTACATAAAGACCAGATGTCTGCACCGATATCCACGAGGAAGGGTGCTACGTCCTTGTTCATGCAGTGAAGCAGCTGTGTAACGCCTGTCTCGCTGGGAGTAGGAGTGATGTCCATAAGAGGACCTTCCACATTCGCTACAACGTGATCGGAGTCTTTAAGAAATGCTTTGACCTTATCGCTCAAAAGATCCTCATTCTCCCATCTGTCAGACATATATTTGTCGAAGCCGATATCACCTGTGAATACGAGAGCGGATTCTGTTCCGCCTGCGGCCAATACATACTTCTTGAATGCATCGCCTCTCTCTTCGAAATTCTTGAAATACCCGTAGGAAGCCGCGGCAGGTGAAAGTACGCAGGCGCTGCCAGACGGAGTGTGTATACGTGCTGCCCTTACGGCTGCCTGAAGATCTGCGGTAAGCATGCAGCAGGGAAGGTCGATTACTTCCTTGTAGATTCTCTCGCCGGACGGATAGGCGAAGATGTAGAGAAGATCTGTGTGAGTGCGGATGTAATCTATCAGAAGCGTGTAATCGATGTTGCGGTCCATGCCGCCTATGATCACGCTCTTAACGTCCTTGATGCTCTCTATAGCCTGGATAGTCGCTTCAGGGATCGTAGAGATTGAATCATCGTAGTAGCGTACGCCGTCGATGTTGCCGACGAATTCCATGCGGTGAGGAAGACCGCTGAAGTCTCTGAAAGCCGAACGGATCTCCTCGTCAGACATGTCATAAAGCTCGGAGCAGATCTTGTAAACAACGTTGGCGTTGTACTGGTTGTGCTCGCCGAGCAAAGATGTCTCGTAGGGGAAGCCGTTTACCTCAGGCAGCAGCTGTGTCATGGCTTTCGTATCAAGATCCGGGACAGAGGCTCCGTGGAAGTAGTAATCACCGTCATTCTGATGTGTGGCGATATTGGACTTGGCTTTGAAATAGTTCTCTCTTGTCTTGTAGTAATCCAGATGGTCCTCGAAGAGGTTGAGGATAATCGCTATGTGCGGCGAATAACGGCACCTGTAGAGTTGGTGGCATGATAATTCGAATACCACGATCGACTGGTCGTCGATATCGTCATAGTAATCCAGGCAGGGGTAGCCGATGTTGCCGACAAGGAAGACCTTATCGCCGTAGCGGGAAGACAGGGTCGAATACATAAGGGAAGAGGTCGTACTCTTGCCCTTGGTTCCCGTGATGCCGATAGTCTGTCCGCCGAACTGAGAAAGGAACAGCTCCGTCTGGGATGTCATCTTCTCGTTCTCGATAGGGGTGTTGATGCCGGGGCTCTTGATTACCAGATCGTATTTATCAAAATCGATCTTATCTCCGGTACCTTCGAATACCTCATAAACGGCAGAGGGACAATGTGCCTGAAGGAATCTCTCGGTTGATTTTCCTTCGCGTCCGTACCCCCATATTAAGATCTTTTTGTTGTTAAGTTCAGATGTTATATCCACAAGCAAAACCCCGCCGGTCATTCTGTTTATAAAGTAAACATTTATGCTAATAATACTAGCATATATTGACCGTAACAGGCATGGTATAATTACGTTGTTTCTATCTGCAATCGTATCTTCAGGAAAGGATAACGGCGATGAAAAGAGTAATTACTTACGGAACGTATGACCTTCTCCACTATGGCCACATCAGTCTTCTGCGCAGAGCAAAGGAACTCGGAGATTATCTCATTGTAGCCATCTCTACAGACGAATTTAACTGGAATGAGAAGAACAAGAAGTGCTACTTCTCATATGAGCAGAGAAAGGCTATGGTCGAGGCTATCCGTTATGTTGATCTGGTTATCCCTGAAGAGAACTGGAGCCAGAAGAAGACCGACATGCACAAGTACGATATCGATACATTTGTCATCGGTGATGACTGGGAGGGCAAATTCGATTTTCTGAAGGAAGAAGGCGTGGAAGTCGTATATCTGCCGAGAACTCCTGATATCAGCAGCAGCAAGATGAAGCAGGACCTGTACAGTACAGGCGGCAGCAGCGACGCAAGTAAGCTGACGCATGATGAGATCAATACAAATCCCGATTGATAAGTAATCAGTAAGGACAGGATCATATATGCCAAAAAATGACTATCGTATATTTATAAGCTACAGAGGTAAATCCGAAGGCGCGGAATTTGCCTCAAGACTCTATGATTATTTTGAGGAAAATCCTTCATGTAAAGAGATTTACGGTGATGTGTTCTATTCTCCCAAATCATCTAAGGCGGGAGACAATTTTAAACTTGATATTCCCTTAATAATGCCGAATGTCGAATACTTCGTTATGCCGCTTACGCCGGATTATTTTGCAGACTTCTGGGATGAAGAGAAAGATTGTCCCAACAGCGAGTCTATAACTCTGATCGAGATCCAGGCAGCTCTTAAATCGAACTGTTCCTTCGTATGTGTAAGATTCCCGGGGTATAAGGCAGACAGACCGTTACTTCATAAGCTCTTCGATGATGATTCCGAGAAGACGTTCTATGATAAGATCGCCTGCGCCATTAAGTTGGATTACGATCCTTGTGAGGAAAAGGAAGAGGATCTGTTCTACAAGTTGGGCAAGGAGATGAGGCGTAAGGATATCCCCGGTATCAGTGATTTTGTTAAAGGTTGTGTTCCGAATGTTCATCTGTCATTCAAGAAGGATACCGAGAAGTTTCCTCTGTTCAAGAAGCTTCAAGATGTAAAGCACATAACACTTCTGAATTATGCTTCAAGTTCGATACTCACGGGAATTGACTTGGCTTCCAATTATGAGAAATCAGACTACTTCAGGTACTGGTTCCTGAACAGTCTTGGCAGAGGTGATATAGAGGCTGATATTATAATCACCGATCCTTACAGCAGCGCTGCAGAAGATGCCGCATTGTATAAGATGTATCCTGCAGGTCTGAAGAGAAAAAAGAACGAGATAATGCGCAGTAATCTTAATCGTTTGTATGCGATTATTAGGAAGTATCCGGGGGCCCGTTTAAATGTATATTTGACTCATATTGCACTCCCTTACGGAGTAATGATGACCGAGCATGAAGATCCTAAGAATAATCATATCAAGATCGACATGTATTCGGCAGTAACTAATGACGACGAATTAAGGCCTTCTTTATATCTTCTGCAGAGTGATGAGAATACATCTGCAATGTATAATTTCTTCTCCAACAATGTAAGAAGGATCATGGAAGAATATTCTTACCGTTTTGCTGGGCATCCTCAGATATCCTGGTTGACGGATAATAAGAAATCAATCATTCACCGCGGTGTTATGAAGGACAACCTAAAGCCTCATACCAAGGGTGCTTACGACTACTGCATAACGAAGGGCTATCCGATGGAAGTGGATCTGCTTCAGATGAAAGACGGAACCATCATAGTAGCGAGGGATGATCAGGATATCTCTGAGTACGGATACGATAAGAAGCTTTCTGAATTAAGCAAGCTTGACCTTAAGAATATAAATAAGAAGGCCAATGATGCAGATAAGATACTAACATTTAAAGAGTTTCTTGAATTGATTGGAGGCAAGATTCCGGTACTGATAGAGATTAAGACTTTGACCAAGGAAATGACTCCTGAGCTTGAAAGTTACGTCAATGAGATCGTAAAGATCCTTCATGAATATGCACGTGTATATTCGAGTTGCTTCAGAATGAAGTACAATACGCAGGAACTTGGGTTCGCTGTTCATTCCGCAGACCCTAATGTGCTGAAGCTGATCAAAGAAAAAGACTGTTTGATCCCCTGCGGGATCATCACAAAAGACTTTAGTCCTATCGCAGAAGAAGTCGGTGAGGAATTCTGCAATCTTCATTTGACCGGCGGTTATACCGAGATAGTAACACCTGACTTTATCAGTTCGGAAATTGGTTTCCTCGGGAGTGAAACCCCTCGTAAGATCGCCAAAAAGCTTAACATTCCTGTCATCGGCTGGACAGTCATGGACGAAGATGACCAGGAACTTGCCATTGAGTACTGCGACAATATGATCATCGAGGGCGCAAAAACATATATAACGGAGTAAAACTATGTCACAAGGATACATTCATTCATTAGAGAGTTTCGGATCGGCTGACGGTCCCGGCGTTAGATACATTATCTTCTTCTCAGGCTGCGCGATGAGATGCCAGTTCTGCCATAATCCCGATACATGGAAGATGACAGACGGACAGCTCATGTCATCCGACGAGCTTATTGAGAAGGCATTAAGATACAAGAGCTACTGGGGCCCCCTCGGAGGCATCACAGTCTCAGGCGGTGAGCCTTTGATGCAGATCGACTTCCTTCTCGAGCTGTTCACGAAGTGCAAGGCGAAGGGCATCAACACATGCCTCGATACATCGGGTAATCCTTATAACACCAACCCCGAGTGGCACGATAAGTTCCTCGAGCTTATGAAGGTTACAGACCTCGTTATGCTCGATATCAAGCACATCGATCCCGAAGGACATAAGGAGCTTACCAAGCAGCCTCTCGACAACATCCTTGCGATGGCTCGTGAGATGAGCGACCTCGGCGTAAAGATGTGGATCCGCCACGTGCTCGTTCCCGAGAGAAACGACAAGGATGAGTACCTCACGAAGCTTGCCGAATTCATCAAGACATTGAAGACGGTCGAGAGGGTAGAGGTCCTGCCTTATCACACACTCGGCGTACATAAGTGGGAGACACTCGGCATCCCTTATGAGCTTGAGGGAATCCAGACCCCTGCAGCCGACCGCGTGGAGAATGCAAGAAAGATACTCGGAGCAGTTTGATCATATGAAGTTTGAAGCAGTATTGTTTGATATGGACGGTGTCATCTTCGATTCTGAAAGAGGCGTCATCGAAGCGTGGAAGTTAGTCGCACCCGAGGCGGGACTTAAGGATATCGAGAAGTTCTGTCATCAGGCGCTCGGAATCAATTCGCAGGCTACGCGCGAGCTTTTCGTGAAGATGTACGGTACTGAGATCGATTACGACGGTCTCAATCAGAAGAAACGTGAGTTGTTTGCCCGTATGTTCGATGCAGGACTCGTCGCAGTAAAGCCCGGTGTGCGCGAGTTCCTGGGTTACCTCAAGGGCAACGGAGTTAAGGTCGCGCTCGCATCTTCAACTTCAAGCAAGTCCGTGCTGCGCGAGATCATAGCGGCGGGGCTGGAGAAGTATTTCGATGAGATCGTGTGCGGCGACATGGTAACAAGAAGCAAGCCCGAGCCTGACATCTGGCTTGAGACTTTAAGAAGACTCGGTGTGGACGCGAAGGACGCGGCTGCCGTAGAGGATTCGTATAACGGAGTAAGATCCGCGAAGGCGGCGGGGCTTTATACATTCATGGTGCCCGATCTTATGCAGCCTGATGATGAGATGAAGGCGTTAGCAGACCAGATCCTGCCTTCGCTTAACGACGTGAAGGCGTTCCTCGAGAACGGTTAAGACTTAGGCTTAAGGAAGAACCTGTTCGTTACGTTTATCGCGAAGAAATCTACGAGCGGCCCCATGAAGAACGCCGTTATGATGGTGCCGATGCCTACGATGGCGGTGATGTCCTTAAGCGGTTCTCCCGCGACAAGATAAAGCACAGTTCCGATTGCGACGCACACGAGGTCGGTGATGATTCGGTTGTATTTGAACTTGCCGATATGCCACTTGTTGGCGAAGATGAGCGCGACCGCGTCGTATGTGGAGACGCCGAGGTTCGCGGGCATGTAAAGTCCTGCCGAGAAGCTCAGCATAACGATTCCGATGATAAGACAGATGATCCTGCCGACAAGCGAATCCACTGGGATCATGCTGCCGAGTATGTATTCTGTGAACTGCGCGAGGTAGCCTACGAGGAAGAGGTTAACGATCGTGCCGAGGCCTACCATGTGTTTGTCGAACACCAGGCTGAATACGAGGAGCACTGCGTTCGCGATGATGTAGAGCATGCCGTAGCTTAAGGGGATGGTCAGATCGAGGCCGCACATGAACGATGTGAACGGGTCTACGCCGAACGCGGCATACTTGAAGAATCCGACGGCAACGCCGCAGAGGACCACGCCGAGAATGCACAAAGCGATGCGCACCCTGAGGCGGTCGATGTTAAACAATTTGGTAAGCTTGTTTTTATTGGCTGCCATAAACTGATAATATCATCTGCACTTCGAAAATGGTATAAAATAGATTCTAATCACACCTTCCCGGGAGGTAATAATGAATATGAAGACCCGCAAGATACTGGCGCTTATACTTACAGCCGCCATGGCAGGAACGGCAATTACCGCCTGCTCGAATGAACCCGAGACTACAGCCGCTGAGAGCACAGCACCTGTCGAGACGGCAGCTGAGACCGCGGCAGAGACAACAGTAGAGACCACAGCAGAGACGACTGAAGCTACTGAGGCTACAGAGCCTCCCACGCCGACGCCGCTGCCCCCCATCGAAGATCCTAACATCGAGCCTCCTGTAGGCTACTATCTCGTATGGCACGACGAGTTCGACGGCGACGAGCTGGACGCTACTTCCTGGGCACAGGAATACCACCGTCCGGGCTGGGTCAATAACGAGCTTCAGACTTACGTTCAGGATGGCGAGAACATCTTCGTAGAGGACGGCGATCTTGTCATCCAGCCTATGACCGGCGAGAACGACCGCGGCAACGCGTTCTACACTTCAGGAAGGATCAATACTTATCACCTGCACGCGTTCGAGTACGGCAGGGTAGAGGCCCGCATCAGAGTTCCCGAAGGACAGGGATTCCTTCCCGCTTTCTGGATGATGTCAGATGACGAGTCCTACGGCACATGGCCGAAGTCCGGTGAGATCGATATCATGGAGATCCTCGGAAGCGATACTGACACTTTGTACGGCACGCTCCACTACGGCAATCCCCACATGCAGAACCAGGGCATCTACGATCTGCCTTCAGGCGATTTCAGCAGCGAATACCACGTGTTCGCGGTAGAGTGGGAGCCGGGCGAGATCAGATGGTACTGCGATGATACGTGCTACTATTCGACAAGCTACTGGTATTCCGCTATGGACGGCCAGGAGCCTAACGCGTACCCTGCACCCTTCGACCAGCCGTTCTACATAATCCTTAACGTAGCTGTCGGCGGCAACTGGCCCGGAGATCCCGACGAGACTACGCCTTTCGACGAGAGAGCACAGATGCGTGTCGATTATGTGCGTGTGTTCCAGAGGGACGGCTACGACGAGAACGTGACGTGTCCGGATGCACCGGATCCTGCTAACGGCGAGGGTTCGTAAGCCTCAGCGGATAACGATCCACAGCACGAGAAGAAGTGCGAGGAAAACAACGTTAACAATAGTGAATGCCGGCAGATACGAGATGCCGGCATTTTTATTTTCGCGCGGCATAGCGGAATAGAACTTATACGTGATGAGGGAAGCCATGCTCGCGATAAGCGTGCCGAGGCCGCCCAAGTTGGTGCCGATGACGAGAGCTTCGCCGTTTGTAGTGAAGGCAGACAGGAGCATCGCCGCGGGGACGTTGCTGATGATCTGCGACGCCGCGACTGCAGTGATCACGGGCGAGTTGTCGACCACCTTCGAGAGTGTGTCGTAGACCACGGGGATGCGGCCGATGTTGCCGATGAGTACGAAGAAGAAAACGAAAGTCAGAAGCAGCATGTAGTCGACGTATTTGAACGCCTTGCGGTCGAGGATGGCCACCACTGCGGTTACGGCTGCGAACATGACGATCCAGTTTATAACGTCTGCGACAGCGAGTACGCACACTGCGAAAAGCATCACGCAGACCACAAGTCTCTTCTTATCCGGAACGGGCACTTCGGTGATGTTCTTGTATTCCGATCGCTTGTTCTTACAGAGCACGAATACGGCGGCTGCTGTAAGACCGAGTGAGAGGAGACTATAGGGGAGCATGAGCTTGATGAAGCCCGGAAGCTCCATGTGATAGTTCGTATAAAGGTAGAGATTCTGCGGGTTGCCGATGGGCGTGAGCATGCTGCCGAGGTTGGCCGCGACAGTCATGAGGATCAGCGTAAACATGAGCGTCTTTCTGTCGTCGAAGCTCTTAAGTACCGCGATCGAGAAGGGGACGAGCGTGACAAGCGTGACGTCGTTTGTAAGAAACATCGCCATGACGAAAGAGAGCAGCGTCAGCAGCAGGCAGATGCTTCTTGAAGTCTTAAGTTTCTTAAGGAGCCTGTCGGTCAGGAAGTCGAATGTGCCTATTCTTAGAAGGACCGCTACGACGAGCATGAGGCTCATGAGGATCGCGAGAACGCGGAAGTTGATATAGCCTGCATATTCTGTGTCCGGGGGCACGATAAAGCAGGATACCAGCGCGAGCATCCCCGAGATGATGAGTATAGGGTCTTTCTTAATAAACTTGATTACCTGTGACACGGCAATAATAATAGCACCAAAATCAAAAAACTCTACAATGTTCTCCGAAATATGTTATAATCAACACTTGTCAGCGCGATATGCGTGACATTTCGGCACGGAGATGTACCCAAGAGGCCGAAGGGGAGGCTTTGCTAAAGCTTTAGGCGGGGCAACTCGCGCGAGGGTTCGACTCCCTCCATCTCCGCCAAATTTTATTAACGGTGTCGTAGAACCCAATAAAATCAGGGGTTTGCGGG
>JAEEGL012112860.1_pt1 | contig 13062 bp, 7 predicted proteins | sample 9134231 | NCBI WGS metagenome assembly JAEEGL01 (sample SAMN16246548, study PRJNA631951) | gut metagenome | biome: gut microbiome; feature: rumen; material: fiber-attached | host: Bos | place: Iran: Karaj | collected 2018-10 | reverse complement strand
TCCTCGGCATCGTGCTGTTTGGCGCTTTGCTCAAGCATTACGTGCCCAAGGAAGGCAATGTAATCATCTACGGCGCAGGACTCTTTGGCACCGATGTATCGGCCTCTCCTGTAAAAGGCCGTCCCGGTGTCTACAGAACTGCCGACGGACGTTATTTCAGGGAGGATTCCGACGGAACTGTCAAGCAAATATAACCTGCGTCCTTCAAAGAATGTCCCCAAGCGCATAGACTTATCACAAATCACCAATCCGGGGCAGCTCATTACCGTTTATTGGCCGATTCACGGTTACCAGCGGCCCAAAGGGCAGCCAGTAACACAAAATCGGCCTATTTTGTGTTACGCGCTGCCCCGGAGCACAGCCGGGGCAACAAAAAAGGCCGTTTTTGTGTCCGTGGCTGGTCTCCGCTGGCCGCCTGGCATATCCTCCGTCATGCCCGACCGTCTCACTCCGTCATGTCCGACCTGATCGGGCATCTCCTGTCATTCTGAGCGAAGCGAAGAATCTCCACTTGAGAGCCGCTGTATGTATTCAGCGGAACTGGCGGTGGGATTCTCCTCAAAGAAGTGCTTGTACCGCGTCTTTCGGGTGCGGAGGGCCGGCTCGGTTATTCTGAGGTAGAAAGCGATGCTTTTGACGGACAGACCGGAATATAACAATGTAAGGGTTGAGAAGTCCTCTTCTTTCAACTTGTTCCTGTATTCCGTTCGCAGGCGCTGGATGAGATTATTGTTTGAAGAGTTGACGGCCTCTTCCAGAGAGACAATTAGTTGTCTGTTGGACCGGATTTCGCCCAGCTGCTGCCTGAAGACGGAGATAAGTTCATCTCTTGTTTGAATACCATTTTGCTTTTCCCGTTTCTTTACCTCTTCATCGCTCCAGGAGAAGTATGATTCGGCCAAACGCTGCAGGAACTGAACCTTATCTATGATTACGGAATCCGCCGTCTTACGGAAGAACGTATTTTTTGCCTGAAGCGCCTGCAGATCATTGTTGAGGGAATCTATGTCGGCCAGGTCCTGGATTCTGTCCCTGTGGAGTTTGCGGGCGTAAAGGACAAGTGCCAAGACCATAAGGAGCAGAATGACTGTTGATAGCAGGAAAACTATCCTATGCGTACGGCTTATCTCTTTTTCCTTCTCCAGAGACTCCTTGTAATGGTTTTCCATCGCGTGAGTAACGGACTGGCCCAGAAGGTTTTGGATTTCTTTATACTGGATGTCATTGGCCTCTGTAAGGGCGTAATATGCGTTTTTATAATCACCACGGATTCGATATGCCCCGGATTTTTGATTAAGAAATGTCAAGGAATCGATACCATTATCCACAAGATTCTCTGCTTGCCGATAATAATAGTCAGACTCTGATAATTTGCCGGTAGCACACAGCAAAAACGCCTTATACTCATAGTATGTTAGCGTATCAGTCCTTTGACGACGCAGTGGAATCATCTCCAAGTACGACAAGGCCGATTTATAATCCTGCTGATAAACGGTAAGGATATCGGTTTTCAACCAAAGAGCATTTCGCAAAAGTGGTCTGTTGTTACTTGTCGACAGTATAGTATCAATAATCTCTGTTGCTTGCCCCCACTCTTTGTTACGACTATACTGCACTGCCATGCTAATTCTTGAAAAATCGGCAGAAAGAGCTTCCCCACAGGTCTCAAAATAATCAACGGCCCGTCGTGAATAATCAAGTGCCGACACATGGTCATAGTTGTTAGAGTAAATGCTGGACAGATGCTGGCACGAGAGGCCGGCATTATGATTGTCCCCCAAATCATCGGCAAGGGTAAGGGACTGTTCAAATTCAATTGCAGCCTGGATATTGTCACCGGCATTTTGGTGTACTACGCCCAAATAATATGCCGAGAGCATTTTGTAATGATTGTTACCATGCTTTAAATAATAGTTATATGCTATTTGGGTCAGGGAATCATCAGCGACATCAATATAATTCTTATCCAAGGCCATCGATAGCAGCAAAGCGTGTTTTGCCCGCTGTCTCTTAGTATGCAAATCATCAGGATTAACGTCCAGAAGGATATTCAAGGCACTGTCCGGCTTTTCACTCATTAATTGCTCTGATAAGTGCAACGTTTTGCCGCTTTCCAATGAGTTGCAAGAAATGGAACATGCTGCGAATACCGCAACGATGAGTATTTGCAAATAAAAGTGTTTCATAAAAATGCTGCCAGGTATATGTAAATAATGTATTCATCTGCAAAAGACAATACCCGGCAGCACTATCGCTAGTCTGACGGGTATTGCTGCGGAGAGAAACTTATGTACGTATTCTGGCTTCTGGAAGCCTAACCCAATCCATAAGATCTCCCGCGTATCGCACACGGGAAATCTTATTGAGGGCATTGGGTTTAAATTTTTCCAGAATTTGAATACGTGCCCGTCAATAAGATTCCTTTATTGAAATCTGTTATTTTTTCTATGCAAAAGTAGTTATAAAAGACCGGAAAAACAACATACTTAAAAGCAGGTAATACTCAAATTGTAATACAACACTAATTATCAATGAATTACGCAAATAAGTGTAATACCATTCATAATAATAATGTGGAGAAGCGACCTTATCTTTGCATCGTATTCATCTTAATTTTTTATTATTATGCAAAAGATTAAACTCTTTCCCTTTCTGGCAATTATTGCCATGTGTTTTTCTATTTCTCCGGCTCCAGCAAAAGAGAATAATGAAGGAGTCATAATTAATTTACGTAAAATACGTCCGGTTGAGGACCTTGACCCAGAAGCGCCACGTTCTTTAACTATAGAGGCTTATTTTGATTCCGACCTCTCATGCGTAAGCGCATCCCTTAATGGAGCCGGAACTCTTGTTGACGTCTACATTGAGAATCTTGACACGGAAGAGGAAATTCACTATCAAATACCCGGTAGCGGCAATTCAATTATGCCGATAAGTGGCGCGTCCGGATGTTGGAGAATCACATTTGTACTCTCTAACGGCGATGAGTATGTAGGAGAATTCTATATAATCTAATAGCCGTATACTCTTTATTGAGCCATTGCTCCCTTTTCTCATAGATTATTTATATTTTTGTGTTTGTATTATATGAAGAACCTTGTTTACATATTATACATTTTTTGCGGATTATTGATTTCCATACCGACCCCAGCACAGGATTGCGTATCGTATTCTTATGATTCTGCCGGCAACCGGACCGGCCGGGCGTGGACGACCCAGAGACAGGTTATAAGAGTGGGAAATGACAGTCTTGTCCCGGTAATTCCTCCAGTTTATATTGATTCGCTTTCTCCCAAGCCGATCACTCATAAGGTGGATATTGACAAGGATAACCTTCCCTTGGTTCTGTCAGAAGATGAGAAGCAATGGCTCAATGAAGAGTTTTTCAAACAGCAGAGGGCCGAGGAAATGGCCTGGTGGGAAGAATTCGCCCAAAGCGGCGGCGGGAAGCGTTCAATAGATACCACTCGTTCTGTTGGTGCCATTCCTCTTCAAGAGGGCATTTCGCCATCCGGAGCCAGAACATATAGTATTCCTATACCAACGGCCGCCGGATTCAAACTTGTTCCCAACATATCCCTGGCTTACAACAGCCAGTCGGCCGAAGGCTGGGCCGGTTATGGCTGGGATATCCAGGGCCTGTCATGCATACGGCTTATCAACAAAAACAAATATTACCATAATGAAATCAAGGCGGCGATTGTCACCGCCTCTGATCCCGTGTTTGCATTAGACGGCATTCCCCTTGTTCAAAACGAACATGTAGCCACGTCTTTGGATTACCCTTTGGAAACATCAAAAGGTCATATTCTGGCGTCCCCGGAGTATAATTTAAATAACAAAATATGTCGTTTCCGGGTGCTGTTCCCCAATGGCATAAGTGCCATCTACGGTAGGACAGAGCCGTATAATTACAATATGGCTTACTATCACATTACCGAGATGCGTGATCTGGAAGGGAATAAGATTACGTTCAATTACACAGTAGATTCATCGGCCGGACATGATCGGATAACTGCTATCCGTTACGGTTATGATTCACAAGGCAATTATAGCGGCCAGATATCATTTTCATATACAAGTGCATCTTCCGCCCCTGTAAGGTATTATGCCTGGGACGCAATTACATTTGATAAACGACTCACGGCCATTGAGTCCAGTTCCGATGGAGAGGTTCTTTCTCGTTACAGCCTTACCTATACACAAAAGGACAACGCCTATCTTATTTCTCGTGTAGACTGTACTAGTGGCAACTATTCTTTGTCTCCGATTGAGCTTTCTTACGGGTCTTCGCCATCGTCAGAATATATAAAAAAAGATATCGTATCCGGCTGTATTGACCTTGATCCCACTATCTACTCTGATGAAGATGACAATGTGTTCAAGAGAGGCAAGTTCATGCGGAATGAATACCGCGATGGGGTAATGATATACCTTAAAACCCCCACTCCGTCCAGCCGTTTATCCCTTGTCCCCCGTCTTGAGGGCGGCAGTACGCTCAACACGGATATTCTTTTAGGCAACGGATTCCAAACCGCCGATGCTGTAGACGTAGACGGGGATGGTATTGATGAGATTGTCCGCGTGAATTCATGGGTTCAGAACAACATGTCGGCTATCGGAATAAATGTCTATAAATGCGACAACAACGGCGCACCCGTGCTTCAATACCAGCAAACAGTTTTTGTGCCAGGTGTCACAGGCTTTTTCCCAATGGCGCCATATGCCAGGGCGTATCGTTTTGGAGACTTTGACGGAGACGGTAAGGCGGAGTTGTTGACTGTAGCATATAACAGAAGTCAACCTGGATTAAATCAAGGTTATGTACAGACAAGTTTCACTACGCTGATTGATATTGAGGCTGGAGAATTGCTGTGTAACCAGGAACTGTTTGAGTTCCCTCATGATAGAGTGAGCAGCCTTATTGTAAATGATATAGACAGTGACGGCAGAACAGAATTATGTTACGCCACCGATACGGGGTTCAATATCTATCGCCTGCAATCATCAGGATCTTTTTCATTGGAATCAACGCTTTCCAGTCCCACCGCCTCTGTTCTTTCATCTACAACACGCCTTTATCATTTGACAGACCTGAATGGCGACGGTTATTTAGACATCATTCAAGCGCCAACAGTGGCGTCTTCTTCCTCTTCATGGGATGCGTATTATTACCGTGGAGGTGCTTTCCTGCACAAGACCATAAGCATCACATCCAATCCTTCAAACTGTAAGATGATGTTTATAGACATCAATCGGGACGGATTTGCAGATTTGGTTAAAATAAGCGGGACCAATATCTATTCATGCCGGAATATAAACGGAGCATCTTTTGCGCAGGAAGTGCAGTCTCCTTCATCAGTAACAAATCAGGAGGGCATAGTCCCGGTAAATTCCACGTCATACAATAAAGCAAGTTCTTTTATAAAAATAGACGGCACAACTGTTTACAATTACTCCTACAATGCTATCTCGCCAGTCATCCGTCGGATTAACGGGACAGTTGACAGTTATGGCCGGAGATGTCATAACAACTATGCATATTTGCCATTAAGTGCGAATGTGTGGAAGGATACGTCTGTTTCTGTAGATACAACTCAGGGTTATTTCTTCCGGACACTTCCAATTTACGTCCTTTCAAGTGAATACGAGTACTCGACTTCGTTGACAAGCAGTCTTTACAAATGCAATGAATATGAGTATTACAATGGAGTAGTCCACAATCTCGGCCTAGGCTTCTGCGGTTTTTCCAGGATAAGGACAAGAGAAAAAGTGAACGTTGCGCAGAGCATGGTGCATGATGTTGCCGATGTTTACTATTCCCCCGATAAAATGGGGGTGATAAAGAAGGTTGTCCGTAAAAAGGGAACCGGAACCAGTGCCCCGGCATACTACACTCAAACAAATACCTGGGACAACCACAGCACCACCTACGGCAAACTCAATCCACGTCTGACACAAAGCACCGTGAATGACGCTGTTACAGGAGTCAAGACTCATACATATTATACGTATGATTCTTGGGATTATCCGACTGTAGTACGCACGGAAAGGAGAATAGGCAACGGGCCATACCAGCGTGAGAAGCAAATTGCCACATATCAGCATAGTAATACCCCCACAAAATACGTCCTTGGCAGTATTACTCGTGAAGAGGCCTGGAACGATTTGGACAACATCACCACCCGCCAGTGGAAGAATAAGACCGTCACAACTCTGGACACTCTTTTCCGTCCTTTGACCAAGAAGAATTACACCGGCTTAAGTATATGTGCGGCAACTACGCCATATGCCGAATTGACGGATTCCACCCAGTTGGTCTCCGAAACCCGCTGGACCTATGACAGCCACGGCAACATTCTCACGAAGAAGAGCGCCCCCTACGGGGCAACTGAGTTTATCGGCCACACATACACTTATGACAGCGACGGCCGATATTTGCTCACTGACACGGACGCCTTAGGGCGCACCACAACCTATGCCAATTATAACAAATTCGGCAAACCTGAGAAGGTGACGGATTACAGAAATAGGATTACCTATTTTTCATACGACCCATGGGGAAAACAAACTCACAAAGTGTTACCCAATGGTGTCATTGAAAGCTCTATCTATGCATGGGGTGGCAGCGGAGTATATACTGTAAATAATATTGAATCAGGGAAACCTGAAACCATCACCCACTACGATGCCCTTGGCCGTGAGGTTAGAAGCGGAAATAAACGCTTTGACGGCCAGTGGCAGTATGTGGACAAACAGTATAACCGATACGGTCAAGTCAGCAAGGTATCTCTACCGTTCCGTGGCGCATCGGCAACATACTGGAACACCTACACGTATGACAACCATGACAGGCCGACAAAGATTCTGGAGCCATCCGGCAGGCAGATATCGTGGGCCTATAGCGGTACCAGTGTCACAACTGTTAAGGACAGCATCACATCCGTAAGCACCAAGGACGCCAGCGGCAATGTGGTATGCGTCAGCGATGCTGGCGGGTCTATTGCCTATACTCTCCGGGACGACGGCCAGCCATCCAAGATAACCGCACCAGGAAGTGTTGAAACCACATTCTCCTATGACAGTTATGGCCGAAGGACATTCATCGTTGACCCCAGTGCCGGAACCCAGACGGAAGCTTATATATGGAACGGCGACGGCTCACACCAACAGACCCATACCGGCCCTAACGGCAGCATCACTACCTTCTGGGACAAATATGGCAGGACAACATCAGTCCAGCGCCCGGGAGAGTTCAACACAACGTACACGTATAACAGTTACGGGCAGCTGAGCTCAGTGTCTTCAACCAACAGCACCGGGACGGAGTACACTTATGACAGCTATGACAGGGTGTCCACCGTCAAGGAAACCGTTCCTGACGGCAAATGGCTTAAAAAGACATATACCTATAGCGGTTGGCGTACTCTCTCCTCAATCAAATACACTACTCAGGACGGAGACATCACTACGGAGACATATTCCTATGCAAATGGTCAAAACACCGGAGTGAACATTACCGGAGGGACAACAGTGTGGAGCCTTGTGTCTGAGAATGACCTTGGGCAACCAACTCAGATTACCACAGGGTCAACCAGCCGGCAATACGGCTTCACCGAATATGGGCTTCCCGCATACAGGAAGATGGCTGGCGGAAGCCTCCAGAACTTCACATACCAGTTCAATGTAAACACTGGGAACCTGACGTCAAGGACGGATGTTATAAACAATAAGACAGAGTCCTTCAAGTATGATGCTTTGAACAGGCTTGATACGCTTGGTACACGGGTGGCCCAGTATGCAAATAACGGTAATATCCTTTCTTTGACCAGCGTAGGTTCAATGTCTTATGCAAATACGGGAAAGCCTTATCAGGTGTCAAGCTATACTCCTGTATATTCCGGTCTGGTCCCCTCCAGAACTCAGGATATAAGTTACAACAGCCTTGACCGTCCGTCACTCCTGGAGGAGGGCAGTAAAACGGCGGCCTTCACATATAACGCTGTAGGAGACAGGGTAAGGATGCAGATTACCGACGGCCTTACGCAGGAGCTTACCCGATACTATATAGGTGGCCAATATGAATGTGATGTCACATCGAGCGGCACAAAGGAACGATTGTACCTCGGTGGAGACGCATATTCGGCACCAATGGTATATCAGCGGGTGAACAACGGCAGCTGGACGGCATACAACATAGGACGTGATTACCTTGGCAGTGTCACCCACATAGCCACTACCAGCGGAACTCTTGTGGCCGAATATAGTTATGACCCTTGGGGGCGGCTCCGTAACCCTGCCACACAGGCCATATATACTCCGGGAACCGAGCCAGCGCTCTTCCTTGGCCGTGGCTACACCGGTCACGAGCACCTGACATGGTTCGGCCTCATAAACATGAACGCCAGGCTGTATGACCCGCTGCTGGGGCGTTTCCTGAGCCCTGACCCTTATGTCCAGGCACCGGATTTCACACAAAACTTCAACCGCTACTCCTATGCGCTGAATAATCCGTTGAAATATACTGATAAAAAAGGGCAGGCTTTTGAGGGGAGTATTTTTACATTTTTATTACAACTCCCAGTTGCTATTTTTGGGGGAGTAATTATGCCATTCTTTATTGGAATGTATGATCCCGCTGCGGCAGGGGACTGGGCTTCAGAGATTTGGACAGATTTTGGAGAAAGGGTTTGGAATGCTATTAAAATAGATGCAGGGCAATTTGCTTGGAACTCGGATTGGGATCCCGGATTAAATATATGCTCAATTTTTTTAAGGAATACTTGGGAAAGACCTCAAATGGACCTGGGAAGAGTAATTTCTCATTTTAGAAACAATTTAGATGATGTGACTGTTGATTATTACAAAGGCGCGACGGTCATAAAGGGTACCGAAGACAGTGGAGCCATGACATTAGGATCATATATAAATGGTGGACCTAATCTAAGTGAGGAATTGCTTGATGATTCAATGCTTGAACACGAGTATGGCCACACATTTCAGAGTAGGATTTTAGGACCGTTTTACCTACCAGTTGTAGGGATTCCAAGTTTTATGGGTTCAGGTGTCTATTATATGAGTAATGGCTCTCATCAACATAGAAATGAGTGGTACGAGGTTTGGTCAAATCAATTATCATATACATATCACAAAGACAGGGGATATCCAGATGTTGCCGATAAATTATCGAAATCATACCCAATCGAACAGAATCCGGATTGGTATTTCACGGCTACTTGCGTTTATTACGGAGCCCTCCTGGTCGTAGCAGCAATATTGTTACTATAATTATTAGAAATATGAAGCGCTTTATTATCCTATGTTTTTCCCTTTTCTTTATTACTTCATGTGATCCTTACTTTATTTATTACTTTGAGAATAAGTCCAATACAGACATTTGGGTGATTAATGATTTTAATTCAACAGATGGGCAGATAACATCTGGAAGTGAAGTGAGACATGTTGGTCCAAATGAAACAATTATGTATGGTGATATGGATTGGTGGTATTTTATTGTAAAAGATTCCATGCATTTTTATATATTAGACCACTCATTTGTTGGGCTGAAATTATCAAGCCGGATTACCCAAGATGAAGTGGACACTATTCCTCCGGAGGCAATCATATCAAGGATTACAGTGCTCAAAGAGGAATTGCATCAAAAAAATTATATTATTAGATATCCTTAGACCATCCTGCCGCCAATCCCCAAAATGGGGCTTATAAGCGTTCTGAGTGTACTGGCGAAAAGGTTTTCCCAAAAGTTCTGATACGGCAAATTGAATAATGTATTATATTTACCTTGTTATTTGAATACTGGCCATGAAAAACATTATCACATTCATTTCCTTTTTCCTGTTGAGCGTAACTGTGTTCGCTCAGGATATTATCACGTTAAAAGACGGGACGGATATCCAGGCAAAGGTGACCGCAGTTAATCAGTCAGAAATATCATATCTGAAGTTTTCCAATCTTGACGGCCCCAGTTATACCCTTGATATCTCAGAGATTCTTATGATTACTTATGAGAACGGGGAGAGGGAAGTGTATAATACCAGTAAGGGCAGTTTGCCTTCCGGGGCTATGACATATAATTCCTGGAGTGGAAAAGTGTCTGTTGGGGGAGAAACCATTGATAATGATTTGCTTCCCAGGTATTTTGCCGAAGACGACCTTGCCCGTTTTAAAACAGGCAGGACTTTGAATACCGTGGGCGGTATAATGAGTTTGGCTGGGGCCTTTCCTTTCGGCTATGGTATTGGTTATATCCTTGGATGGCATCTTGCCGGTTACGGAACTCCTCAGGGCAATTATGTGAGGCCATACAACTCAGCCAAATTAATGGCTTTGATAGGAGGCGCTTTTTTTGTTGCAGGCCTTGGTTTTTCTATTCCCGGAAAGTCAATGATAAAGACATCAATCAATAACTACAATTCCACTCTTGCATATCGCACCACTATGAATATTGGCGCCACTGAGAACGGCCTGGGGCTGGTGCTTGTTTTTTAGGTATTGGGATATTAAGGCATAAAAACGACGAAACTTTGCAACTACTTTAGCAGTTATTGCATCTTAAGAATAAGGTATCAGACTAATAACTATGAATACAAGAATTATCACTCCGCTCCTTCTGGGCGTTATTTGCCTGGCGGGATGTTCTCCTAAGGTAACCACAACTCTTATCAAGGCTAAGGCTCCGCTTGGCCCGGAAGAAGAAATCTCTTTTCTGGAGCGGGAAGATACGGTAACCGGAGATGCCGTGGTTTTGGAAACCATACAGCTTGCGGGCCGTGACTATGAGCCGCTTTTGGACATTGCAAAAGAAGAGGCGCGCGCTGCGGGTGGAGAAATGGTGCAGATGGCAAATCACCTTACTCCGGATATCAGCAGCCCGCGTCATAGGATTGCGGCAGTGGTATTGACTTCAGATGAGTCTTTTCTTTCAGAGCCGGGTTCCCGTGGGATATCCAGGCGGGAACTGGAGTCCGAACTTAATTTGCAGGGCAGGTCTTCGGCGTCATGGCGCATAGGTGTCCAGGGTGGCGTGGATTACAGGATAGGCAGGATTCCGAATAATCTTGAACCGGTGATGGAGCAGCACATCCGAAACACCCGCGTTGGCTATATTTATGGCGCCGATGTCACATACTTCTTTACTGAATCCATCGGCCTGGGCCTTAAATTCCAGAATAGTTATTCTGCAGACAAAATGCCTGCTTCTTTAACGGAAACAGACACCGGCAAGGTAACCAACGGATATCTTGAGAATTATGAAAACCTCTGGTTTGCCGGACCCATGTTTACTTATAGGGTATTGAGCAAAAACAGGAAAAATGCCTTTTTTGTCCGTGCGGGTTTTGGGGTGGCCGGTTATACCAACTGGGGGAAACAGGTCAAGGAAACGTTGACTTACTATCAAACCGCAGTCAGTTTAGGGGAAATACTTGAAGTGGGGTATGATCTGGGCTTCGCCAAAAACCTGTCCCTTGGAGCATGTATAACTCTGCAGAATGGCGGCTTCAACAGCTTCAGTGAGTCAGTTAACGGCGGCGCCCCCCAACGCACCTCCCTGGAAAAGGGGCAAGTTGAAAGTTTACGTTATATCGGCCTTACCCTTGGCCTCCGTTATAATCTTTAGTATGATGAACATGAGAATTGCTGCGCTTTTTTTAATCTGTGTCTTATTCCTTGCAGGTTGCTCTCCAAAAGTGACAACAACCCTTATCAAGGCCAAGGCGCCGCTGGAGGAGGGTGAGGAACTGACTGTTTTGCAGCCGGAGGATCCGGAGCTGGCAAATGCGGTGCCAGTGAAGGTAATCAGAGCCATAGGTCCTGAGTATCATCCCCTGGTGGCAATGGTGGAGAAACAGGCCGTTGATGCCGGTGCAAATGTGGTAAAGATAGAGAATCATTATGCCCCGGACATCGCCAGTTCAAAGCACAGAATAGCAGCCATAGCATATTGGGCCGATGATTCGGTCCGCGCCGACTCGGTAAGAATCGGCCCGGTTCAGCTCAAGGAGTATCTGGATGTCAAAAAGGAAACCGGTTCATTCCGGGCGTCGGTACAGGGTGGAGGCGCTTATTATACAGCCAAGATTCCGGATGGGCTCAGCGCCGTAGAAGAGTCACATCAGAAGAACATGAAATGGGGCTTCACTTACGATGCCGAGGTTGCGTATTTCTTCGGTGAAACTGTGGGTATTGGCGCCAGATTCCACGATCTCCATGTGTGGGATGAAATGCCCATGTCCCTTGTGATGACCGACGGCAGTATTACCAACGGATATATGAAAGACCATGTAGACATCTGGTTCGCAGGGCTTGTTATTAAAGGCCGATTACCGCTTCCCTCCAGAAGGGATGCCGTCATGCTGAATTATGGCTTTGGCATAGCGGGAGAGTCGGACCGCGGAGAACTGATGTCGGTTCCTTATAAGATAAAGGGGACAACCCTGGGCCATTTGTTCGAGGTGGGATATGACCTGAGCGTTTCCAAGAACTTTGCTATTGGCGCATCCGTGTCTTATCTTCTGGGTACAATCAGAGACTACACCGTGTATGGCAATACGGGAAAATCCCAGCACGTGTCTCTGGCCGAAGATAATTTTGAGCACCTCGGCCATGTGGGCATCAGCATCGGCCTCAGGTATAACCTGTAGCACCGCCATTATTCCGCAAAAATGCGTATCTTTGTAAGTTATAAAAAGGGATTCTATGAGACCGTTATATCTTACAAATACGCTTACCCGCACTAAGGAACTCTTCAAGCCCATTCACGAAGGCCACGTTGGAATGTACGTCTGCGGCCCCACCGTGTACGGAGACGCGCACCTTGGCCACGCCCGTCCGGGTGTTACCTACGACGTCCTTTTCCGCCTTCTGAAGGAACTGGGCTACAAGGTCCGTTATGTGCGCAATATCACGGACGTGGGGCATCTGGAGCACGATGCCGATGAAGGCGAGGACAAGATTGCAAAGAAGGCCCGCCTTGAGGAACTTGAGCCCATGGAAGTGGTCCAGTACTACACTGAGCGCTACCACGAGGCAATGCGCCTCCTT
>JAEEGL011988801.1_pt1 | contig 13062 bp, 11 predicted proteins | sample 9134231 | NCBI WGS metagenome assembly JAEEGL01 (sample SAMN16246548, study PRJNA631951) | gut metagenome | biome: gut microbiome; feature: rumen; material: fiber-attached | host: Bos | place: Iran: Karaj | collected 2018-10 | reverse complement strand
CATCGAAGAAAAATATACAGGAGGAAAACAAAGAATGAAGAAACTCATTGCTATCTTGATGGCATTGACGATGGTTCTCGGCCTCGTTGCCTGCACGGCTTCTCCGGCAGCCAACACCCCGGTGACCACCAACGAAACCAAGACGGAAGCAACGAACAACCAGCCGGCTGCGACCGAAACGAAGGCCGAGGGCGGCATGAACATCGCGCTTGTCACCGACGTCGGCAACATCGACGACCAGTCCTTCAACCAGGGCACTTGGGAAGGCGTTGTTGCTTATGCGGAAACCAAGGGCATTAAGCAAGGCGAAGGCTACAACTACTATCGTCCGTCCGAGGACTCCACCGAAGCGCGCGTTGAGACCATCAAGACCGCGATTGCAAACGGTGCGAACGTTATCGTCTGCCCGGGCTATCTGTTTGAAGAAGCTCTGTTTGCGGTGCAGGATGATTATCCCGAAGTACAGTTCATGCTGATCGACGGCGAGCCGCACGATGCGGACTACAACTACAAGACCGCTTCCAACGTCCACTGCATCCTTTATAAGGAAGAGCAGGCCGGTTACCTCGCGGGTTACGCGGCGGTCAAGGACGGCTACAAGAAGCTCGGCTTCCTCGGCGGCATGGCGGTTCCGGCCGTTATCCGTTATGGCTACGGCTTCGTACAGGGCGCGAATGATGCGGCTGTCGAGCTCGGTATCGCAGATCAGGTTTCCATCAACTACTGGTACTGCGGCGGCTTCTCTCCCAACGATGATATCAAGACCAAGATGGCCGGCTGGTACACCGATGGTGTTGAAGTCGTGTTCTCCTGCGGCGGAGGTATCTATCTGAGCGCAGTTGCGGCGGCGGAAGCGGCCAACGGCAAGACTATCGGCGTCGATACGGACCAGTACTATGTTTCCGAGACGATCATCACCTCTGCGATGAAGGGCCTCGGCAACTCCGTCAAGCTCGCTCTCGAGAGCCTCGAAGCGAACAACGGCAAGTGGAACGACGAATACGCGGGCAAGACCGCGAACCTCGGTGCGGCGGAAGGTTGCGTCGGTCTGCCGACTGCGGATACGTCCTGGAGACTGAAGACCTTCACCGTTGACGAGTATAATGCTCTGTTCGAGAAGGTAAAGAACGGCGAAGTCACGATTTCCAACGCGACCGACGTTGAGCCGACCGTTGCGATCTCTGTCGATTACAACGCATAACAAACACGCCATTTAGGCGGCATACGGGGGATAGGCGGCAAAACAGCCTATCCCCTTTCCGAATACGGACCACAAAAGGGGATGCGGGATGAGCGAATACGTTATTGAAATGTTGAACATCACGAAGGAATTCCCTGGCATCAAGGCAAACGACAACATCACGCTGCAGCTGAAGCATGGCGAGATCCATGCGCTGCTCGGCGAAAACGGCGCGGGCAAGTCTACGCTGATGAGTGTTCTGTTTGGCTTGTATCAGCCGGAAGCCGGCGTGATCAAAAAGAACGGCGAGGTCGTGAAGATCAACAACCCGAACGACGCGAACGCGCTGCACATCGGTATGGTGCATCAGCACTTCAAGCTGGTGGAAATCTTTACCGTTCTGGAGAACATTATCCTCGGTGCGGAGCCGAACAAAATGGGCTTTCTGCAAAAGGCCGAGGCGCGCAAAAAGGTCGTCGCTCTGAGCGAGAAGTACGGCCTGCAGGTCGATCCCGACGCGCTGATCGAGGATATTTCCGTCGGTCAGCAGCAGCGCGTCGAGATTTTGAAGATGCTGTACCGCGACAATGAAATTTTAATTTTCGACGAGCCGACGGCGGTATTGACGCCGCAGGAGATCGACGAGCTCATGGAGATCATGCGTTCGTTCAAGGCCGAGGGCAAGTCGATCCTGTTCATCACGCATAAGCTGAACGAGATCATGGCGGTTGCGGACCGCGTGACCGTTCTCCGCAAGGGCAAGTATATCGGCACCGTCGAGACGAAGGACACGACCAAGGAGGAGCTTTCCCGCATGATGGTCGGCCGTCCGGTGCAGCTGGAGGTGCAGAAGGACGAAGCCAAGCCCGGCGAGGTTGTGCTCGATGTGCAGCATGTCACGGTGCCGTCCAAGGTACATAAGAACAACGCCGTCAAGGACGTGAGCTTCCAGGTCCATGCGGGTGAGATCGTGTGCCTTGCGGGCATCGAGGGCAACGGGCAGACGCAGTTCGTCTATGCCTTGACCGGTCTCGATAAAATGTCCGACGGCAAGATTACGCTGTGTGGCAAGGATATCACCAAGGAGAGCATCCGGCAGCGCAGCAAGGACGGCATGAGCCATATTCCGGAGGATCGCCACAAGCACGGTCTGGTGCTCGATTACACCTTGGAGCAGAACCTTGTGCTGCAGCAGTATTGGCAGCCTGCTTTCCAAAAGGCCGGGTTCATCAAGAGCGACGCCGTGCGCAAGTATGCGGAAAAGCTGATCGACCAGTACGATATCCGATCCGGCCAAGGCCCGATCACGATAGCGCGTTCAATGTCCGGCGGCAATCAGCAAAAGGCCATTGTTGCACGCGAGATCGACAAAAACCCCGAACTGCTTGTCGCAGTACAGCCGACGCGCGGCCTCGATGTCGGCGCGATTGAATACATCCATAAGCAGCTTGTCGCCGAGCGCGACGCGGGCAAGGCCGTCTTGCTTGTCTCGCTCGAACTGGATGAGGTGATGAGCGTGCCGGATCGCATCCTTGTCATGTATGAGGGTGAGATCGTCGGCGAATTCGACCCGAAGAAAACGACGGTCGAGGAGCTGGGCCTGTACATGGCGGGCGCCAAGAATATGTACCGCGAAGTGGGCGGGGAGGTGAAGGACGCATGAAAAAAGGCTTAGTATCGGTTCTTTCCTCCATTGTTTCGATCCTTGTCGGTTTGCTGTTCGGCTTCATTCTGCTGATGCTGGTGAACCCGGGACAGGCCGGAACAAAGTTCGTGGAAATGATGACGCTCGGCATTTCCTCCGGCAATGTCGATCCGCTTGCCAAGATCGCCAAGGTGCTGTATCAGGCGGCGCCGCTTGTCATGACGGGTCTTGCCGTGGCGTTTGCGTTTAAGACCGGTCTGTTCAACATCGGCGCATCCGGCCAGTATACGGTCGGCGCATTTGCGGCGCTGACCTGCGCCATCGCGTTTCAAATGCCGTGGTGGATCTGCCTGATCGCCGCTATGATCGCGGGCGCTGTATGGGGCATGTTCCCCGGCTTGTTCAAGGCACTGTTCAACGTCAACGAGGTCATCACCGCGATCATGTTCAACTGGATCGCGCTGTTCTCGGTCAACCTCGCGTTCATGAACATGAAGAACGCGGCGGGCAAGCTCGTCATGCTGCCGATCGCGTGGACGCCGTCGCCCTTGAAGGATCGTACCGTGGCCCTGAAGGCAGCGAACCCCGGCGCGATCATCCCGAAGATGGGATTGGACGAGCTTTTGAACTCCAACTACATGAATATCGGCATTTTCATTGCCATCCTGTTTGCCATCGTGCTGTGGGTCGTGCTGAACCGCACGACATTCGGTTACGAGCTCAAGGCCTGCGGCTATAACCGGAACGCTTCTATCTACGCCGGTATCTCCGCCAAGCGGAATATCGTGCTGTCGATGGTGATTGCGGGCGCTATGGCGGGCGTGTCCGGCGGGTTGTATTACCTGTCCGGCGTTGCGGAGTACAACATTATCAAGACGCTCCCGGCAATGGGCTTCAACGGCATTTCGGTCGCGTTGCTCGCCACCTCGAACCCGGTCGGCTGTATCTTCAGCGCCCTGTTCATTTCCTACATTCAGGTGGGCGGCGAATCGCTGCAGCCGGTCTTTGCCAAGGAAATGATCGACATTATCATTGCCGTGATCATTTATCTGTCGGCCTTCGCGCTGATGACGAAGATGATCATTACCAACCTGATGAAGAAAAAGGCAAAGAAGGGGGCTGTGCAGAAATGAGCGACGCGGCAAAAATCATTGCGGATATTATCAGTTCCACCGTATTGTTCACGGTTCCGCTGCTGCTCGTCGCGCTCGGCGGTATGTTCTCCGAACGCAGCGGCATCATCAATATCGCTCTTGAGGGCATCATGGTCATCGGCGCGCTGATGGGCTGTCTTGCGATGCGCTGGCTCGATGCGGCGGTGACGGCGGGCGCCATGGGCGGTCAGCTTGCTATGCTGCTTTCGATCCTGATTGCGGGCGTTTCGGGCGTTGTATTCTCGCTGCTGCTCGCGTTCGCCTCGATCAACCTCAAGGCCGATCAGACCATCGGCGGCACCGCGCTGAATATGTTGGCACCGGCGCTTGCCATCGTGCTCACGTGGGTCGTGCAAGGCCAAGGCCAGACGACGATTTTGATTCCGAACTGGGCGCGCATCACGCAGGAAACGCTCGGCGTCGCCAAGCAGGATACGTTCTTCCAGACGCTGTTGTTCAAGGATATGTACTTGACCACAGTGGTGGCGATCGTGATCTTTATCGTTGCGACGATCCTGCTGTACAAGACCAAGTTCGGTCTTCGTCTTCGCGCGTGCGGCGAGCATCCGCAGGCGGCGGACTCGGTCGGCATCAACGTGTATCGGATGCGGTACGCGGGCGTGCTGATTTCCGGCTTCATCGGCGGCATCGGCGGCCTTGCGTTCACGTTGGCTGCGGGCGCGGGCTTCCAGTCGAGCGTAGCGGGCTACGGCTTCCTCGCACTTGCCGTTATGATCTTCGGTAACTGGAAACCGCTGTCAATCCTCGGTGCGGCGCTGTTCTTCGCCTTGTTCAAGGTGATCGGCGCGTATGCTTCGAGCATCCCGTTCCTGCCGCAGTTCAAGGGCATCGAGGGCACCAGCACCTATCTGTGGCCCATGCTGCCGTACATCATTACAATGATCGTGCTCGTCCTTACGTCCAAGAAGTCCCGCGCGCCGAAGGCCGAGGGCATTCCCTACGACAAGGGACAGCGGTAACGGTCGGCTTTTCGTACAGCAAAGGAACCTTTCGGATAAAATCCGCAAGGTTCCTTTTTCTTCGCGCTTCGGAAAAATTGACAGCGCCGCCGCACAATGGTATGATGAATAAAACGGGAAAGCGGGGGCAAAGCGCAGGCTGCCAAAAGCTGTTTCCCGCTCGAAAGGAGAACCTATGCAGGATCCGCTGTATGTCGGTTTGATGAACGATTCCTTCCCGCCGCAGATCGACGGCGTCGCCAACGCCGTGATGAATTATGCGGACGTGATTACGCAAAAATACGGCAAGGCGCTCGTTGCCGCGCCGTACTATCCCGATGCGCCGGACGACCGGTTTCCGTATCGTGTCGTGCGGTATCAAAGCATCGACGTGACAGATTGGGTCGGGTACCGCGCGGGCAACCCGCTCGATCCCAAGGCCATCGACACGATCTCCAAGGAGCCGCTGCACATTCTGCACGCGCATTGTCCGGTCACGGCGGTCATGCTCGGCCGGGCGCTGCGGGAAACGATGAACATTCCGATGGTGTTCACGTACCATACGAAGTTTGACATCGACATCCGCAATGCGATCTCCCAAAAGCTGCTGCAGGAGGCCGCGATCCATGCGCTCGTTCGGAATATCGAATCCTGCGACGACGTGTGGGTCGTCAGCCGCGGCGCGGGCGAAAACCTGCGTTCGCTCGGGTATAAGGGCGAATATACGGTGATGGAGAACGGCGTGGACGTACCGAAGGGCCGCGCTTCCGTGGAGGCTGTGGATGCTCTGCGCACGGAATACGGCCTCGACGCGAATGTGCCGACGTTCTTGTTTGTCGGGCGGCTGATGTGGTATAAGGGAATCCGCATCACGCTCGACGCGCTGCGTGTCCTAAAGACCGATGGCAAACGCTTCAAAATGCTGTTTGTCGGCGGCGGCGCGGATGCGGAGGAGATGCAGGCTTACGCAAAGGAGCTTGGCATCGCAGACGAATGCCTGTTCACCGGCCCGATCCGCGACCGGGAAAAGCTGCGCGCCGTTTATTCTCTGGCCGATCTGTTCCTGTTCCCGTCTACGTTCGACACGAACGGCCTTGTCGTGCGTGAAGCCGCGGCGTCCGGCCTCGGCTCGGTGCTGATTGCGAACAGCTGTGCGGCGGAGGGCGTCACGGACGGACAAAATGGCCTGCTAATTGAGGAAAATGCGGACGCGATGGCAAAGGCTTTGCTGTCGATCATGGATAACCCGAACGCCATGCACGCCATAGGGGATCGCGCAATGGATGAGCTGTATGTGTCATGGGAGACGAGTGTGGACAATGCGGTGCTGCGCTACCGCGAGGTGATCCGCGACACAAAGGCATTGAAGTTCCATCCGTTCCGCGCGGACGACCGGTTCTATGCCGGGCTCGGAAGCGTGTTCAACGCCGTGCAAAAGATGCGCGGCTATTACGAGCTGGCGACGGAGCAGCGGACGGCGCTGCTGGACGATGCGGAGGATCGCGCCGAAGCGCACAAGGCGCAGAAGCGCGAACGGCGCGAGGCGCTGATCGACCAGGTGCTGGAGCGCCGGGAGGCTTTGACGGAGCGAATGAAGGAGCGCGGCAACCGTTTGATCACGCGCGCGCTCGGCCTTGACGACCTGTATATCGACGAAAAGGGGAAGACCGCCCCGAAGCCGTAAGGCCTTTACACTGATTTTCTACCGCTGGCATAACTCACTCTTGCAATTCGACAGGAAATGCTCTATAATAAGGTTACTTATTGGGTAAGAACCGAGGTAAACAAATGAACAACAGACTTGATCGGCTTCGTGCCGTGATGGAGAAAAACGGGATCGACGCGGTCATCTTGAACTCAATCACCGCGATCCGCTATTTCTCCGACTTTGCCAGTGATGAAGCCTTCGTCGTCGTGACCAAGACGAGAAGCCTTCTCATCACCGATTTCCGCTATACCATCGACGCCAAAGCCCGTTCGGGCGACCGGTTCGAGATCATCGAGGCCTCCGGCGCCAAGCAGATGGAGCTTGTCAAGACCGCGCTGTATGACGAAAACGTCAAGACCGTCGGCTTCGAGGACGACTGTGTAAGCTACAGCCGCTATCAGGATTATGCCAAGTTCAACCTGACCTTCGTGCCATTTGCCAAGGAGCTTTCGCAGCTTCGCATCATCAAAACGACGGACGAGATCGCCTCTCTGCAAAAGGCGCAGGACATGGCGGACAAGGCGTTTACAGAGCTCTTAAAGCGCATCCATTCCGGCATGACCGAAAAGCGCGTTGCCGCCGAGCTGGATTACATCGGCGCATGTCTCGGCAGCGAGGGCCCCTCGTTTGATACGATCGTTGGCTCCGGCCCGAACGGCGCAATGTGCCACGCGGTCCCCGGCGAAAGAAAGCTGCAAAAGGGCGATCTGGTCGTGCTCGACTACGGCTGTCTCTGTAACGGCTACCATTCCGACATGACGCGTACCTTTGCCGTCGGCGAGGTGGATGATTTCGCCAAGAAGATTTACAACATCGTCCGCACCGCGCAGGCCAAGGCTTTGGACGCGGTTCGCCCCGGCATCACGGGGCATGCGCTCGACTCCATCGCGCGCGACTATATCAAGGAGCAGGGCTACGGCGACTGCTTCGGCCACTCCCTCGGCCACGGCTTCGGGCTTCTGATCCACGAAGCACCGCGCGCCGCCCAGACCTGCGAGACGGTCCTGGAGGAGGGCATGACGATCACGGTCGAACCGGGCATCTACATAGAAGGACGCCTCGGCGTTCGCATCGAGGACTGCTGCGTCGTCACCAAGGACGGCAAGCTCGATTTCTGCGCTTCCACCAAGGAACTGCAGTATATCGACTGATTCAGGCTTTTATTAAACAACCATACTATATATTGGAGGACTTTACTTATGATTATGGCAGGCGACTTCCGCAAGGGCGTCACGGTAGAGATCGACGGCAACGTTTGGTCGATTGCAGACTTTCAGCATGTCAAGCCCGGCAAGGGCGCGGCGTTCGTTCGTACCCGTCTGAAGAACGTCATGACCGGCGCGGTTCTGGAGCGCACCTTCAGCCCGACGGACAAGTACCCGCTCGCGCACATCGAGACCAAGGATATGCAGTATCTGTATACCGACGGTGAGCTGTACTACTTCATGGATGTCGATACCTACGACCAGATCCCGCTGAACTTCGATCAGGTCGAGGACGCGATCCAGTACATCAAAGAGAACGACGGCGTCAAGATCCGCTTCTATAAGGGCAGCCCGTTCTCCGTCGAAGCGCCGAACTTCGTCGAGCTGACGATCACGCACACCGAGCCCGGCTTCAAGGGCGACACCGCCACCGGCACGACCAAGCCCGCTACGCTCGAAACCGGCCTGGAGATCGCTGTCCCGCTGTTCTGCAACGAGGGCGATGTGATCCGCGTCGATACGAGAACCGGCGAATATATGGCGAGACTGTAAGACTATCAAGCATCAAAGGAGGCAGGAAATGAGCAGAATCTCTGAAAAGGTTGCATACTTGGACGGTTTGATGGACGGCATGAATATCAAGGACGATAAGTATGCCAAGCTGTTTACCGCCATCGTGGACACCCTCGACGTGATCGCGGAGGAGATCTCCGATCACGAGGATATCCTTGACGATCTCGAGGACAGCGTCGATGAAATCTTTGAGAACCTTGATGAGTACGATGAAATGCTGTTCGACGACGAAGACGAGGACGACGAAGAGGACGAGGACGACGAGTTCGATCCCGAAGACCTCGAAGACGATTTCTACGAGGTCGTTTGCCCGAACTGCGGCGAAACGATCTACTTCGATGAGGACATGCTCGACTCGCCGGACGGTCTGATCTGCCCGAACTGCAACGAGCCGATCGACCTGCGCATTCCCGAAAAGCTCTCCGACGAGGAAGAAGATAAGGACGAGTAATCCGAAATTCTAAAGAGGGAACGCCGCACGTTCCCTCTTTCTTGTACTTGCATGACCGAATACGCACGAAAAATCTGCAAGCGGCTCCATGCCTATCTGCGTATGGGGTCGTATCGGGGCAGTATATTGGCCGTCACGCCGACCGCGCTTCGCTTGGAAACGAACGTCGGTGTGATTTCCGTACTGTCCAACACCGGCTGCCTGCAGCCGTTTTCGCTGATCATCAACGAGACAAAGCCGTTCACCGAAACCGATCTGTTCGAGGGACAGGCTGTGACGCTCGCTGACGAGCGCATAGAGTTTGCCGAAAGTGAATTCTCCATCGACGTTTCGCAGGCGACCGATATCGAGCTGTCCTTTGATGTGATGCGCTCGCTGTTTCTGCCGCTCGACCTCGGCAATCGCGTGCGCCATGTGATTCGCGTGATCGAGGAGGGAAAGGGCACGAACCCGCTTGTCGCCCTGCTGACGGGCAGCGCCGTCGATCCGTCCGTGGAGGCGGTGGCGCGGAATCTGCCCAAGCTGCATGAAGCGGTTTATGAACAGGAGCTTGCCGCCTGCCGTGAAGCGGGCGAACTTTTGGCGGGCTTCGGCAACGGCGCCACGCCGGATTCCGACGACCTTTTGGAGGGCTACTTTGCGGGCTACGCCGCGCTGTCGATGGCTCTCGGCCGCAACCGCGACCGGGTGCGCATCTTAACGCGGGAGATCGCGGGCGCCGCCGCTGCGCATACGACCGAGTTTTCCGCAGCGCTGCTGCTGCAGGCCGGGGAAGGACTTGTCAACGAGGACGTGTTCCGCCTTTTGCAGCGGCTTTTTTCCGATGCGCCGTACAGCGCGATCCGCGCCGACGCCGGTCTTGTCGCCAGGAGCACCGCCCCGTCGGGCGTGAACCTGCTGGTCGGCATCTGCCTTGCCATCCTGAACCAGTACATCCCCGCCAGAACGGCATAACAAAACCATATTCCATCCCATCACCCCGCCGCTCGGCGGGTATTTTTGTATATGGGGTACAAAACGATGGATGTTTACAACTCCGTTACAACTTCTATGGTATACTCCTGTTATGGCAAAGATTTTAATTGTGGAAGATGAAAAAGCGATTGCGGAGCTGATCGCGTTGAACCTCACGATGGTGGGACACGAAACGGTCACGGCGCACACGGGCGCGGCGGCGGAAAAGCTGTTCCACGAGCGTCCGTTCGATCTGCTGCTGCTCGATGTGATGCTGCCCGATACGGACGGCTTTTCGCTGTATCGCAACATGCAGTCCGTTCCGGCAATCTTCGTGACCGCGCTCGGCGAAACGCGTGACAAGGTGCAGGGCTTTGCGCTCGGTGCGGACGATTATCTGGTGAAGCCGTTCGAAATCCCGGAACTGCTCGCCCGCGTCGGGGCGGTGCTGCGCCGCACGCAGAAGATCGACACGACGTATGCCATCGACGATCTGTTCATGGACTTTTCCGGCCGCACCGTCACCAAGGGCGGCGAAGCCGTTGAGCTGACCGCACAGGAGATGCAGCTGCTCGAAATCCTCGTCCGCAACCGGAACATCGCCGTTTCCCGACAAAGGATTTTGCACGATGCGTGGGGTGTGTCGTTTTTCGGAGAGACGCGCACGGTCGATGTGCACGTGCAGCGGTTGCGCAAAAAGCTCGGCCTCGAAAATCGGATCAAGACGATCTATAAATGCGGCTACCGCTTTGAGGATCGCGGCAAAGGCGGGGAACCATGAAGCTCTGGCAGAAAAATTATCTGCTCACCGCGCTGCTGTTCACCGCGGTGCTGTTTGTATGCGCGGCGGTGCTGCTCGCGCTGACCGGGCGGAACACGATGCAGCGTCTGACGGAAAGCGCCGTCAGCGAGGAAAAAGCCATCGCCGGTGCGCTCGACAGCATGGTGCTGCATGAGGACGAACGCATCGACGCCGTCTTGCGCGGCATTGCAAACCAGTATAAGCAATCCGGCGTCTATTTGCGGCTGGTAAACGGCGGGACGGTCTATGTCGATCTGCTGCCGTACCCACCCAAGGTGCAGACCGGCGAACTACGCTGGGAGGCCGAGGCCGGACGCATCTGCATCAGCATCGGCGAGGCGTTCCCGGAGGGCTTCACGATGACCTATTGCAAGGACGTGACGGCACAGGCACAAACGGCACAGCGCGGCCTGCTGCTCGCGGCGGGGCTGTGCTTTCTGCTCTCGGCGGGCGTAAACGCCGTTCTGTATGCGATGATGCTGCGCGTGAATCTGCCGCTGTCGCGTCTGTCGCACGAACTGCGCACGCCGGTGACGGTCGTGCGCGGTTATGGCGAGCTGCTGAAAATCGCGGTACTGACCGACGAGCAGCGGTACAACGCCGCATCGTATATTGTGGAGGAATGTGACCGGATGCAGGCGATCATTCAGCGCCTGCTGATCCTGCACGACCGGGAGCGCATCGAAAAAACACGCATCCGCATGAGCGCCTTGCGCGAACGGCTGTCGATGGCGTGGCCCGGCATTGTGATCGAAACCGAGGGCGACGCGCTCTACGGCGACCCGACGCTGCTGTACAGCCTGCTCGACAATCTGATCGGCAACGCGGTCAAGGCGGACGGAACGGTGACGGTGCGCCTGTCGCCGAAGATGCTGTCCGTGACCGATACCGGTTCGGGCATGGATGAAACGATGCTCGCTTACGTCAACGATCCGGCGCATACCGAGCGACCGAGCGGCATCCAAAGCGGGCTCGGTGTGCCGCTGTGCCATGAGATCGCCGCGCTGCATGGCGGCTTGCTGCGCTATACGTCCGAGTCCGGACAAGGAACGACGGCGACGGTAACGATTTACAACTCCGATACAACTCTGTGATGACTCCGTTACAAACTTTTTCGTACAATGGAGCCGCAACAGAACAAAGGAGGTATGGACATGAAACGTTTATGGACAGCCCACAGGCCGCTGTGGATCAGCCTGCTGCTCACGCTTGCGGCAGCAGTTTTGAGTGTGACGGCGATTGCCTGCGCCGTTATGCCGACCGCAGGCACAAGAACCATACAAACCGTGGCGGCGGCGCAGGCTTTCAGAGACAAGGATGAAGGTACGCCGCTTCCGGGGGAGCCCGTCCCGACGCCCACGCCCGTGCCGGGGGAAGGGCCCGTGCATGCGGCGGACGCCGTGACCGCGGAGCACAGCGTGCTTGCATGGGCGGAGGCGGAATCCCGTCGTTTCGATATGGATAAGGGCGTGATTCCCTCCATCAACGGACGATGGCATGAGCCCTATATGGGATGGGCGAGCACGCCGCTGACCGGCGGCGCGGAATATGACGGCGCGATTGCCGCCGCCAACGACTGGATGCAAAAGCTTTTCGGCTTTTCGATGAAGCCCGATGTGACCGTGACCGTATGGACCGACCCGAAAGGTTATCGGAAGGACTATATCCGGGTAGCCGACAGCGATCTCGAAACGATCGTTTCGATGGATCGGGAAACGCTGCAGCTGATCAACATCGACACGGCGCGCACGGACGGCAAACGGATTCCGAGCGTTACGGCAACGGAGCAGACGGCAAAGGACATCATAGATGTATTCGGCTGGACGATGCAGCTTGTTGATGGGGGAAGATGGCCGACCATGGCACTGTACACAAACGAGGGACCGGTGGTTGGGCTCAGCATCGTCGCAAATGCGGTTGCTTCGGTGCGCGTCTATGAAAACGTCGCTTGCCTGGAGGAGCTTGTGTATACGGTGGCCGATCTGCAATCGCACGCGGCATACGTGGAAAAGGTGTACGGCGAGCCGTCGTTTGTAAAAGGAGAAGAAGCCGAACTTTTGAAAAAGCATCCGGACGCCATGACGCGCAAGCAGCTGTTTACGCTGCTCGAACAGCTCTATCGGCAGGCCTCGGGCGAATGGCCGGGCGAGGATGCGTTTACGGCGATGCTGTATCTCGACGAGACCGGCGACCGCGAGGATTACTGGCAGGTCACGTTGGCAAGCGGCGGGATGATGCAGATTTCCGCGGAAAGCGGGTTAGTGATCTCGGCAACCGAACTGCGTTTGAAACAGCTTGACGGCAGCAATCCGCCGGAGCAGGTCATGCCGTCCGGCGACAAGTGGGACGATCCTAAGTACGCCGATGCCACCGAAAAGGCGTATATCAAATATGTGACCGAAAAACTCGTCCCGTGGTTCAACGCGCTTGT
>JAEEGL011332904.1_pt1 | contig 13062 bp, 14 predicted proteins | sample 9134231 | NCBI WGS metagenome assembly JAEEGL01 (sample SAMN16246548, study PRJNA631951) | gut metagenome | biome: gut microbiome; feature: rumen; material: fiber-attached | host: Bos | place: Iran: Karaj | collected 2018-10 | reverse complement strand
GTCTGTTCCTAACATCCGGACATCCGTGTCCACAGCCTCGGGCACACCGTCCGTGTACAGGAACAACGTATCCCCCGGCTCCAGCTTCCGTTCATAATTCTTATATTTGATATCTTCCATTCCGCCCACGACAAAGCTGTGCGTATCCTTGATCAGTTCGTAGGCGCCGCCGGCTCTCTTCAGGACGGGATACTCATGTCCGGCGTTGGAAGCAATGAGATTTCCTGTCGACAGTTCCAGTATACCGAGCCAGACGGTCACGAACATGCCCCTGTTGTTCTGCAGCACGGCCATATTTGCTTCCGCCAGCGCCCTGTCCGGCGTTCTGCCGTTCACTAAGGAAGCTTTGATCATGATCTTGGTTGCCATCATAAGAAGGGCAGCCGGGACACCTTTTCCCGAGACATCCGCTATGACCAGCCCCAGGTGGTCCTCGTCGATCAGGAAGAAATCATAAAAGTCCCCGCCGACTTCCCTTGCCGGATGCATATAGGCATAGACATCAAATTCGTTCCTGTCCGGGAAGGCCGGAAAATGGTTCGGGAGCATGGAAGACTGGATGTCTGTCGCGATATACATCTCCGTTTCCATTTTTTCCCGTTCAGCCGTAATACTCTGCAGATCGCTGATATACGTCTTCATACGCTCCGTCAGCGACTCGAATGAAGCAGCCAGGACCTGTGTTTCATCCCTGGTGTCCATATCCCAGTGAAAATCGAGGTTATCCCCTTCAACAGCCTGGACTTCCTCCGTCAGTTTCTGGATGGGCTTAACGATCTGCTTCGAAAGCAGATAGGCGATCAGGACGGCTGCCGCAATAGCTGCCGCAAACGTGATGAGCAGAAGGACGATAGCGGTGTTGACCGTACTGTATCCTGCCCGCTTGGCCTGCTCCTGCATCTCTTCAAGATTGTCCTTCAGTACAATGACAGGCCTCTCCACTTCGGACTGCGGCATCATGATGAAGAATGTCCAGCCTACCGTCTTCATGGGTGCGAAAGCGATATACTGCATCTCACCGTCTACATTAAGAAGGTCGACACCGGTGCCTCCTGCCAGGGCACGCCGGGTCAGTGATGCCAGGTCGGAATTCTCGGCGCTGCGCAGGTCTACGATCTCCGATATCTTGGAAAAAGCGCCGTCTTTGCTCGTAGAGAACAGGATCTGTCCGGACCGGTTGATGATGCAGGCATCCCCGTTGATACCCAGATCGATGCTTTTCACCAGCGTCTCGACATTATCCAGATATATACCGGCCCCGGATACGCCCATCAGTTTGCCGTTACTGTAGATCGGCACACCGCAGGTGACGGTAGGGCGGCCGGTATGAAAGTCCTTGATGACCGGTGATAGATAGGTCTTCCCGGTCGCGACCGCCCCCTGGTACCACGGTCTTTCCTTTGCATCCAGCGGCAGGATCTTTCCTTCGTCGTCAAATTTCATGCCGGAGATATAATCGGCCTGCAGAACGATCCCGCTCTCCGTAGCCACATAATTGGAGACCATTTCTTCGACATTCTTGTTGACCGCATACAGCGTATCGCTGATATTTCCGATCAGCAGCATCTCTTTCCGGACCTCAGGATCGTCCGGATCCGTATCCGGCGCGTAGAGCAGCTGCACGGAAAGTCTCCCGTCATTGCGGACGCTCGGCAGCCTGCCCGGCCTCTCAGAATACCTGTCTGCATGCCCGTAGATATACTCGGCCTCATCGGCCACGATATTGACCGTATCTTCAAAGAACTGGAACATTTTATCGACGATATCCGCCTTGTTGCTGGCCAGTTCCAGGAGCTGGTCCTTTGTGCTTTTGGTCAGTGTATTCAGGGATTTCTCACTGGCCGCTTCATTGGTGGCCTGGTTCGACTCGATGAACAGATTGGAGATATTCGACATGGCCAGAACTGAAAAGATCCCGACGCCCAGCAGCATAACACCCACGACTGCCACCATCGTGACCTGGATCTTTTTTCTTAAGGAACCTTCCCAGAACATTTTACCGATACCTTCCCGTCATACTGAGCCGTCGGTGATGTGTCTCTTCATATTCCAAATATACAGCAAAAACGGTACCGGTTAAACATTTGAATGCAGTATCTTTTCCGCTCCTGTGCGATTGCCGCGCTCCAGGTAGGAATGGGGATGGATCATATGGTCGTCTGCCGACGCATTCAGGGAAGACAGGTAACGGTCACAGTACATGATCCCCCTCTGCACCGCGTGAAAGCCGAATCTCCTGCGTATATCGTCCGCCGCCCTGTCCGCGGCCAGAAGCTTCTCCCTCTGCTCCGGGCTTTGGAAAAGAGAGATCTGCCAGGGGATATTCTCCGGCTTTAAGTCTGCTACGCGTATGCCGATGCTGCGGATCGGCCGGTGCCAGTGGTATACCTCATGAAAAAGCTCCATCGCAACGGCCTCGATCTCATGCGAGATATTGGTCGGCACCGCGATCTTTCTCTGCCGCCCGACACTGTACAGTTCGTTGTCCCGCACATAGATCTCGATCACCTGACCGGCAAATCCGTTCTCGCGGCAGCGTTTCGCCACGCTCTCCGAGAGCAGGTAAAGCACCAGTTTCACATCCTCGTCGCAGGTCAGGTCCCGCGGGGTAGTCGTACTGTTCCCTATGCTCTTAATGGGCGCCTCCGTATGTTCGGGGCTGACCGGCGTCTCGTCAAGGCCGGCGGCGAACGCATACAGCATCAGCCCCACCTTGCCGAATATCCTCTGCAGCAGCGCCGGATCCGTCCCGGCCAGCTCCCCGATCGTTGTTATCCCGAGATCGTGCAGCTTCCGCTGTGTGGACCTTCCCACGTACAGCAGGTCCCCGGCAGGCAGCGGGAACGCTTTCTCCCGGTAGTTCTCTCTGGAGAACTCCGTAATGGCATCAGGCTTTTTATAATCGCTGCCGAGTTTTGCGTAGATCTTGTTCCAGGAGACGCCGACGCTGACCGTTATGCCGATCTCCTTTTTGATCCGTCCGCGTATCTCCTCAGCGATCCGCATCCCGTCACCTTTTACACTGCAGCTGCCGCTGGTGTCCAGCCAGGCCTCATCCAGTCCGAACGGTTCGATCAGATCGGTGTATTCCGAATAGATCTCCCTGATCATGCGGGAAAATTTGATGTAAAGATCCATCCTGGGCGGCACGAAAGTGATCTCCGGGCATACCTGCCTGGCCTGCCACAGTGCCATGCCTGTCTTTACGCCGCGGCGCTTCGCAATATAATTCGCCGTCAGGATGATCCCGTGTCTGGCCTCCGGGTCGCCTCCCACCGCCATCGGTATATCCCACAGCTTCGGCTGGTGCAGCATCTCGACGGACGCATAATAGCAGTTGCAGTCACTGTGCAGTATCGTTCTGTCCATATCGCATATCAGTACAGCTTCAGCATTTCAACGACAAATCTGTCGGCAGGGAGCCAGCCGACTTCGTCCAGCTCTTCCTTTTTCAGCCATCTGGCCGCCTCATGCTCCTTCAGCACCGGCTGCCCCTCCCTGATGCGGGCCATATAGCATACCATGCTCAGGTGGAATTCCGGATAGTCGTATTCTACTTCGGCAAACCTCCCGGCAATGCTTATCTCTGTTTCCAGTTCTTCCCGGATCTCGCGCACGAGCGCTTCCTCCGGCGTTTCCCCGGGTTCGATCTTCCCTCCGGGGAATTCCCAGAAATCCTTCCAGTCCCCGTAGCCCCGCTGCGTCGCGAAGTAGCTGTCCCCTTCACATATGACGGCCGCTGCCACGCGGACCGTTTTCTTCTGTTCCTGCCTGTCCATTCCGGCTTTTTGCACTCCTTTTCCGTTCTGTCGGTCCTTTTTTGTCAGTCCAGTACCCTGAAGGGCTTCCACCGCAGATAATCGCCTGACACCAGGCTGTACCGCACGCCCCGGTATTCCCCGTGCACACTGTCATAAAACCGGCTCTCGCCGTGGCAGTGGGCATAGATCACCTGTTCCGCGCCGTATTCCTCTGCCATGTCGGTAAAACCGCTGGTCCTTTCCATGATATTCGTCGGCGGGTAGTGCAGGAACATGATGAACTTCCGGTACCCGTCCCCTTTAGCCAGTTCAAAGGATGTCCGCAGTCTTGCCAGTTCCCGTTCCACCAGCTTTTTCGCGTGCTCTTCCGCTTCTTCGTCCCATCCCGTGATGCGCCCGCGGCCGTCCAGATAGAACGGTCCTTCAAAAGTAAAGCCCTTTGTCCCGACGAGGGCATAATCCCTGTACGGCTCATAACTGTCCTGGAGGAACGTCAGATGCGGCCGGTAAAGCGCATTCAGCTGCGCGGTCTTCTTTACGTCCCAGAACATGTCATGGTTGCCGCGGGTCAGGATCTTCCTGCCCGGCAGGCTGCAGATATACTGCAGGTCCTTTTCGCATTCCTGCAGGTTCCTGCCCCAGCTGTGGTCTCCGACGAGGACCAGGGTGTCCCCGTCCGTGACCGTCTTTTCACAGTATTTGCGGAATCTCTCCTCGTGGTCCTTCCATACGCGGCCCCGGAGCTGTCCCGGTGCCTTGAGCTGTGACTGATAATGCAGATGAAGATCCCCGATCGCGTATAAGCTCATGCTTTATATCCTGTTTTCCGGCGCGGGTCCTGCGGCAAAGGTCCTTTTATGCGGCCCCGGAGCTGCCCGGCCGCATCCGTTCCTGCTGTGCCAGCTCCTGGTCGATCATGTCCTGGTACATCAGGAATTCGGTCCGCTCGGCTGCAGCGGCATAGCGGATGTTCTGACTGCCGCAGTCCGGGCAGGCTGTCACCTCGCCGTAACGTGAAAAATTGAATTTACATGCATTACAATGATATATCATATCACTCCTCTCCTATGCCGTCAGTCGTCCGTCTTCCTGGTGACGAACCAGAGGCCGTTCATCTCATAGAACAGCTGTATCTCCTGTCCGCGGACCGTACAGAAGTAGCAGATGCCGGCGCCGCCGGCCTTCCGGCTGGCCAGCCTCTGCACGTCCCGTACCCTGTCGATCTCATAGGTCCGGCCGTCCTCCCAGGTCAGCGACAGCGGGACCAGTTCCCCGTCCCTGGTAAAGCGCGCTGTCACGTCCACATAAGCCTTGTACGGGTTGTCCGCCGTCACCTCAGGCATCTTTTCATATAAAGTGACCGGGCCGGTGACCGTGATCTCCCGGTGATAGTCGTATACACCCATATCCTTCCTCCGGCTTTACATGGCCGTGATCCCGTGCATAAGGAGCAGGGCCAGGCCAAGCAGGACTGCCAGTCCGCAGGCCGCGTACCGGGGCCACGCCCTGCGCGCCGCGCTTTCCCTTATCCCTGCCGCCGTCCTCATGCCGCTTCCTCCGCATCCGTCATATAATCGGCATACTCCTCTTCACTGGCAAAAAGGATGTACCTGCCGTCGATCAGTCCCATGTATCCGCTTGCCGTATTGTATCCTTTCATGATCTTCGTACCTCCTTTTCCGTTCCGCTCCGGCCGTCTTCCGTGCCGTCCGCGGTCTTCCTTATGTATCCTGGGCTAAGGATACCGGAACATGTGTCCCAAAAACTTCCCTTCGGGAACTTCTCCCCGGAAATAATACATGCTATCCTTCTTTCAGCAGGGCAGGCAGGACCCGCGGGGTGCCGGGCAGGCCTGCGGCACGGTTCCCGGACGGACCTGATATACGGAAGGCGGTGCATATATGGCAAGGGTAAAAGGCGATCACCAGAAACTGAAGCTGCTGTACCTGGCAAAGATATTTGAGGAAGAGACTGACGACGAGCACAGGCTGACCCTGCCGCAGATCGCACAGATGCTCGCCGCCTGCGGCGTCAACGCGGACAGGAAGACGCTCTACCAGGATTTCGAGGAACTGCGTGCCTTCGGCATGGACATCATCAGCGAACGGGAAGGGCGGGATACATATTACTGGCTGGGCGTCCGGGATTTTGAACTGTCGGAGTTAAAGCTCCTGGTCGATTCTGTCCAGTCGGCCAAGTTCATTACAGACGGCAAGTCCAGGGAACTGATCGGGAAACTGGAAAAGCTGGCCAGCCGGCACCAGGCAGGCATGCTGCAGCGCCAGGTCATGATCGCCGGCCGCATCAAGACCATGAACGAGAGCATCTATTACAACGTGGATAAGCTCCATACGGCCATCGGCGGCGATGTCCGTATCCGTTTCCAGTATTTCCAGTGGAACGTAAAAAAGGAAATGCAGCTGCGCCGGGACGGCGCATGGTATGAGGTCAGCCCCTGGGGCCTCCTGATGGATGATGAGAACTATTACCTGGTGGGATATGATGCCGGGACCGCCGGCAGTGAAGGCACGATCAAGCATTACCGCGTCGACAAGATGCTGCACATCACGGTAACGGACCTGCCCAGGCAGGGGCGCGGGGAATTCGAATCCTTCGACATGCCGCGCTATACAAAGACCTTATTCAGTATGTTCGGCGGGGAAGAGACGAAAGTCACGCTGGAGGCGGAGGATTCGATGGCCGGCATCCTGATCGACCGTTTCGGCAAGGACCTGATCATTATAAAAACGGATGAAGACCATTTCAGGACCTCCGTGAGCGTGGCCGTCAGCAGCCAGTTTTTCGGCTGGATACTGGCGCTGGAAGGGAAAGTCCGGATCGCCGGTCCGGCCCACGTGGCCCGCCAGATGAAGAAGGAAGCGGAGAAGATCGCGGCGCAGTACACATGAGATCACAGATCTTCGCTTTGGTCCCCGTCATCCTCCTCTTCATCATTTCCGAGGCCGTAATACAGAAGTTCGTTGTATTTGCTGTTGTAGAACTCGGATTCTTTTTTCCGGATCCACCGTTCGCGGTCGTCCATGATCGCGAGCATCTCGTCGGCGATCTCTTCGGCTGACCGCGGGCTGGCATGGCGCAGGTAACCGATCATGCGGCTCATCGTTTTTTCCGACCGCAGATTGTCCGCGACCGCAGCCCCGAACTCTTCCGGATAGCCCATCTTTACGATCGTCTGTACCAGTTCGTACCGGATCCTTGTTCTTTCGTCCATTTTATCTTACTCTTCTTCGGTCTCACGTCCCGCGGTCTCCTTACCGGGGACAGCCACTTAATGTATTATTCATCATACAGTCCGTCAGGGGGCCAAAATGCTATACTGTTAAGTACGGTACAGCATGGACCGACAAGGACATTATAGTATCGGGTATATCAGAAAAAAAGGAGTCCGGCTTCATGAAACGGTTTGATAAACACAATACATTGAACGAGATCCTGGAAGAGACCCGTCCGGAAATGGCCCTGTTCTTCCCGGACAGCCTGCTTTGCCTGGTCCCTGAAGAATACCGGGACAAGTCCCTCTCCTTCATAGAGCAGCATATGACCATGCCCTGGGGCGCGCCTTTCCCGGCAGATGACCTGGTCCGGGAATCCGCCGAGATCATGCAGGCGAGGGAGGAAAAGACCTGGAACCTCACCCCTCTCTGGAATGAAGATCCCGGCCGGCTGACCTTCGACACGAACAACGAAGATTCGGTATTCCTGCTGCATCTGAACAGCCGGCTGTCCGGCACCTGCCCGGCCGTGATCATCTGTCCGGGCGGCGGATATGAGAACCTTTCCTGCAACAGCGAAGGGCTGCAGATCGCCCGCCGGATGGAAACGGACGGATACCGGTGTTTTATCCTGACTTACCGCTACAGCCCCAACCGCTACCCTGCTCCCCAGCTGGACCTTCTGCTGGCCGCCGGATACTTAAGGGCCAATGCGGCGCAGTTTGAGATCGATCCCGGCGACCTGATGGTCCTGGGTTTTTCTGCTGGCGGGCATCTGTGCGCTTCGGCCGCGGCGCTTCACGAACAGCTTCGTCCCGAGCTTATGGAACGGCTTGCCGGAAGGCGCCCCGGACTTGTCCCCGCGCTGAAGGACGTCTCCCTTCGTCCGGATAAAGTCTGCCTCTGCTACCCGGTCATCAGTTTCCTTGAGGAAGCGCACGAGTCGAGTTTCCAGTCACTGACCGGAGGGGACGAATCGCTCCGCAGCGCGCTTTCCGCGGAACTTATCGCCGACGGGCATTATCCGAAGACCTTTATCTGGGCCTGCCTGGACGACGGCCTGGTCCCTCCGGGCAACGCCATCCGCATGGCAAAGGCGCTGGAGGAGAAGGATGTCCCCTGCGAACTGCGGCTCTACCCGCAGGGTGATCACGGATGCGGCCTCGCAGCCGGTACATCCGCCGCCGGATGGATGGACGACATGCTGCGTTTTATGAAAGATTAAGTTCAGCAGAAGAACTGAACAGAAATGAAAGATAAACAGGAGGAATGTGATGAAAGGCAAAAGCAGGAATACCGTATTCTGGCTGATGGTGTGGGGGCTCGGCCTGGCCGGGCAGCTGTGCTGGAATATGGAGAATCAGTGGTTCAACACCTTTGTCTACGCAAAGATAGCCAAAGATCCTACGATCATCTCATGGATGGTCGCCGTCTCCGCCGCGGCAACGACTGTATCGACCTTTCTGTTCGGCTGTGTCTCTGACAGACTCGGCCGCCGGCGCGTACTGATCTCCGCCGGCTACATCCTCTGGGGCATCTTCACCATCCTGTTCGGGATGACCCAGTTCCTTGCTGGGAACAGGGACCTGTCCGCCGGCAGCGCGTTTATCGGTATCGCAGCCGCCGTTGTCGCTGCGGACGCCGTTATGAGCTTCTTCGGTTCGATGGGCAACGACATCGGTTTCAATGCGTGGATCAACGACCATATGAACGACGGCAACCGCGGCCAGCTCGGCGCCGCACTGGCCGTACAGCCCGTGATCGGCACGATCGCCGGTACCGTGTTCGGCGGCATGCTGGTCGGCGCGGGAGACAATTATATGCGCCTCTTCCTGGTCATGGGCGGTTTTGTGATCGCGCTCGGCATCCTCTCGCTCTTTGCCGCCTCCGACGCGCCCGGGCTGTCCCCTTCCGTCCGCGGCAGTTTTTCCGAACAGTTTTTCAGTATTTTCAATGTGCGCAGCTACCTGCGGCACAAAGAACTCGTCTTCGTCAACCTGACGCTGACCTTTTATTTCATCGCTTTCAATGTATACTTCGTCCACCTGGGCAATTACATGATCTATTACCTCGGCTTCCCGGCCGACCTGATGGGCTATATCGAAGGGCTCGGCCTGGCCGCGGCCATGCTGGTCACCCTGCCCGCCATCCGTCTTCTGAATGAAGGCCGCGCGCCGCTCCTGACAGCCGTATCCGTCATCCTGAGCTCTGCAGGCCTTTTGCTGATGGGCCTTCTGGTCGCACCGGAGCGCGTGGATACCACGACTCTCTGGAACCCTCTGCTGCTTTTCGGTGTCCTGCTCGTAGGACTCGGCTATATCCTGTTCCTGCAGACCATCACAGTCTGGAGCAAACAGCTCTATCCCGAAGACGCGCGGGGCCAGTTCGAGGGCATCCGCATCCTGTTCTTCGTGCTGATCCCGATGGTGATCGCGCCGCTGATCTCCAACCCGATCATCAAGAGAAGCGGCGAATATGTGGATGAGAACGGCTTCACGGCATATCTGCCGACCAATACGCTGTTCCTGGTGTCGGGCTTCCTTGTCCTTCTGACTTTCCTGCCCCTGTATTTCGCGGTCCGGGCAAAAAAGAACGCCTGACTCTGAAACCGCGCAGCAAAGATGATCTGACGGAGGATCTGACATGAATGATAAGACGGTCGCGCTGATCCGCACCTTTATAAACGACCGCGACTGGGAACAGTTCCATACGCCCGCCAACCTGGCGAAGTCGATCGCCATAGAAGCGGCCGAGCTCCTGGAGTGCTTCCAGTGGAACGAAACGGATTATGATCTTGAGCACGTTAAGGAAGAGCTGGCGGATGTGATGGTCTACTGCCAGAACATGCTGGACAGCCTCGGCCTTGATGCCGATGAGATCGTGACAGCCAAAATGGCTAAGAACGCAGCCAAATACCCGGTCGAAAAAGCCAGGGGGAATTCAAGGAAATATTCCGAACTGTGACCGTGCAGCCGGACTGTTAACAAAAGCATCGCCGCAGCGGACCGGTTCAGTCATCCTGCGGCGCGAAATAGTGCTCCACCGCGTACCGGAATTCTTCTTCAAACCGGCTGACAGCCTTTCTGCCGAGCGCGCTTTCCGGGCGCATCATGTCAAAAGCATGCATATCTGTCGGGTAGACATCCACCTTTGCGGGAATGCCGGCCTGCTGCAGTTTTTTTATATACGCGAGCGTCTCGCAGTAAAACGGTTCACCCTCCCCGACGAAGGTGTACGCGGGCGGAAGGCCCGAATGATCGGTCTGCCTTGCCGGCGCGGCATACGGGGATACTGTTTTGTCCGCGTCTTTACGCAGGTACATTTTCCAGGCGCGGCGGTTCTTTTTCGTATTCCAGACCCTGCCGTGATTGTCCTTTGAGGATTCCGTATCGAAATTGTCGATCATCGGATACAGCGGCATCTGGAAAGAGATCCTGACGGTCCCTCTGTCCCTTGCCATCATGCAGACAGCTGCCGCCAGGCCGCCGCCGGCACTCTCTCCGCCCACCATGATCTGGTCGTCCCTGATGCCCAGCTTAGCCGCATGAGCCTTCATATACAGAAGCGCTTCGTAACAGTCATCCGCCGCTGCCGGAAAAGGCGCCCGGAACGAAAGCCGGTAGCCGGGCGAGAGCACCACTGCTCCGTACTTTTTCACCAGGGCTTCCGCTCTGCCCATGAAGACTATTTCCTTCATGCCGAGCATATATCCGCCTCCGTGGATCCACAGGACCCCGGGAGCGCCTTTTAAGTCTTTCCCGGACGTATCCGCCTTTCCATACCCTTTGTCTTTCGGGCGCAGCACAAGGGCAGGGATCCGTCCGATACGGATCCTGTCAACAAGGACATCCTTATCCGGCCACAGTTTATACGGTAGTCTCATATGTCTTCCGGTCCGGTTCCTGCACTGCTGGCCTCAGTATTCCGTCTCAGGCCTTTCCGTAATGCCGTACATTTCCATGAATTCCTTCAGATCCTCTTCGTCGCGGACCAGCATAACGTCATGGAACGCGCCTCCGGCAAGGTCCCTGAAGCCGGCCGTCGTCTCGCCGGTACAGATGCTTTTATGCAGCATCGGCTTCTGGACAGTGCTGTCATAATCAAGGTGCGGTATCTTTTTTGTTTTTTTGAACATATTCTGCCACCTCCGTGAGCTGATACTATTGTACCACCCCCGGCTGTGCTAAAATTTAATCGTTATCGGAAACTGTGTTTTCCGTGTCCGTGCCCGCGATCCCGGGCTGTGCAGAACAAATGGGAGGGTTTATAGAATGAAAAAAGCGATCGCATTGCTGCTTACAGGGTCAATGCTGGCATCTGTCCTGACGGCTGTTTACGGGACACCTGTGATCCATGTACAGGCAGAAGCCGCCGAAGTGCTCGAAGAAGAAGATGAGGCTTCGGAAGACGCTGCGGATATCTACGGCGGCCTGTGGGCGGAGAGCACATCCGAAAGGGTGGTGCTCACACTGGAACCGACGGATAGGGCAGGCATTTTTGACGCTGAGATCACCTGGCGGGAAGACCTGCCGCAGAAAGATGTCTTTACCATGCAGGCCCGTTATCAGGATGATGGCAGCCTGTATTATGAGGACTGCACCTATGTACTGCGCTATTTCGAAGAAGATGGCACTTTTACGGATGAGCTCCAGTACGAAAACGGCTCCGGTCTGTTCTGGTATGATCCGGACGCGGAACTTCTTTACTGGACTGATTATACGGAAGACCCTGAAGACAATGTCGTCAGCTTCATCCGTGCAGACTTTGCCGGCGGAAGCATCGAAGGCACCTATACCGGCGAGCCGGATGAAGAACTGACCGAATACATCGCGGGATACACTCTGGAGCTTACCGCTGCAGAAGAGGAAGGCGTTTTTGACGCGGTGGTCACGATATACCCGGACGAGACCGGCATAGAACTGAGCGGTGCCGTATCGGAACTTTTCACCGCGCAGCTGAAGTACCAGGAAGACGGCGGCCATGACCTCATTTCCGCGGCAGGTATCGATGAAGCGGCAGGCGGGAATGAACTGACCGTTTATACTTACGAAAACGGCACTGCCGCCATACAATACGGTGAAGATGCCGAAGACGAAATATTGGAAGAAGATCTCTCGGGTGTTTTCTGCTATGATCCGGCTGCAGAGATCTTATACTGGACAGATCAGGATTTCGGAGAAGGACATTTCCTCGTTTTCGTAAAGGATGCCCCTGAAGAGGAGGCGACTGTCACGACCGGCGGATCTCCCTGGATCGACTCCGATCTGAAAGAAAATATCCTGCCTGATATGGAACTCTCCGCAAAAGATGACTTCCACCTTTATATCAACTATGACTGGCTGGCGGAAAACGAGATCCCCGACGGGAAAAAGAGTTATAACGCCTTCGCGGAAGTAATGGACCGCACCAACGAAAAGGCTCTGGCCATTCTCGACGATGACACCCTGGCCGGGCATGACGCAAAACTGATCCAGTCCCTCTACCATGCGTTCCTCGACTGGGAAGCCAGGGATGAGGCAGGCCTTGCTCCCGCACAGGCTGTCGTGGAAGACATCATGTCCATCGACAGCATTGATGCGCTTTCCGATTTTATCTGCGATCCGGAACGGAGCATGTTTGTTCCTACTCTGCTGGATGTAGCAAACGACGCCGGCCTGGAAGATTCTTCATCCTATATTACTTATATATTCACCGACGGATTATCCCTCGGCGATTCCGCGGAGTATGAAGAGCGCACCGAAATGGGCAACCGTGTCGAACAGGCTAATATCGGCCTTCTGGAATCCATTCTGGGCAGAATGGATTATACCGTGCACGGGGCCGACATGTTGTATGACCGGATGATGTCCGTTGAGAACAGACTGGCCGAAAGCATCTACACCAACGCGCAGATGCGGGATCCCGGCATCTATGCATTGATCAACAATACTTATACCCCGGAAGAACTGGCAGAGCTCTCTCCTGCATTCCCGATCGCCCGCTTCCTTGAAAGCGCCGGATACCAGGATGCGGAGAAATTCCTTATCTATCAGCCTGACGCCATAAAGGCGGTAAACGAGCTGTACACG
>JAEEGL011148137.1_pt1 | contig 13062 bp, 12 predicted proteins | sample 9134231 | NCBI WGS metagenome assembly JAEEGL01 (sample SAMN16246548, study PRJNA631951) | gut metagenome | biome: gut microbiome; feature: rumen; material: fiber-attached | host: Bos | place: Iran: Karaj | collected 2018-10 | reverse complement strand
GCGGCCGCCGAGACGACGGCCGCGCCCCAGAAGCGCGAGGTCTTCCAGAACGGGCGTCCGGACGCGGGCGCCGCGGCCAGCCAGAGCAGCAGGAGCGACCAGAAGAGGAACGGGATCTCCGACATCAGGATCGTCGACGAGCGCAGGAGATGGGCGTTGGCCGGAACGGCGAAGGCCGCGGCGAGCGAAAGGAGCGGAGGCAGGCCGAGCCGCAGGCAGAGCGCGCGGAGCAGGAACGCGCACGCGACCAGAAGCGCGCCGTTGAGGGCCTTCAGGAAGAGGAGGTCGCCCGAGACCAGCGACGCGGCCGCGAGCAGGAGCGGATAGCCCGGCGGGAAGTGCTTTTCGGGCGGGCAGGCCGGGTCGCTCGTCTGGCAGAACCCCTCGCCCGACAGGATCCCGCGGGAGAGGGAGAGGTAGGCGACGTTGTCGCCGTTGAGGTCCACCTTGGGGTCGAACCCCCAGATCGCGAGGGCGGCGGACCAGACCAGCAGGAGCAGCAGTCCGAGCCGCGGGCCGGAGAGGAACTTGTTCGGGGACGGGGAGGCCGCGTTCTCTTTCTTTTCCATGCGGGCAAAGCTAGAAAGGGGGCTCCGAAGAGGCTCCGCGGGCGATTTTCCCGGTTCGCTTCCGCCTCTTTTGAGTTAAATGCGGAGACAGGATCAGGAAAAAGGAGAACCCCATGCGCAAACTCTCTCTGATTGCCCTCGTCGCGGCCTTCGCCGCGGCCCCTTCGTTCGCCCTCGTCGGGATCGGCGGTCACTGGGCCCCGAACTTCGGCGCCTCGGTGGGCGGCAAGACGCAGAACTTCACGATGGCCGGCCAGGAATTCACGTTCGCCCGCGAAGAGGCCTCCATCGACAACGGCTTCGGCCTCAAGCTCTGGCTCGACGTCCCCTTCATCCCCCTCAACGTCGAGGCGACCGCCAACTTCCAGGGCGGCACCTACGGCGCCACCGTCACGACCCCGACCGGCAAGGAGCTGCCGATGAAGGCAGACCTGGGCTTCCCGCTCCTGGGCGACGCCGAGCCGCTCTTCGGGATGATGTCGGTCGACCTCTCGCTCGCCTGGCGCGCCCTCGACCTCTCGCTGGCCGTGATCGGGCTGCAGGCCTACGTCGGCGGCGGCCCCTCGATGATCTACGCGACCAAGCCCATGGACAAGAAGATGGCCGAGGCCATGGTCGACGCCGTCTACGGCGCCGCGGCGGCCCCGGGAGCCGACGAGAAGGCCCAGGCCAAGGCGATGCAGAAGGCCCTGGAGAAGGCCTACGGCGACAACGAATCGGGCTTCGGCGGCCACGCGCTGGTCGGCGTGCGCGCCAAGCTCCTCTTCTTCAGCGTCTACGCCAACGGCAAGTACCACTTCGGCGGCCTGCCCAAGGGCGTGGACAACGGCTTCACCCTGGAACTGGGCGGCGGCCTCGGCATCTAGCCCCGCCTCCCGCGCCGCGAAAGGCCTCTCCGGAGGCCTTTTTTCCTTTTTTGCCCGCCCCGGCCCGGGGAATTGAGTCTATCTTTCTTGCCATGGAAACGCAAGCCAACACCGAAAAGGAACAGTACCGCGTCCTGATCGTCGAAGACGAGCAGAACATCGCGGAAGGTCTGGTCGACATCTGCGACTACCGCGGATTCAAAGCCACCTGGGCGCCCGACGGTGAGAAGGGCCTCGAGGAGGCCCTCTCCGGCAACTACGACCTGGTGATCCTCGACATCATGCTCCCGAAGATGGACGGCTTCACGGTCTGCAACAGGATCCGGGAGCGGAACCGCGAGCTGCCGATCATCATGCTGTCGGCGCGCAACTCCGACCAGGACATCATCGACGGCCTCGCGCTCGGCGCCGACGACTACATCTCCAAGCCCTTCTCGGTCCCGCAGCTCTTCGCGCGCATCGAGGCGGTCCTCCGCCGCAGCCGCCGGAGCATCGACCAGGACAACGACCTCAAGCTCGGCGACCTGACGATCCACTTCCGCGAATACGCGGGCGTGACGGCCGACGGCCGCGAGATCCCCTTCACGCGCAAGGAGATCGAGATCCTGCAGTACCTGAACGCGCACCGCAAGCAGACGGTCTCGCGCCAGGCCCTGCTGCGCGACGTCTGGGGCTACGACAACGCGGAGTCCATCGACACCCGCACCGTCGACATCCACGTCACCAAGATCCGCAAGAAGATCGAGAAGACCCCGGGCAGCCCGGTCTACCTCCTCACGCAGCGCGGGGAGGGCTACATGCTCCGCCCGAACCCCGACGAAGACTAGGAGCCCGATGAAGTTCTCGGCCCTGCGCCTGCTCGCCAGGGCGCGGTCCGCCGCGGACGCCGCGCGGACCCGGTTCCGCCAGCTGGCGAAGTTCCTCCAGCCGACCAACCCCAAGGCGCTCGGCGTCTATTTCACCGTCATCTTCGTCGTCGTGGCCGTGGCCGTGGCCCTGCTGCTGTCGCGCACCGTGGAGCAGATCCGCAGCGAGGACTCCCTCGCCCTGCGCCAGCGCGGCGAGCTGACCGTCCAGGTCATCAACCGGAAGCTGACCGAGGTCCTCGCCAAGGAGAACAACCGCTCCTTCTCGCAGTACCGCTACTACATGACCGTGCCCTCGCTCTCGGGCGAGGAGACCGTCATCTCCCCGCTGGCCGACTACCCCGTCCGGAGCGACATCCCCGGGATGATCGGCTACTTCCAGATCGACCCCGACCGCTCGTTCCACTCGCCGATCCTGCCCGAGGACCCCGCCAAGCGCCGGCAGCTGGCGAACTACCCCGAGCGCGTCCTGCTGGCCAGCCGCCTGGAGGGCATCGTCCGGAACCGCGAGCTCGGCGAGCGCAAGGTCGTCGAGCGCGTGGCCGTGCGCGACCTGATGCCCGAATACGGCGACTCGTCCGCGGCGAAGGGCGCGGAGCCCGGCGAGGAGGGGATCCAGACCATCGAGCCGCAGCCGCGCGTCGTCTCCTCCACGAAGAAGCAGGGCCAGACGTTCGACGGCCCCGCCCGGACGCGCGCCGACGAGGCGTTCACCGACGTGGAGATCTACCCGTTCGGGGCGACCGTCAGCGGGCGCTACGTCATCTTCCACCGCGACGTGCTCCGCGGCGACAAGCGCCACGTCCAGGGCTTCGTCGTCGGGACGCAGGCCTTCTTCATCAGCCTGTTCCAGAGCGACATCCGGCTCGGCGAGCTGGGCCTGCGCCTGCTCCACGGGAACGCGCGCATCTTCGAGACGGGCGCCTGGGACCGGCCCAACGGCGAAATCGTGCGCTACTCCATGGCCTGGCCGTTCCAGGAGCTCCGGCTCGCGGCGATGTTCCTGTGCCCGCAGCGCGGCTCGGCCACGGTCGCCGTCGCCGTCCTCGCCTCGCTCTTCCTGCTGGGCATCGCGCTCGCCTTCGTCCTCATCTACCGCGTCATCCTGGCCAACCTGCAGATCGCGCGCAAGCACTCCGACTTCGTCAGCGCCATCAGCCACGAGCTCAAGACCCCGCTCGCCGCCATCCGCCAGTCCGGCGAGATCCTCGAGAACGGCTGGCTCCCCTCCGAGGAGAAGCGGATGCGGCACTACCACATCATCGTCTCCGAGGCGCAGCGCCTCAGCGGCCTGATCCAGAACGTGCTCGACCTCTCCAAGCTGGAGCGCAACCAGTGGGCCGCGGAGATGCGCCCCCGCGAGATCAACTCGCTCGTGCGCGAGTTCGCGAACACCTTCTCGAGCACGATCGCCGACCGCGGCTTCCGGCTGGAGCTCGACCTGTGCGAGACGGAGCGGACGCACCTGCTCGACCGCGACTCGCTCATGCAGGTGCTGGTCAACGTGACCGACAACGCCGTGAAGTTCTCCAAGAACTCCGACGTGAAGGTCGTCCAGATCTACACCGCGCCCGAGGGCGGCGGGACGCTCCTGGGCGTGCGCGACTACGGCCCGGGCGTGCCCGAGAACGAGATCGACAAGATCTTCGCCACCTTCTACCGCATCGAGAACGAGCTGACGCGCGACACGCACGGCACCGGCATCGGCCTCTCGCTGGTCAAGAACATCTGCGACAAGATGGGGATCCGCATCGAGGTCCGCAACGCCGAGCCGGGCTTCGACTTCCGGCTGCACGTCCCGGAGATCAGGCGGGACGGGGAAGCGGGGGAAGCCAGCGGAGAGACGGCCGCTCCGTGAGCAGCCCGGCGGCGAAGGCCTCCTCCCCGAACTCCTCCAGCGCCCGGACGTGGTCCGGCCCCATGCGGTAGGCCAGGCGCGGCCAGTAGGCGTCGAGCGTCTCCTTGGGGAGGGTGACCGGATGGACCGCGGACCAGCGGGCGACCGCCGCGTCGGGATCCGCGCGGAAGGAGGCGACGGACTCCAGCAGCAGCTCCCGCCAGGCGCGGAGCTCCGCGCTCCCCGCCCACTCGCGCCGCACCATCCAGGCCCCGAAGACGAACGGCAGGCGCTTCCAGTTCCACCAGCGCGTGCAGAGGTCCGTGCGGAAGGGCCACCGCGCGTCGCGCGCCCATTCCAGCGCCCGGTCGCCGATCAGCAGGACGGCCTCGTCCCCGGCGCGGGGCGCGCGCGTCTCGACGCGGCACTCCAGCCCGTCGTGCCGCAGCAGCAGGCGCAGAAGCGCGGCCGCGCTCTCGGACTGCGGCGTCGCGGCGATTCCGGTCCCGGAGAGTTCCTCCCACGGGCGCGCGGAGAAGAGGAGGGCCGACCCCACGGAGTCGAACCCCGACGTGCAGACCTCGGGGACCAGCGAATAGAGGTCCGAATGGCGGAGCGCCTCGAACGAGCTGGAGGGGGCGGCGTGGACCCGCCCGGCGGCCAGCGCGGCGTTGATCTCGGCCGGGCTCCCCTCCACGGTCCGGAACCGCCCGCGCCCGACGTCCAGGTGGAAGTAGGGCATGGAGATCAGGAAGGGCAGGCGGCCCACGGTGAATCCGGTTCCCGGCATGGGGCGAATTCTAAAAAATGGCGGGCCGCGCCCGGTTCCGGACGCGATATGTTAGATTTACGGAGAGTTCAACCCGAAGAGACATGGCCAAGTTTCACGTCAAGAAAACGTCGCTGATGGAGGACAACCGCAGCCTGGTGTTCAAGGGCCGGGTCGTGGAAGGTCCCATCAACAAGGGCATGAAGATCGACATCCCGGTCACCGACGCGGCGTCGATCTCCGTCGTCATCTTCGACATCGTCCACTTCGAGAAGCAGAAGGACGAGGAGAAGAAGGTGGGCCTCGTGGTCGACTTCTCCTCCGAACCCGAAGCGCTCGACATCGTCCTCGACCTCAAGATCCAGGACGAGACCCTCGAAATCTCCTAGAAAACCGCGTTCGCTCCGGAGCCGGCCCGCGACCGCGGGGCCGCGCGGCCCGATGTTGCTAAATTTGCGGCCATGACATTCGACGAAATCTGCGCGCTCGCGCGCCAGCGCAAGGCGGAAATGCCCGAAGGGTCCGGGACGACCGAGCTGTTCCGGAAAGGTCCACACGCCATCGGCAAGAAGCTGGTGGAGGAGGCCGGCGAAAGCTGGATGGCCGCGCGCTACGAAACGCTCGACGACCTGGCGCTGGAACTCTCCCAGGTGCTCTACTACGTGGCGGTGATGATGGCCGAGAAGGGCCTCACCGAAAAAGAGGTCTACGAGAAGCTATGATCCGCATGGCGTTGCCCAACAAGGGCCAGCTCTTCGAACCGACCCTCGAGCTCCTGAAGTCCTGCGGCTACGTCGCGCGCAAGGACGGCCGCAGCCTCTGCTGCCTGGACGAGGCCAACGGGGTCGAGTTCTACTTCCTCCGCCCCTCCGACATCCCGCGCTACGTGGGCAAGGGGATCATCGACGCCGGCATCACCGGGCTCGACTTCAACGCCGAGGCCCAGGGCGAGGGGATTCCCGTCCTGAACCTCCCCTACGGCGCGAGCCGGCTCTGCGCCGCGATCCCCGCGGGCGCGGACGAGTCCTGGGACGCGATTCCGAAGCTGCGCATCGCCACCTCCTTCCCGAACATCGTGAAGAGGTTCTTCAAGCGCGACGACCTCAAGCTGGTCGTGCTCGAAGGCGCCGTGGAGATCTCCGTGGCGCTGGGCGTGGCCGACGCCGTCGTCGACATCGTCGAGACCGGCACCACGCTCCGCATGGCCGGGCTGAAGATCCTGGGCGAGCCGCTCTTCCGCTCCAACGCCGCGCTCTTCGCCAACCCCGCGAAGAAGGACGACCCCGCGATCGCCAAGCTCGTGCGCCGCATCGAAGGCCGCATGGTGGCGATGAAGTACATGATGGTGGAGTACGACGCGCCCGAAGAGGTGCTCGAACGGGCGTGCAAGGTCACCCCCGGCATCGCCAGCCCCACCGTCTCCCCGCTCCACAAGAAGGGCTGGTTCTCGGTCAAGTCGATGATCGAGAAGAAGGGAAGCAACCGCACGCTCGACGAGCTGGCCGACCTCGGCTGCAAGGGCGTGGTGCTGACCGCCATCGAAACCGCCCGCATCGAGAAAGAGGGTCCACATGCTGAAGAAGAGTTCGAAGTTCGCCGGCGTCCAGGGCCCGGTGGTCGTGATCGTGATGGACGGCGTCGGCATCGCCCCCACGGAAGTCGGCAACGCCGTCGCCCAGGCCAAGAAGCCGACGATGGACGCCCTCGACGCCTCCGCCCCCAAGGTCGCCCTCCGCGCCCACGGCACCGCCGTCGGCATGCCCTCCGACGACGACATGGGCAACTCCGAAGTGGGCCACAACGCCCTCGGCTCCGGCCAGGTCTACCACCAGGGCGCCGCCCTCGTCGCCGAATCGATCAAGGACGGCTCGATCTTCGGGCGCGAAGCCTGGAAGGAGATCGCGGACGCCGCGAAGAAGCCCGGGCGGACGCTCCACCTGATGGGCCTCTTCAGCGACGGCAACGTCCACAGCCACATCGACCACCTCCGCGCGCTGGTCGAGCGGGCGAAGGCCGACGGCGTGGCCAGGGTCCGCGTCCACGCGCTGCTCGACGGCCGCGACGTCCCCGAGACCTCCGCGCTCGAATACGTGGAACCCTTCGAACAGTGGTGCAAGGAGCTGTCGGACGGCTCCTTCGACGTCCGCATCGCCTCCGGCGGCGGCCGCATGCAGATCACGATGGACCGCTACGAAGCCAACTGGAAGATGGTCGAGCTGGGCTGGAAGACCCACGTCCTCGGCGAAGGCGAGTTCTTCGCCAGCGCGACGGAGGCGGTCAAGGCCCTCCGCGAACGGACGCACGCCATCGACCAGGACCTCCCGCCCTTCGTGGTCGCCGAGGACGGCAGGCCCGTCGGGACGATCGAGGACGGCGACGCCGTGGTCTTCTTCAACTTCCGCGGCGACCGCGCGATCGAGATCACGCGCGCCTTCGAGGGCGGGCCCGAGTTCGACAAGTTCGACCGCGTCCGCGCGCCCAAGGTGACCTACGCCGGCATGCTGCAGTACGACGGCGACCTCAAGCTGCCCAAGCGCTTCCTCGTGCCCCCGCCCGCCATCGTCGACACGATGGGCGAATGGCTCTCGAAGAGCGGCGTCGCGCAGTTCGCCTGCTCCGAGACGCAGAAGTTCGGGCACGTCACCTACTTCTGGAACGGCAACCGCTCCGGCAAGTTCGACGGCGAGACCTGGACGGAGGTCCCCTCCGACATCGTCCCGTTCGAGCAGCGCCCCTGGATGAAGTCCGCCGAGATCGCCGACGAGATGATCGCCGCGCTGGAGTCGGGCAAGTACCGCTTCCTGCGCTGCAACTTCGCCAACGGCGACATGGTCGGCCACACCGGCAGCCTCCGCGCCGCCACGATGGCCGTCGAGGCGGTGGACCTCGCGCTCTCCCGCGTGCTCCCCGTCGTGAAGAAGATGGGCGGAGTCGCGATCATCACCGCGGACCACGGCAACGCCGACGAGATGTACGAGATCGACAAGAAGACCAAGGCGCCCAAGACCAACAAGGACGGCTCGATCAAGGCGAAGACCTCGCACACGCTCAACAAGGTCCCCTGCTGGCTGGCGGACTACGCCACCGGCGGCAAGCTCGGCCTCGGCGACGGGACCTACGGGCTTTCGAACATCGCCGCGACCGTCGCGGAGCTTCTCGGCTTCGAGCCCCACGAAAAGTGGGACGAGTCGATGCTCGTCGTGAAGTAGCGGATTTCCGGAAAAGGAAAACGGGCCCGGCGGTTCCGCCGGGCCTTTCCTTTCGCGCGGAGCTCGGCCGCCGCCCTAGTAGGCGCCGTCGCCCTTGACCACGGCCTTGAACGTCTTGCCGATCAGCTCCATGTCGGTCTTCAGCGAGCCGTGGCGCACGTAGTCGTTGTCCAGGCGCATCCAGTCGGCGAAGCCGATGTTCGAGCGCCCGCTCACCTGCCAGTGGCAGGTGAGGCCCGGCTTGACCGAAAGGCGCATCTTGTGCCACGGGAGGTACTCCATCACCTCGCTCGGGATCGGCGGGCGCGGGCCGACGATGGCCATGTCGCCGACCAGCACGTTCCAGAGCTGCGGCAGCTCGTCGATGGAGTACTTGCGGATGAAGTGCCCGATCGGCGTGAGCCGCGGGTCGCGCTTCATCTTGAAGGTGGGGCCCGCCTTCTCCTCGTTGAGCCCCTCCTTGACCAGCTCCGCCTTGCGCTGCTCGGCGTCCACGACCATCGAGCGGAACTTCCACATCGTGAAGAGGTCGCCGTCCTTGCCCACGCGCGTCTGCCCGAAGAAGACGGGTCCCCTGCTGGTCAGCTTCACCGCGAGCGCGGTCGCCAGGAGGACCGGCGAGAGGAGGACGAGCCCGAAGAGCGCGCCGGCGAAGTCCACGGCCCGCTTGACCCAGTCCATGAACCAGCGGTTCCAGCCGTTGTTCCAGAGGCGCGAGTAGCGGTACTCCTCGATGCGGAACCAGCCGGCGTAGCGGTCGTTGAGCCCGGCGAGGTGCCCTTCCGTGCGGATCCGCTCGCTCTCCTTCTGCACGGGGCAGTAGAAGACGCGGAAGAGCGGCCTGCGCGGATCGAGCTTGATGTGGGAGTAGAGCCCGGCCTCGATCAGGTTGCGCTTGATCGCCTCGACGATCCGGACGACGTCCTCCTCCGTCCGGTCGATCATGATGAGGCCGATGCCCGTGTCGCGGTCGAGGTAGCCCTTGACGTCCACCGGCGTGGTGAAGGAGAAGAGCGTGAGGACGGCGATCTTCCAGGCGCGCGTCGCGTCGCCGCGGAGCTCCATCCCCAGGGCGTTGAAGTCCTTGGTCGGGATCTGCAGGTAGAGGAAGGGGATCTGCTGGCGGTGGCTGCGGAGGAGCTCCTCCTTCAGGCGCATGTCGAAGAGCCCCGGGGAATAGACGAAGCTATCCGAGGTGTCGAGCCCGAAAATGCGCTTGAGTTCCTCTTTCACCCGGTCTCCTGCGCCGCGAGCCGCCGCGGACCGGCCGGAATATAGAAAAGCGGGCGAAATGCTATCTTTTGCGCCCCGTCAAGCCCCGTTTCCGGGGCATTTCAGCACAGGAGCGCCACATGTCCATCGGCGTCGGCATCATCGGCCTGGGGACCGTCGGGTCCGGAACGGTCGAAATCCTCGAGGAGCGGATTCCCTTCTTCGCCTCCGAGCTCGGTCTCGACATCGAGATCCGCGGACTCTGCGCCAAGAGCGACGCGGAGACCGCCCCCTTCGCCGCCCGCGGGCACCGCTGCACCACCAACGCGGACGAGCTGATCCACGACCCCTCGATCCAGATCCTGGTCGAGCTGGTCGGCGGCTACGACCTCCCGCGCAAGTGGATCTCCGCCGCTCTCGCGGCCGGCAAGCACGTCGTCACCGCCAACAAGGCGCTCATCGCCAAGCACGGCGCCGAGCTCTTCCCGATCGCGGCGGAGAACAAGGTCGACCTCCTCTTCGAGGCGGCCGTCGGCGGCGGCATCCCGGTGATCCGCGCCATGCAGGAGTCCCTGGTCGGCTGCGAGATCAGGTCGATCCGCGGCATCGTCAACGGCACCTGCAACTACATCCTCACCAGCATGTTCAAGGACGGCGGCGACTTCGACGCGGTCCTGGCCGAAGCGCAGAAGCTGGGCTACGCCGAGGCGAACCCCACCTTCGACGTCGACGCGATCGACTCCGCGCACAAGCTCGCGATCCTCGCCTCGCTCGCCTCCGGCAAGTTCGTCGACTTCCGGAAGATGCTCGTCGAGGGGATCCGCGGCATCGGGCAGATCGACGTCCGCATGGCCCGCGAGATGGGCTGCACCATCAAGCTCCTCGGCATCTTCAACCGCTGCGAGGACGGGCGGATCGACGCGCGCGTCCACCCCTGCCTGCTTCCGGAGAACCACCTGCTCTCCAGCGTGGACGGCGTGCTGAACGCGGTCCATCTCGAGGCCACGAACCTCGGCCCCACGCTGATGACCGGCGCGGGCGCGGGCAAGCTCCCCACGGCCTCCGCGGTCGTCGGCGACGTCGTCGCCATCGCCCGCAAGCTCGCCTCCGGCGGCGCCCCGCTTCCGATGGGCTTCTTCCGCGAGGACAACGCGGCCGACCTGCTGCCGCGCGACGAGATCCGCAACGGGTACTACCTCCGCTTCACGATGCGCGACCGCGCCGGCGTGCTGGCCGCGATCACGCAGGCGTTCAAGGAGGCCGGCATCTCCGTGGCCTCGATGATCCAGAAGCACTCCACGAAGGGCGGCGAGGCGACCATCATCTTCACCACCCACAAGTGCGCGGAAAGCGACGTGCAGGCCGCGATCGCCGCGGTCGACCGGCTCGAGGAGAGCGTCGAGCCCGCGAAGATGATCCGCTTCGGCTGATCCCATGAACACCCGGGCGCTGGAAAGGCTCCTCAACGCCGTCTCGGACCTCCTCTCCGAGGCCCTGGCGCTGGGGCTCGTCTTCTGGTGGCAGTTCGGCTCCGGCGCGGTGGAAGGCGAGGCGGACTTCTCCGCCGACCCCACGCAGCTCCTGCTCCCCTGGCTCTACCTCTCCGTCTTCTGGGCGGTCCTCTTCACGCTCGCGGGCCTCTACCGCAAGTGGAGCACCGAAAGCCGCTCGCACCATCTCGGCGTCCTCTCGCTCTCCGTCGCGCTCGGCGCGCTCCTCCTCGCCCCGATCCTCTTCGGACCGCAGGCCCTGGACGCGCTCGCCGCGGGCGAGCCGCTCTCCGTCGCGGAAAACCCCTTCGTCCCGCTCTTCTTCGGCTACGTCCTCCTCTTCCTGTTCTTCTCGGCCGCCGCGCGCATGGCCGTGCAGCACCTCTTCCGCGCGCTGCTCCTGCGCGGCGTGGGCAGCGACCCGATCGTCTTCATCGGGCTGAACGAACCCGGCCTAGCCCTCTTCCGCGAACTGAAGCGGACGCCCGAGCTCGGCTACCGCCCGGTCGGCTTCATCGGCTCCGACGGCGCGCCCGCGGAATTCGGCGGCGAACCGGTGCTCGGCGGCCTGCGCGACCTCGAGCGCCTCATCGTCGAGATGAAGCTGCAGGGGATCGTCCTCACGCAGCAGGGGACGCGCGACGAGCTCTTCTCCACGATCCGCTGGCTCGGCGACCGCATCCTGCCGGTCTACGTGATCCCCGACCTCTACGACGTCGTCGCGGGGAACTTCAAGGGGAACCTCGTCCACGGCGCGAACCTCAAGGAGCTCTTCCCGCAGGGGATGCCGCCGTGGCAGGCGCCGATCAAGCGGGCGCTCGACGTCGCCGTCTCGCTCGTCCTCATCGTCCTCTCGCTCCCCGTCACGCTCCTGACCGCGCTCTGCGTCAAGCTCGAGTCGCCCGGGCCCGTCTTCTACGTGCAGGAGCGCGTCGGCCAGTACGGGAGGACGTTCCGGCTCGTGAAGTTCCGCTCGATGCGGAACGACGCGGAGAGGAACGGCCCGCAGTGGGCCGGCGAGAACGACCCGCGCGTCACCCGCGTCGGGAAGGTCATCCGCAAGCTGCGCGTGGACGAGATCCCGCAGTTCTGGAACGTGCTCAAGGGCGAGATGTCGGTCGTCGGCCCGCGCCCCGAGCGCCCCGTCTTCGTGGAGAAGCTGAAGGAGCAGATCCCCTTCTACTCCCGCCGCCTCGCGATCAAGCCCGGCATCACCGGCTGGGCGCAGGTGCGCCACCACTACGACGCCTCGATCGAGGACGTGAAGACCAAGCTGGTCTACGACCTCTACTACATCGAGAACATGTCGCTGCTGCTCGACTTCCAGATCCTGGTCCGCACCGTCTGGGTCGTCCTGACCGGGCACGGCGCGCGCTGACCGCGCCCCGTCCGCCTACTTCCCCTTCTTCCCGGAAGCGCCCTTCCGCCCGAACAGCGAGCAGACCGGGCACTTGTCCGGGTCGTGGCCCCGCGCGGGGCAGAACCTGCGCCCGAACGTGATGATCTGCAGGTGGCGCTTCTCCCACTCCTCCGGCGGCCAGAGCTTCTTCAGGTCGCGCTCGGTCTTCTCGACGGAGCTTCCGTCGCTCAGGCCCCAGCGGGCCGCGAGGCGATGGATGTGCGTGTCGACGGGGAACGCGGGGACGCCGAACGCGTGGCACATCACCACCGAGGCGGTCTTGTGGCCCACGCCCGGCAGCGCCTCGAGCTCCTCGAACGTGCGCGGCACTTCGCCGCCGTGGAGTTCGAGGATCCGCCGCGCGCTCCCGACCAGGGACTTCGCCTTGGCCGGGGCCAGGCCGCAGGGCCGGATGACGGGCTCGACGTCGGAGGGCTCCAGCCGGGCCATCCTTTCGGGCGCGCCGGCCATGCGGAAGAGCGCGGGCGTGATCTTGTTCACGCGCTCGTCGCGGCACTGCGCGGAGAGGATCGTCGCGCAGAGCAGCTCGAACGGCGAGGTGTGGTCGAGCGGGATCTCCGGAGTCCCGAGGAGCCCGTCCAGGATTTCGCCGATGCGCGCGGCCTTTTCCCGTTTCGTCATCCAGGACAAAGATAGCGCCTCCGCCCGCGCGCGCGGAAACACTTGTCGTCCATACTAACAAATGCTAATTTTTCCGGCCATGATCGGCAAGCCCACCCTCGCGGAACTCGCGGAAACGACGCTGCGCTTCGGACTGGAGATCTCCCTCGCCCGGGAGACGCCCTCCCCGGATTCGCTGCGCGCCGAGCTGGAGCTGCGCGTCG
>JAEEGL010433873.1_pt1 | contig 13062 bp, 10 predicted proteins | sample 9134231 | NCBI WGS metagenome assembly JAEEGL01 (sample SAMN16246548, study PRJNA631951) | gut metagenome | biome: gut microbiome; feature: rumen; material: fiber-attached | host: Bos | place: Iran: Karaj | collected 2018-10 | reverse complement strand
CGGAACTGGTAGACGCCCAGGACTTAAAATCCTGTGCTGAGCAATCAGCGTGCCGGTTCGACCCCGGTTCCCGGCAGGAAGGCCTCCTTGATTAAAAGGGGGCCTTTTTTAATTACGGTGGTTGAGCTTGTCGAAACCACCGCAGATCTCGGCTCATATGGTGGTTTCGATACGTTGCTTCGCAACACTCAACCACCGGTTTCAGGAGAATCTTATGACACCACATGTTTATCCGCGCCAGTGCGCATTTAAATCAATTGAAGATATTAAAGACAAAAAAGTTACCGTTATGGGCCTTGGTCTGAACGGTGGCGGAGAAGCTGCGGTGCGTTTCTTCTTAAAAAAAGGTGCATACGTTACTGTCACCGACATGAAAACAGAAGAACAGCTGAAGGCAACAGTTGATAAACTGAACGCCGATAAAAGCCTTGACCACAGCCGCCTAACTTACCGTCTTGGTGAACACCGCATTGAAGATTTCAAAAATGCAGATTGCGTAATAAAAAATCCTGGTGTTAAATTTGAAGGTAACAAATACCTTGCAGCAGCCCGCGCCATCGAATCTGATCTGAGCATTTTCCTTCGCTTTACTGATTGTCCTATAATCGCAGTTACCGGAAGTAAGGGAAAATCTTCTACAGTAAGCGCAATTTATTACGGCTTATCACAGGCTGGTTTTACAACCTTCCTTGGGGGAAACATCACTGTAAGCCCTCTCACATTTTTTGATGAAGTAAGTGGTGATACTCCTGTTGTCATTGAGTTTTCAAGCTGGCAGCTTGCAGACCTTCGCGGCCGTGGTGTTCTTCGACCTCACATTGCGATCATCACAAAAATTGTTCCAGACCATCAGAACTGGTATGGAGACATGGAATCTTACGTTGCAGACAAGCGCCTTATTTACGCAGATCAGACAAAGGGTGATTATTCTATTTTTGATTCTGATGACTGGGGCGATCGTTTTGCAGCTGAAACAAAAGCTACAGTTCTTCGCTACGGGGAAAAAGCAACCTGGAAAATTGAGCTTGGCGATCTCTTAGTACCTGGCGTTCACATGAAAACAAATGCACAGAATGCTGCAACAGTAATGCACCTTATGGGAATTCCAGATGACCGTATTAAAGAAATTCTTCAGCGCTGGCCTGGTATTGACCATCGCCTTCAGTATTTCCACAGCTGGAAAAATGCAGCAGGAACAACAGTTAAATTTTATAATGACTCCTGCGCTACAGTACCGGAAGCAGCCGCAGCCGCAACTCAGGCTTTTGGAAAACCTGTAATTCTTATGACTGGTGGAACAGAAAAAGGCCTCGAACTCACTCCTCTTATTAAAACTCTTACAGCACCAGATAAAAATACAATAAAGGTAAAAGATATCTATCTTCTTGAAGGAACTGCAACAGATAAACTTGTACCGGAATTAGATAAGGCTGGTGTGAAATATCACGGACCGTTTAATGGACTGGAACCGCTGCTAAATGAAGTTAAAAAGAATCTGGTCTCTTCGACTCCGCTTAGAGACCAGAACGATGGAGAAGTTTTTGTCTTTTCGCCGGGAGCTACTTCTTTTGGTATGTTCAGTAACGAATTTGACCGCGGCAATAAATATATGTCTGCAGTCAAAGAAATATTCGAATAGATTCCAAACCTTCCGAACCAGGTTCGGAAGGACGCTAAACTTTGAACAAATCTACCTGATCACCAATTGTCTGGATGGCACTCTTAACCTGAACTGAAATCTCGCTGAGAGTTGCTCCAGTCTCGTTAATCTTTCGTGCACCAATTGCCATTTCATCCATACTGGTGTTCATCATTTCTGTAGATTCCTTAAGAACAGTCATATCTTTTACAATCTGTTCATTTCGTCCAGACATCTCCTGAGATGAAGTACGAACTTCACTAGTAGAAGAATTCAAATGACGAAGAGCTTCAAGAATCTGTTTAGAACCTTCATTCTGCTCTTCCATTGCAGACTGAATCTGAATTACAAGTTCATCAGTTTCTTTAATGCGGCTTGATACTTCTGTAAGAGCAGTACTTGCTTCGTTTGAAGAACCTACCACATCGATAATAGAAGCCATAATCTTACCAAGCTGTTCACCAATCTTCTTTGACTGTTCAGATGATGTTTCTGAAAGCTTACGGATTTCATCAGCAACGACTGCGAAGCCCTTTCCTGATTCACCGGCATGAGCCGCTTCGATTGCCGCGTTCATAGCAAGAAGGTTTGTCTGTTCTGCAATATCAGAAATAGCAGTATTTGCTTCCTGAAGCATTTCTGACTGACCTTCAATCATACGGATCTTCTCGTTTACATCTTCCTGCTTAGAGAATCCGATTTCTGCATTGTCTTCGAGAGACTTGAATGAAGCAGACATCTTTTCTACAGACTTGTTTACAGAATTAATATTTCCAATCATCTCTTCAACCGCAGCAGAAGCCTGAGTTACACTTGAAGACTGATCTTCAATAAGAGCATCAAGATCTATAATTGCATTTGAAATATGCTGTACCGAATCACTGGTTTCGCGAACACTCTTATCCTGATTAACAATCTGAGTATGAATACTATCGATATTTGCAATAATCTCTGTAATTGAACTTGAAGTATCCTCTGTACCAGCATCAAGATTTTCTCCACTGGTTCCAAGATCGGCCTTTGAATCTTTAAGATTCTTAACGATTTCCTGAAGCTTATCAAGGAATTCGTCAAAATTGATAATCATTGCACCAATTTCATCTCGAACATAAAGAGCACATCGTTTTGTTAAGTCTGCATCTCCAGTCTTAAGTTCTTCAAGGAAGACAGTAACGTTTTTAATTCGCTTCATAATCCAGCGAACAAAGAAATAACCTATTGTTGCAAGAATCAGGAACAAAATAATTGCAACAGGCACAACCATAGAAACTGTTTTATCTCTTACAGCATCAATTACCTGCATAGACTTTGCAACAAAAACCATACCGGAAATTGAACCATCATCATTAGTTAGAGGTGTATAAACTGTATAATATTCTTTATGCGCAATAATGTTTTTTCCAACATATTGCTCACCATTATAAAGAACCTTCTGTACAATTGTTTCATTATCAAGTTCAGTATCTACCATATGGAAGCCAAGTGAGGTTGCAGCACGCTTCTTTCCATCAAATACTGTACATTCTACTGTATGATGATCATGAACAACACCCACATAACCATCAGAGCCCATAGTTGCAATATCATAGGCAATTACCAGACTACCAAGTATTACCCCATTTTTAATAACTGGAGTTGCAACAATAAGGCCATATTTTAATGTACCAATCTGAGCATAACAGAAAGTTTTTTGTCCTCTGATTGCTGTTGTTACTATAGGAAGACTTAATGTCTGACCAGGATTAATTTCCCAGCCTGCAACAATCTTTCCTTCTGTATCTGTTATGGCAAGAAGATCTACGTTACAAATTTCACCTTTTTCTTTCAGATAAGCATTAGGATCATCTGTATAACTTCCATCAAGATAGCCTTTTATATGGTCGGTTGAAGCAAGCATATCTCCATAACCGCCAAGTGTATCAAGCCAGTCTTCCAAAATCCATTCAACACCGGCTGTTGTATTTTCAAGTTCTTCGACAGTCTGTGACAAAAGTCCACGGTTAAATACTGCCAGTGCAACTGCGCCTGAAACAAATACACCTATAACACTTGCACCAACAATCATTGCTATAAGTTTGATTTTTAAGGAAATATTCTTTTTTGGATTCGGATCAAACCTATCTAATTCTTTTGCCATACATGCTCTCCTATAAGTCAAATTCAGCAAAAAACATTTTTAGATAATAAATAATTAAATATAAAAAAATACTATTTTTAAAAATTATCTATTAGGTTTGAGAAAAATGCAACTTTTATTTGAAGTTTAACGCTGATACTACAGCTGCAATACCGGCACGTCCAACGTTGGAACTCTTTCCAACGCCCCATGCCTGTTCTCCATTATCTTTAGTAATCTGAACATAAGCCATAGCCTGTGTATCAGAACCAAGACCGATAGAGTGTTCATGGAAACTTGTGATATTGAATGCTGGTGCCGGAGTTTGCTTCATGGCACTAACAAAGGCATCCAGAGGTCCGTTTCCGTTTGCTGCAATTGCATAACGGGTACCTTCCCATTCTACAGTTGCCATACCTGCTACCTGCTCCGGCAAATCTGAACCTCGTTCGCCCTCAATATGTCGTTCTGTAATTTCGAGTACATTGAGTGGAGATTTTGTATAAAGCCAGGTTTCTGCAAAAATATCGTAAACTTCATCAGGACTAAGCTCGCGCTGAAGTTCATCTGCACGTGCTTTAATAACAGCTCCAATAACCGGATGCATTGCCTTTGGTGCTGCAATTCCAAACATTGTTTCGAGGATATAAGCAGCTCCACCCTTTCCGCTCTGACTGTTGATTCGGATAATTCCATTGTATTCGCGGCCAATATCATGTGGATCAATAGCAAGATATGGAACATCCCAAAGCAAAGAAGCTTTTCCCTCGCTTCGGGCATTCATAGCCTTTCGGATTGCATCCTGATGTGAACCACTGAACGCTGTAAACACAAGCTCACCTGCATATGGTGAACGAGGATGCATTCCCATACCGGTAAGCCTTGTAAACTCAGACGAAATAGAATCAAGATCAGAGAAATCCAGTTCAGGATCAATGCCCTGGGTATACATATTTAATGCAACTGTAACAATATCAAGATTTCCGGTTCGTTCACCATTACCAAAAAGACACCCCTCAACTCGTTCTGCACCAGCTAAAAGGCCGAGCTCGCACTGAGCGATTCCTTCGCCACGATCATTATGATTATGAAGCGAAATAATACAGTTTTCACGTCCTTCAAAATTACGGCAAAAATATTCTATCTGATCGGCAAACTGATTAGGAAGATTGCACTCAACAGTAGCCGGAAGATTCAAAATCATCTTATTTTCCGGAGTAGCGCCCCAGGCTTTCATAACTTCACTACAGATTTCCATTGCGTAATCTGATTCTGTTTGAGTAAAGTTTTCTGGAGAATATTCAAAACGGAAATTGGTTGGAGTGCGGCCAGCAGATTCTGCTTCTTTTGTAACGGCAGAAACATATTTTTTTACGCACTTTACACCATCTACAGCAAGCCTTATCAGCTCTTCCTTAGATTTACCAAAATTATATTTACGCTGTGCAGGTGAAGTTGCATTATAAAGATGAAGAATTACATTTTTTGCGCCTTCCACAGCTTCAAAAGTGCGTGCAATAAGATGCTCGCGGGCCTGGCACAAAACCTGAATGGTTACATCATCTGGAATCAGTTTTTCATCTATAAGGCGGCGGACAAAATCAAATTCAGTATCAGATGCAGAAGGAAAACCAACTTCAATTTCTTTAAATCCGATTTTTACAAGCAGTTTAAAATACTCAACTTTCTGCTCTATTCCCATCGGATTCACGAGAGCCTGATTTCCATCCCGCAAGTCGACTGAACACCATACAGGGGCTTTTGTAATTGTATTAGAAGGCCATTTTCTGTCTTTTAAAGGCACAGAAATAAAGGGCTTATATTTTCCACCTGGATTCATATCCGTAACTCCATTAACACTTTACAAAAAAAACCTTTTCCTAGCAACAGCGATGCATTGAAATTTTATTCCTATATATAGTAGAATATATTATTAAAATAACACCCGTTCGCGGGTTTAAATAGGAGAAAGAAATGAAGAAAGTATTTAAAGCTTCTTTAGCACTGCTTGCAGCAGCTCTCATTTTCAGCGGATGTTCAAAATCAAATGCAAAGAAAGATTATATTCTTGCAACTGGTGGAACAAGCGGAACTTACTATCCGTTTGGTGGCGCTATTGCCAACATCTGGAATACAAAAATTGCCAATATGAACGTAACTGCTCAGGCAACTGGAGCTTCTGCAGAAAACCTCAGACTTATCAACAAAGGTGAGGCTGAATTCGGTACTGTACAGAATGACGTTATGGACTATGCATATCATGGAACAGATATGTTTGCTGGCGAAAAGCTTTCAAACATCATGACTATTGGAACTATGTATCCTGAAGTTGTTAAGATTGCAGTTTCAAAAGCAAGTGGAATTAAATCTGTTGCTGATTTCAGAGGAAAGCGCATTTCTGTAGGTGACGCTGGTTCTGGAGTTGAATTTAACGCAAAACAGATTCTCGAAGGTTATGGTCTTACTTTTGATGATATCAAAAAGAGCAACCTTTCATTCAAGGAATCTGCAGAAGGTATTCAGAACGGAACTTTGGACGGATGTTTCATCACAGCCGGTGTTCCAAACTCAGCTCTTCAGGAACTTGCATTTACAGCAGGTCTTATTCTTATTCCTGTTGATGGTGCTGCAGCAGACGTTATCTGTGACAAATACGGATTCTATACACAGACTGTAATTCCTGGAGGTACTTACAAGGGAACTGATGAAGATACTCCGGCTCTCGCTATTAAAGCTACTCTTGCTGTAAGCTCAAAGCTTGACGAAGAAACAGTTTATCAGATGACAAAGGCTCTCTTTGAAAATCTTGACGAACTTTCACGCGGACACGCTAAAGGTAAGGAAGTTTCTGCAGAATCTGCAATTAAGGGTGCTTCAGTTCCTTTCCACGCCGGTGCAAAAAAATACTTCAAAGAAATCGGACTTAACATTAACTAATGTCTAAAAAGTTATCAGCTTTTTTGATTTTATTTCTTGCTGCAGGTGGATTTTTCCTTCTTCCTGCAGTACGCGTTCTTTCAATCAGCGGTAGAAAAGAGCCTTCACAGGTAATTTATTCTGCCGCTGCCTGTAAAGAAGGTTTTATAATTTCTTATACACATTCTGTAAATAAAGGCAGAGTTCATGATTACTACAGGGCATTACCTGGCGGAGTTCTTGAACTTTATAAAACACAGTTTGTTTCCTATGGCGCTGGTATTCCCGAACCGGAAGAAACCCCGGGCGCCGTTTTTACAGTAACCAATGACGGTTATTTTATAGAAACTCTTGAAAGAAAAGTTCCGCGCCTTGTTATGGCAGTTGGAATAGTCGCAAATCATTCAATTGCGGCAGGCTCGACAATGCGGCCAGCTAAGGAGCATTTTTTTACAGATTATTTTGCTCCACAAACTAGTATAATTCTGGAAATAAAGAGAGTATCTCTATTTAGATATATATCGCACAGGAGATTAAAAAATGGACACAATTGAAAACATTCTTCCAACTTCAAACGAAGATGAAATGAAGAAACTGATGAAAAATCTGGATCGCGAGCAGGCTTATCGTGAGCACAAATGCTGGCGCCAGTATATAACAGTAATCATTTCTATTATTTTTGTTACCTTCCAGTTATATGCAACCCTTTCTGGAACAATAACTGCACAGATTCTCCGTGCCTCACATCTGGCCTTTGTTCAGCTGCTTGCCTTCCTGCTTTTTCCTGCAACTAAAAAAATGCCAAGAAACACACTGCCTTTTTATGATGTTCTTTTAGGTCTGGCAGGGGCCGGCTGCTGGATGTATATTGTCATCAATTTTGATACTCTTGTACGCCGTTCAGGAAATAACACTACTCTTGATGTAATAATCGGAATCATTGGTATTCTGATTCTTTTTGAAAGCTGCCGCCGAATTGTAGGTCTTCCGATTATGATTATTGCAAGTGTTTTTGTAATTTACGCATTTGTTGGAAAATTCTTACCGGGCTTTTTACACCACAGAGGTTATTCACTTCAGCGTGTAGTTTGCCACCTCTTCTACAATACAGAAGGTATTATGGGAACTCCGATCGGAGCCTGTTCAACCTTTATCTTCCTTTTTATTCTTTTTGGTGCCTTACTCGAAAAAACCGGAATCGGCCAGTTCTTTATTGATGTTTGTAACGCTATTGCCGGTGGAGCAAGCGGTGGTCCTGCAAAGGTTGCGGTTCTTTCTTCTGCTTTACTTGGAACAGTTTCCGGCTCTTCTGTTAGTAACACCGTTGGGTCAGGTTCATTTACAATTCCAATGATGAAAAGACTTGGTTATAAGGGTGAATTTGCCGGTGCTGTAGAGGCTGCTGCTTCTACCGGTGGACAACTTATGCCTCCAATTATGGGTGCTGCAGCCTTTCTTATGGCTGAAAGTCTTGGTATGCCTTATATCACAATCGTAAAAGCTGCAGTGATTCCGGCAATTCTCTATTTTACAGGAATCTTTATTACAGTTCATCTTGAAGCTAAAAAACTCGGACTTAAGGGACTTCCTAAAGAAAAACTTCCAAAGTTTCTTCCACTTTTTGCCCGCAAAGGCTATATGATTCTTCCTCTTGCAGTAATTATTTACTTTCTTTGCTCTGGAAAAACTGCAGTATTTGCTGCTCTTATGGGAATTGTTGCCTGTCTTTTGATAGGCGTGGCTGTTTCAATAGTTGACCTTGCAAAAGGTAAAAAACCTACTTTCGGCTCAAAAGATATTATTGACGTAATCTGTGCAGCCGCAAGAAACATTATCAGCGTTGCAATAGCCTGTGGTATGGCAGGAATAATCATTGGAATCGTAACTCTTACAGGCCTTGGTCTTAAAATGGGTGCAGGGCTTGTATCTCTTGCCGGTGGAAAGCTTTTCCTCACTTTGATTTTTACAATGCTTGCGTCAATCATTCTTGGTATGGGAGCACCAACAACTGCAAATTATCTGATTACTTCTACAATTACCGCAGGCGCAATTATTCAGCTGGGAGTTCAACCTCTGGCCGCACATATGTTTGCCTTCTACTTTGGAATTATTGCCGATGTAACTCCTCCTGTAGCACTAGCTGCTATTGCGGGTGCAGCAATTGCAAAAGCACGGCCAATGAAGACGGCATTTAATGCTACAAAACTTGCAATTGGTGCCTTTATCATTCCATATATGTTTGTTTACAATTCTCAAATGCTTATGATTGATGCTTCTGCAGCAAGAATTATATTTATTATTGTAACAGCTCTTATAGGAATGTTTGGTATAAGCGTAGCCCTTGAAGGTTATGGTTTCAACTTTACAGGTATTTTGCATGGCAGTAAAAAAGCTCCTGCGCTTGTAATAACACTCGATGTATTCGAACGCCTTCTTTTTGCGGCAGCAGGACTTCTTTGTGTAATTCCGGAAACCCGTTCAGATATCATAGGATTAAGCATGATGGCTGTACTGATTGCCTATCAGCTCCTTACAAAACGATTTTTATTGACGAAAAAGCAATAATTTTATTATTTTATAAATAAGAGGTTAAAAATATTATGAAAATTAAACCATTAGCAGATCGCGTTCTCGTAAAAAACGACAAAGCTGAAACAAAAACAGCTGGCGGACTTATTATTCCGGAAGCTGCACAGGAAAAAACTCAGACAGCAGTTGTTGTAGAGGTTGGTCCTGGAACTGATGAAGATAAAATCACAGTAAAGAAAGGCGACAGAATCATGTATGACAAATATGCTGGAACTCAGGTAAAGATTGATGGTGAAGACCACCTTATTCTTCGTATGAGTGATATTATCGCAGTAATTGCTGACTAATATTTCAGTTTTTCTTTAAGTAAGGATGCCCTTGCGTTTTCAGGATACAAAGAATATGAGTATTCTGCTGAACGAAGGGCATTTTTTATGTCTCCTTCACCTGCATAAATACTTGCAATTCTATAAAAAATATCGGAACGAACTGCATTACGACTTTCCCGGCCTGCAATTCTTCCATACAAATCAAGTGCCTTGGCTTTATTTCCAAGAGAAAAATAGATATCTCCAAGATTCATACAAGCCGCAGCAGAAGCATTCTGAGAAACAAAGCCTTCATCTAATAATCCGCCGCTTTCGTAAACACAGTATTCGTAAAGACGCACAGCCTCATCTGTAAGACCTTCATTTGCTGCAAACCAGGCACCAAACTCTACCAGCGGGAGGCGTTCCTTTCTAACATTTTCTACAAACTGTTCCCAGAAAGGCTGTTTTTCATTGTATTGGCCGTTTGATCTTACATAACTGTAAAAAAGAGTCCAGGCATCATCATACTGTTTGGTTCGTAAAAGGAAATTCAAAGCATATTGAACAAGCAGTGCCTTATATTCACCGTCGGCTTCTACATTATTTTCCAGCATATTCCACAGATCGCGGTTTTTATCTTTTTCAGATATTGATTTATCTGTTTTATATTTCAAATCAAGTTTTGTGATATTCAGATAAGCATTATTGGTTCTGTGCAGTGATTCATCAATGCGATAAAGTGCATCGCTCATAGGAATTTTACGACGGTTATCATAACGTTCCATTTCCAGAGAAGAAAGGCCGGCCTTACGTAAAGCCGCTGTTTCTGTATCTTCCTGTCTTTCAAGATTTGAACGATAGGCAAAGTCTGCATAAAGAATCAAAGCAGAAACGTTATCCGGCCAGCGGGTTACAGCATAAAAAAGCAAGTCTGCATTCTGATCTTCCATTCCCTGATTAGAAGCCCAGATTGCACTGTTGAGGACAATAGTTGAAAGAAGATTTTCATCTGACTGTCTGACTTTTATTTCATCAAGATTTAATACAACTTCACGCCTGATCTGTTCTGCAGCTTCCATTTCTGAAGCGGCCATATAAGCATCTGACTCAAGAGCTACCTGCTGAATTACAGAGATTTTAAATTTAGAAATATTCTGATAGCCGCTCATGAGCTTACGTGAAGCTTCTATAGCATCTATTGAATTATAGAACTGACCGGCATCATAACAAACCATAGCCCAGAAGAAGGCATCATCTGCATCTGCAAAAACAGCAGGATACAAAGAAGCGGCTAGAGCATAATCACCATTTATAACATTGAATACAGCACAGTTTCTGATCCAGACAGGATTTTTAGAAGTTTTATAGGCATCAAGATAAATCTGATAGAAATCTTTTTTCTGATAAAAGGAGTATGAATCTTCTGCAGAAGCAAGAACGGCAAATTTTATTGCACTTTCGCGAAGTATATATTCTGAATATATGGATGCATATTTAGTTCCGCGCAACTTTTCCGCGAACTTCCCCACCTCCGCGAGGCGGCCCCCTCTCATCAAAAAAGTGGAATAAACAGCAAGCAGTTCTTCGCTATTTCCATGCTTCTTTAAGGCCTTTTTCAAAAGCTTTTCTGCTTTTTCAGACTCTCCAAGCCCTTCATATCTTTTATAAATTCCAATATAAGACCAGACATCGTAAGCCCGTTTTTCTGTCTTTTTTAATTCTTTTAAGGCCGACTGCATCTGATCCTGCATTATCAATGCATCAATTACATCAAACTGGCCTGTTAACGACTTTTGTTCTGCCCTCATCCGGCAAGCGGTAAAGCAGAACAAAATAAAAGAAACTATAAGAAATGTAAATAAATGGATTTTAAGATTTCTTAACTTCATCTTTTCCTATTTTATCAAGAACCGCATTAATAAATTTATAGGAATCATCTGAATCATAATCTTTTGCAATGTTTACCGCTTCATCAATTACAATACGCGGTTCAGCTCCATTCTGGAAGGCAATTTCATAAACGCTTGTGCGGAGAATAGCAAGAGCTACACGGCTTATGCGGTCCATGCTCCATGAAGCAGAAAGATGACTTTCTATACGTTTATCAATTTCATCTATATGACTGATTGTTCCGGAAATAATAAGGCTGGCGAAAGTACGCTCTTCTTTTGCATTTTCAGATTCTGTTTTATTCTCAAGCCAGGAAAAGGTCAGCAAATCATCTAAAGAAGACTTACTGACATCCCACGAATAGAGTGCCTGAAAAGCAATTATTCTACCCTTTCTACGTGACACTTAGTTCCCCCAGTCAAGGAGCTTGTTAAGAGCATCACCTGTTTTCTTCATTTCTACATTTTCTGCAGTATGAAGAGACTTACCAAGTTCAGCTTCGAGATTCTTCATAAAAATCTGCTGTTTCTGACTTGTAAGACTTGAACGGATATAATCGTAAACTGTAATAGTTGTATCCGGCTGAATGATATCGCTGATACCAAGAACCTTAAAATCATACTTCTTTACAATGCTGAAGAATCTGTATTCTGCAGGTGTTTCATAAATGTCATAAATGTAGCCTTCTTTCTGGCCGAAACAATCGAGCCATTTCTGAAGTGGAAGGTTGAGACCTGCAGCAGAGCTTTCTGCTTTTGGAAGAATAATCTGTCCGGCATTGAAACCAGAACCTTCTGCCTGTGACTGAACTACAATCTGTTCAATTGTAAGCTTTTTGTCCTTATATTTATTAAGAAGATCTGCTGTCTTAAGTTTTGCTGCATCCGGATTAGTTCCCTTTGGAACAATTACAACAAATACCTTCATCTGATCCTGCTGTACAAAATCCTTTTTATTGCTTTCATAAGCCATTCTGATTTCTTCATCAGTTGCAGCTACCTGCTGAATTTTTGCCTGATTCTGCTGAACAAGATACTGCTGTTTAATAAGCTGATTTTTAAGATAAGATTTGTATTCTACCTTACCCATTCCTGTCTGCTCAAAAAGAACATCTTCAACTGTTTTATTCTGAGCCTTGCGGAGGTAATCATCCAGTTCTTTTTCTGTAATATTTACACCAAGTGACTGGCTTACATTCTGCATAAATGCCTGATCTACATAACTATCTGGAATAGAAACTCCTGCCTTTACAGCAGTCTGAACAATAAGTTTTTCTTCAATAAGGCCATCAAGAAGCTGTTTCTTTTCATCTACTGTAAGAGAACGGCCAAGCTGCTTTTCATAACCTACACACAGAGTTTTAATCTGCTTAAGAGTGATAGATTCATTTTTATTGATTTTCACAACAGCAAGCACCTGCAAATCAGACTGTGCAAAAGCTGCAATTCCTGTAAACAATAAAATTGAAAGTACTGCAATAATCTTTTTCATTTTATAATCCTTAAAAAATTAAAATTTCTTTTTTGTCCGCATAAGTATAACAAAGGGCTTTGCCGAAAGTTACACTATTTATCCAGTGGAAGTCCCCCGGAAATTACCGCACGGATACGGCGTACACCAGCTGAACTTGACTGTTCCTTCTGGATTTTGAACTCTCCAAT
>JAEEGL016609554.1_pt1 | contig 13063 bp, 14 predicted proteins | sample 9134231 | NCBI WGS metagenome assembly JAEEGL01 (sample SAMN16246548, study PRJNA631951) | gut metagenome | biome: gut microbiome; feature: rumen; material: fiber-attached | host: Bos | place: Iran: Karaj | collected 2018-10 | reverse complement strand
CGAGCTCAAACAGGCTCGGATCGGTTGGCGGATCGAAACTGTAGCCGGTGACGATCGCGCCGGCATTTGTCAGCATGCGGCAGAGCCAGGAGCCCTTGAAACCGGTGTGTCCGGTGACGAGCACCCGCTTTCCGCGGTAGAAAGAGAGATCGAATGACATATCGTCAGCCCTCCGGCTCTGGTTCGGGCTCCGGGGTAGGCTCCGGTTCGGGGGGATTGAGGATGGCCTCCGCCTCCTCCTCGGTCATGATCTCGATGGCAATGCGGTATTCGCCGATGGCGCCGACCGAGCTGTGACCGTCCACATAGACGTCCGCAGGGACCGAGACCGCGCCGTAGGCGGTGGAGGTCAGGTCGCTGATGTCGGCCACGACACGGATATTGTTTTCAAGCACGCTTGCCAGATCGGCGCTCTTGCCGCGGATCGCCACCCGCAGTCTGTTGGTGGTGAGCAGCGCAGCATAGCCGTCGGGCGTACCGATGACGCTGATATTCTCACAGGTGTAGGTGCGGGTCTCAAGGCCCTGCAGCTCCACCGTGACGTTGCATTCGGTGTTTCCGGAGAGGTTCTCCACGCCGCTGGGCAGCGCGATGGACCGGGTGTATTTTCCGCTGCGGCTGACCTGATCCCGCAGGGAGATCGGGTCGAGCTGGATGCTGGAGAACCCGGAAAGCACGGAAGAATCGCCCTTGACTTTGATATAGGGCGGGTCAAAGGTGACGACCGCGTCGTCCTCGTCCGCGCCGCCGCCGGCCACCAGCTTGACCGCGAAGGGGATGTCTTTGAGCTGGGAGATCTCCATCGTGGCGGTGATATAGTCATGGCTGACAGTCAGCTCGCTGCGGTCGATCTCCTGACCGAAGCGGTCATAGAAAACATAGTCCAACTGGGAGGTGATGCTTCGATCCACGTCCTCCCGGAGCCAGATCGATTCCGCCCGGGCGATCCGGCTGACGGTCGCTTCCGGTCCGGTGACCACCAGTTTTTCCGGTTCGATCTGCACCGGCTCTGCGATATAGCCGTCGGCCACGGTGACCTCGTTGACTAGCGTGACATCCACCAGGCTGGTCTGGACCTTCTCCACCTTTACGGAGACATAGGCGGGGGAGCGGTCCACCACCGTGATGGTATCCGAGAGCTTATCAGGCAGGGTGATTTCATACATCAGCTGATGGGTGCCCGCCGTGGTGACGATGGAGAGATCGGCGACGGCGGTGATCTGGGATTGGGCGCTGCGCAGGGCCGCCACATCCACGATGCTGCCCTGAACGGTCAGATCGATCGTCAACTTCTTGTTGGAGGTGACCACCAGGGAATAGTTCTCCTGAAGCTCCTCCTCGCCCTTCAGCGTGACGACGACGCCGGTCAGAGTTTCCTCCTTGGTGGGCTTCTGGATGCCCACAACATAGAACCAGAGGAGCAGTGCGATCAGCACCGAAAGCAGCGCATAAGCAAGTTTAGTGCGTCCTGTCATCTGCCTCCTCCTTTCCGCCGTTCTCTGCGGCAGTGGACCGGAGATACCTGCGAAGATTGGTCCCGATCGTTTTGAGCTTGCCCCAGAGACTGTCGCTGCCGTCGATGTCGCCGGAAGTCACCAGTTCCTTGCGCAGCAGGGCGGCGAGAGTTTCGGTGTTGAGATGGCGCTTCAGCATCCCATCCACCGCCACCGAGATGGTGCCGGTCTCCTCGCTGACGATCACCACCACTGCGTCGGAGGCCTCGCTGGCGCCCACGCCGGCCCGGTGGCGGGTGCCCAGGTCCCGGCTCAGGTTTACGTTGGAGCTGTTGGGAAGCACGCAGCCTGCGGCCAGGATCTTGTTCTCCCGGATGATCATCGCCCCGTCGTGCAGGGCGGCATTCTTGAAGAAGATGTTTTTGATCAGCATGGCGGAAACGTCCGCATTGATCACCGTGCCCGTCTGTACGATGTCGCTGAGCAGCACGTTCCGCTCAAAGACGATCAGCGCGCCGGTTTTCTGCTGGGAAAAGGTGCTGCAGGCGGAGACCACCTGGCCGATGACACGTTCGGTCTCCTCGGCTTCGTCGTTCTGCCGGGAGATGATCCGCGTCAGACGGCTGGCGCCGACCTGTTCCAGCATGCGCCGCAGTTCGGGCTGAAACATGATGATGACGGCGATGAAGCCCACCTGCATGAAGGTGGACAGGATGTAGTTGGTGACGTTCAGACCGATCAGGCCGCTGAACGCAAGCAGCACAACAAGCAGCGCAATGCCCTTCAGGACTTGCGCTGCGGTCGTTTTCCGTACCAGTACCATCAGCTTGTAGATGCAGAATGCGACGAGAGCCACATCCAGGATATCTACGATCGAGGCGAGGGACAGGTAACTTCTGATGTTTTGCAGGGCTTCACTGATGATCCCCATATCGATTGCTCCGCCTGTCTTTGAATCTTATTGTTCCAAAATAATTGTACCATTTTTGCAGGTGTATGTGAATAGGTTAAGGAGATAAAATTTTTACAAATTGCGCAGGATCTTCAGCGTTTTGTCGATCTCCCGGGGCGTGGTGAAGGCCGAAGGGCTCAGCCGCAGCGTGCCGTGCGCTCCGGTGCCGGCAGAATCGTGGGCCAGGGGGGCGCAGTGCAGTCCCGCCCGGACGGCGATCCCTGCCTCTGCCAGACGCTTTGCCGCCGCTTCGGGGGAGAGCTCGTGGATCTCGATCGAGAGCACACCGGCTTGGCAGAAGAAACCCGGAGCGGTGAAGCAGCGAAGCCCGGGGGTGAACAGCAGGCCGTCAGCGAGCCGTTGGATCATCTTTCGCTCATGGTCGAGAATCGCCTCCGGACCGCGGCGGCGCACAAATTCCACGCCGGCCAACAGCCCTGCGATCCCCGGCAGGTTCCCTGTGCCCGCCTCCAGCCGCTCGGGGAGATACGAGGGCATCCCATCCGCCCGGGAGTCGCTGCCGGTGCCGCCAAAGAGCAGCGGCGTGGTCTGATCCCCGAGACAGAGCAGCGCGCCGGTGCCCTGCGGCCCGTAGAGCCCCTTGTGACCGGGCATGCAGACGAAGCGGGCTGCCCGCAGCGCGCCGCAGTCCAGCGGCAGTACCCCGGCGGACTGGCTCGCGTCGATGATGAGCGGAACGCCGTACTCCGCGCAGAGGGCGTCCAGCCGCTCCACCGGGAGCTGATAGCCAAACACATTGGACACATGAGTGCAGACCACGGCGTCCGCGCCCCGTCGGAGCGCTTCGGAGAACTTGAAGAGCAGCACTTCCGGCTCGAAGAGGGGGCTCGTGACCACAGTGGTCTTCATGCTGTCCCGGCGGGCAAGGAGCGGACGGCGCACGGCATTGTGCTCATAGCCGCTGATGAGGAAACGCATCCCCGGCTTTGCCAGTGACCCGATGGCCAGATTCAGCGCGTGGGTGGCGTTCATCGTGAAGATGATCCGCTCCGGCGCGTCCAGCCCGAACAGCTCAGACAGCGCCTTGCGGCAGCGGTAGAAAACTGCCCCGGCGTATTCTTCGCCTGCATGACCGCCCCGGCCCGCGTTTCCGCCCCGGCGCAGCGCCTCCTCCACCGCCCGGAGTACCCGCCGGGGCTTGGGCAGCGTGGTGGCGGCGTTGTCCAGATAGATCATCCGGCGCTCCTCTCCCGGTAGCTGCCGTCCGGGCCGGGACAGTAGACCCGGAAGGGGTGGTACCCGCCCAGCACAGCGATCGAACGCTCCAGCAGCAGGCTGGACACCGCGACGGCATAGCCGCAGCCGTAGGCCGCCGCCTCAGCCGGGGCCCGCGTCAGACGCACCGGCAGTCCCGCGCCCTGCAGCGTCTCCGCCATCATCCGGGCACGGGTCGCGCCCCGGGAAGTGATCAGACAGTCCATATCCATTCCTCCTCTCCGGGCCATCCTATGCGAGGCGGGGGAGGCGGGTCAGAGCGGTCAGGAGCGGCGCGTCCGCCGGCTGCGCGATCCTTCAAAAAACATGACGGCTGCACTTGAAAAACGGCAGCATATCCGGTAAAATAAAACAAACATCGATCCTTGGAAAGGAAGGATGAACAGATGGCCAATTTCTGCACGAAATGCGGCGGCTCGCTGGCGGGGGCCCAGAACTTCTGTCCCCACTGCGGCGCGCCGATCCAGACGGCGCCGGTCCAGACAGCGCCGGTTCAGACGATGCCGGTCCAGCCGGTCTATCAGCAGGTCCAGCCCACTGCGGTGGGATATGCCGGCAACGGTCCGGTGCGGCTCGGCATTCCCATGTTCGGCTTCTCCGACCGGGTCAACGAGCCGGAGATTCTGGCCGCGGTCAAAAAGAGCAAGCGGTTCACCAAGGGCTTCGCGCTGTTTCTGATCCCGCTGCCGATCATTGTGCTGCTGATCTACAGCAAGGTCACGGGCGACATGGATCCGTCGGATGCCCTCAAATACGGCGCAATCATCGCGGCGGTCTTCCTGGTCTTTGCCCTCTACGGCATGATCAAAAGCAGCGCCTCCAAGTCCTACGAAGCCACCGTCATCGACAAGCGTTCCCGCGAGGTGCGGAACCGGGGCGGCGACGACGATGACGATGACGACACCACCACCGAGTATACCACCGTCGTGCAGACCACCGACGGCAAGAAAAAATCCATCGTGGAGCTGGACAACGGACGGGTGTTCGCCTGGCCCTATCTGAAGGTGGGCGACCGGTTCCGCTATCATCCTCAGTTCGCGTTTCCCTATGAGAAGTACGATAAGGCGAACGCGGGCTGCATCTACTGCGTGGGCTGCCAGACCAAGAACCCGGTGGAGGCGGACCGCTGCAAGAAGTGCAATCTGCCGCTGCTGAAATAAGAGAGAACGAAGGACGTACCAGAGCGGTATGTCCTTTGTGTTTTCCGTCAGGCTGTGGACAACCCTGTGGATAACTTTGTGGAAACTATGTGGATAACTTGTGGAAATCCCTGTGGAAAAACTGTGGAATACTCAAACCCCATGGCATGAAACTGCCGAACAGGTTGCATGGGACTGCCGAGGGGTCGGCATGGGACTGCCGGAGCTTCGGCAAATCTATGCAATGACACTATAATAATAAAAATAATAAAAAAATAATAGAAATATAATAGAAAGATAAGCGCGGGCTTTACGGACTGACTAACGGAAAGAAACAGACGATTTTGAAAAAACTTTTGAAAAACCCCTTGACTGTGTACCAGGTACACATGGTAGAGTGAAACGAGAAAGGAGGAAGAGAACCGTATGAAAACTAAAGAGCTGAAGGTGCGAACCTGGTTGAAGCGGTTCACCATCCGCCGCAATGAGCGGCATGGCCTGGTTGCGCCGCATACCGAGGAGCAGAACGGAAGGACGCCGCTCAGGGCGAATGGCAGCGGAATCACTTATACACGGTACAGCTTGGAACGGCTGATGAAAAACCATCAGGATCCGATCGTCCGATACATCGAAGATACAGAAAAGTGATGTGGTAGAGTGAAAGCGAAAGGGGGAAGTGGCCCGCATGAAAATCAAAGAGCTGGAAGAGCGGACCGGGTTGAAGCGCTCCACCATCCGTCTCTATGAGCAGTATGGCCTGATCGCGCCGCACACCGAGGAACAGAACGGCAGGACGCTCCGTATCTACTCGGAAGAAGATGCGGAACAGCTCCGGACAGTGGCCACGCTGCGCAAAGCCCTCTTCTCTATGGACGAGATCAAGCGGATGACAGAGGACCCCGAGCTGATCGGCCCGATCCTAAAAGACCACAGAATCAAGGTGGATCAGATGGCGGAGGAGTTGGCTGCGCTGCAGACAGCGCTGGCCGGAATACAGTCTGCGCCGTCCAGCGCCAGAGCGTTGAGCAGGGAACTGGAACAGATGCCGATCCAAAAGCTGCCGGTGCCTCCGGCGGATGTACATCCCCGGTACCGGGAGCTGGACGAGCTTTATCCGCCCACAGAGCCGGAGGACAACTGGCCGACTGCGAACTACTTCAGCAGATCCTATTACATCTGGTTGAAGATCGTGATCGTGTTGACGCTGATCCTCTCTTTTGTCAATGTGTTCCGTGCCTATCACGGAAAGCGGCTGGTAGAGGTACCGGCCGATTCGGGGTTCCGAGGCTCCTATATGCACCGCTATTATTTTGACGATTTCACGGAAACAGATGGCCGCACTGAATGGTCCTTTACGGAAGTCAATACCGGTCAGGGGTCCGCGACCCTGGTGCGGACAGAAGATGGCGGCACAGTCACCTGGACGCTCACTCGGGTGGTGGAGCTTGAGTATTACGGAGGGGATACCAGGATCGATCAGCTCCGTCGGATCGACGGACCGGACGGCTCCCGTGTGGAGCTGCCCGACGGGACTCCTGTTTACGGCCGGGATTCCAACGTGATCGACCGGTTTGTAGTCGCATCACAGGATATGAAACCTGGGATGGCTTTGAAGGAAATCTGGCAGGGATTTCTCTTTCTGGTCGTGTCCATGCTCCTTGCGCTGGTGCTGTTCCATATTGTTTACGGTGGCGTACAGGTGCGCCTTGGGTATACCTTCGGTCTCACGGCGAAGGTTTCCATGGAACGGTTTATTCCGGGAATCAAGAACCGGCCGCGTATCATCATGATGATCGATATGGAAAAAATGAGCAAGATGCAGCGGGACTTTGTTTCCCTCTATGGCAGAGGCACCTGAAAAGACAGAACATCTGCAGAAGCGCAAAACAGGGCCGCCGGAATATTCCGGCGGCCCAAACGTTATGCAGGGTTTATTCGAAGTTGACCACGATGCCCTTTTCGTCGCTCTCGAAGCAGGCCTCCATCAGACGGAGCACGCGCAGCGCCTGTTCGGGCTTGACGATCTGCTCGGCCTTGCCCAGCACCACGTCGGCCACGTTGCTGTACAGCTCGTTGGAGTCGTAGTGGACCTCGGGGAGGGGGAGCTCCTCGACCGACTTGCCCTGGCGGGGAGCCATGGTCTTGGTAAGGCCTTCGCCGGCCAGGATCGGGGTGGCGTCCTTGTCTTCCCAGCTCATCAGACGGACCATCTTGCCGTCGTTGGCCCAGCTGTTGATGACTGCGGTGCCCTCGTTGCCGGTGACGTACCAGAGGGGCAGGTTGATGAAGTTGCAGGTGCCGACCTCAAGCAGAACGATCAGGCCGCTTTCGAAGGTGAGCTGGAGGCGGAAGCCGTCGTCGCACTCGTCGTTGGTGATGTGGGTCATGGTGCAGAAGACCTTCTTGACCTTCTCGGGGACCATCACCAGGATGCGGTCGATGATATGGACGCCCCAGTCGAGCATCATGCCGCCCCCGTAAGCCTTGACGCCGCGCCAGTCGCCGGGGATGCCCCGGGAGCCGTGGATGCGGCACTCGATGTTGTAGGTGTTGCCCAGCAGCTTTTCATCGTAGATCTTCTTGACGATGAGGTAGTCCTTGTCCCAGCGGCGGTTCTGCCGGGGATAGAAGATCTTGCCGGTCTCCTCGGCCACCTTCATCACGTCCACCAAGTCGGCGCTGGACATCATGACCGGCTTTTCACAGAGGACGTGCTTGCCGGCGCGCATGGCCTGGATGGCCATCTCTTTGTGCAAATGGTTGGGGGTAGCCACAAGGATCACATCCACCTCCGGATCGGCGAGCATGTCCTCATAGTCCTTGTAAACATGGAAACCGAAGCCGGCAGCCCACTCGTTGCGCTCGGGCTTGATGTCGTAAACACCGGCGAGGACCAGCTTTTTGGAGATATCTGTGGTGAGGGGGTCCAGGTCGGCCGTTGCCTGCTTGAGGTTGGTCGCGTTCCACACCGCATTGCCGGTGCCGGTGCCGATGGCAATGGCGTGTCCGCCGCCCATACCGCCGCATCCGATGATCGCAACTGCAACTTTTCCGTCTTTCATACTGTTACCTGCCTTTATCAAAAATTTATAAACGTTTTCAATTCGCGGGGTTCATCAAGTTCCATGATAATTATTGCACAATTCGCCGGGCATGTCAATAGCCGCCGCCGAAAAATAGGGGTTGAATCCGGGCCGGTATGGTGGTAAAATAGGGAATAGATCAAAGGGTAGGCCGCCGCCTGTCCAATTCCTCAGCGTAAGGAGAGAACTGCATGTCCGGACACAGCAAGTGGCATAATATCCAGGCAAAGAAGAGCAAGACCGATACCCAGCGCGCAAAGATCTTCACCAAGCTATCCCGTGAGATCATCGTCGCGGTGCGGGAGGGCGGACCCAATCCCGCCTCCAACGGCAAGCTCAGCGCGATCATCACCAAGGCAAAGGCCGCCAACGTCCCCAACGAGAACCTGAAGCGGGTCATCGAAAAAGCGGCGGGCGGCGGCGACAACTCCAACTATGAAAGCATCACCTACGAGGGCTACGGTCCCAGCGGCGTTGCGGTCATCGTAGAGGCCATGACCGACAACCGCAACCGCACCGCCTCCGAGGTGCGTCACGCCTTCGACAAATTCGGCGGCAACCTGGGCGCCACCGGCTGCGTGAGCTGGTCCTTTGACAAGAAGGGCGTCATCCTGATCGACGCGGAGGACAAGGACGAGGATCAGGCGATGATGGACGCCATCGAGGCTGGCGCAGAGAATTTCGAAACGGACGAGGGCGCCTTCGAGGTCACCACCGATCCGGACGATTTCCCGGCGGTCAGCGAGGCGCTGGAAAAGCTGGGCTATACCTTCCTGTCCGCGCAGGTGGAGATGGTCCCGCAGACCTATGTGACCCTCACCGATGAGGACGACATCAAGAACATGCAGAAGCTCCTGGACCAGTTGGAGGACAACGACGATGTTCAGGAGGTCGGGCACAGTTGGGAGAACGCGGAGGACTGATTCCTGCGTTTTGTCATACAAGCAACCCCATCAAAAAACATGAAATGGAGGCATGGAACATGAAAAGCGGATTCAAGGTCATTCTGGGCTTTGCGGCAGGCGCTGCCGCCGGTTATCTCATCAGCAAAAACATGGACACTCTTGTCGACTGCTTTGACAAGGTTTGCTATAAGCTGGACGATTTGCAGGATCAGCTGGCCGACTATCGCGCCCGTATGGCGATGAACGCCGACGACGAGGACGCCGCATGCGATTTTGATTGCGACTCCTGCGACGACGACTCCAGCTGCCCGCTGCGCGACGACGTCAAAGAGGTCGAAGCGGATGTGGCTGAGGCTGCGGCCGATCTGGCGGACGACGTCAAGGATATTGCGGAAGATGTGAAGGAAGCTGCTTCCGACGCCGTGGAAGAATTGAAGGAGAAGGCCGAGGGCGCGGCAGAGACCGTGGCCGAAAAGTTCGAGGAGATCAAAGAGGATCTGAGCGATATCGCCGGCGACTTTGGCGGCGATGACGGCGAAGTCAAGTTCTGATCACGATGAAGGAGAAGAAGCAGCCTTCCGCTCCGGCGGGAGGACCCCGGCGAAAGCACGGCAAGCGCAGCCGCATGCTTCTGATCGCGACGGCGGCCACGAGCTTCTGCGTTGGTTTTGCGGCGGGATTTCTCCTCTCACCGGTGAAGAACGGCATTTTGAACGGCCAGAAGAACTACTTTACCTATACCGGCGGCGAAGGGAAACTCCCGGATGCCGTTGCCCGTGCGATCACGGAGTCCGTCAAGGAAGCGGAACCGCTCCCGGACGGACCCGGAACAGAAGAATCAAGCTGAGAGAATGGGCTCCCCGAAACGATCGGGGAGCCCATTTTGTGTGCAGTGAGATCAGCGTGCGTTGCAGCCTTACTTGGAAGCGCGGGCGTAGTAGCGGTCCAGCGCGAGCTGATAGATCTCCATTGCGCGGTCAAGCTTCATCGTCTTGAGCTGGGACACGTAACGATCCCACTCGGTGTTGATGTCGATGTTGCCCAGGATAACGCCGGAGGTGAACTCGGAGACGTAGGTCTCAATATCGCTCATGATTTTGGAGTATTCGCTGCCTTCATCGGCGGTCTGGAAGATGGATTTCGCCATATTCCAGTCGTCGGCTCCGGTGCCGTAGGGACCCTTGCTGAGCTCCAGCGTCTCGTACTCGACGGTGGGCATCAGCTCAAAGCGCGGCGCCGTATCCTCCACGCCGATGCCGCCCATGAAACTGTTCATGAAGAGCATCCAGATGATGCCGATGCCGTCCGGGTTGTTGACGATGTAGTCGTTCAGCCAGGGATGGCCGTTCTCGTCGTAGTAATAGGAGATGCCCTCCACGCCGTACCGGCAGAACATGGTACCGTTATCGGTGTACCAGTAGTCGAGCCACTTGCAGGCCGCCTCGATATTCTGGCAGGCGGTGGTGATGTAGGTGGTGTGCATGAAGTAGCTGGTACGGGACCAGTTATGGGTCACCTGATTGGCGGTCTGCCGGGGATAGAAGGCTGCGGCGATGTAGAAGTCCGGGCTTTCCACGTTGTGGTTGTCGTAGAAGGTGGAGCCCCAGCCGTTGTCCGCCATCGAGCCGATCAGCGTCTCGTCGTTGTACCAAACAGAATAGTTGTCGGCGGAGGCGCCGCTGTTGTGGGTGATGTCCCGGTTCATGTAACCCTTCTGATACCACTCGTGCATCTGGGTCAAATAGTCTTTGTAGCCGTCCATCGCGGGGCCGTAAACTGCCTTGTTGTCCTTGGCGATCAGGGTGTTGTAGCAGTCATAGGCGGGCGTCCAGTTGGCGTCCACGCCGTAGCTGCCCAGCTCCAGGAAGTTGCTGTAGCCGGCGCTCTTCAGCTTGGCGAAGGCGGCGTCCCAGTCGCTGATCAGCTCAGGCATCTTCGAGATACCCAGGTTGTTGAAGATGTCCTTGCGGTAACCGATGCCGTAGATGACGCGGGAGCTGGCGTTGTACATGTAGCCGAAGCCCCGGATGTGGCCCTCATCGGTGGTGGCGTTGATCATGAACTGATTGTTGGACTTCAGGGTGTTGTAGTAGTTGGGGTAGAAGTCGGAATAGGGGTTGATGTCGATGTAGTAGCCGTCGGCGATCGCCGCGTCAAAGCCGCCGGGATAGGTGCTCATCAGCTCCTTGACGATGTCCGGCAGGTCGTTGGAGACGAACATCAGGCTGTAAGTCTCTGCCTCGGTGGTCTGGTTCGGGTGGATCCAGTTGATGTGGACGCCGCTGAGCTTCTCCATCTCCTGCATGATCGGGTTGCCGTTCAGATCCTCCATGTGAGCCAGAATGATGGTGAACAGCGGATAGTAAAACTCGAACTCGATCTCGCCGGGCGCGCAGATGGGGTAGGCGGCATACTGATCGAATTCGCCGGAGGGGGCGGGCTCATTGCCGCCGGAGCTTGTTCCGCTGCTGGACCCGGACGCCGCAGAATTGGCGGGCGTCTCGCTGCCGCCGGTTTTTCCGCCGGTGCATCCGGCAAACAGCCCGATGATCAGAATGAGACAGAGAACGATGCATAGGGTGGAACGTTTCGACATGTGGGTTTCCTCCTTTTCTGTTTTTCCTGTGTGAACGTCAGCGGATCGTTTGCTTCGCAGGCAGCACCTCCTACAGTCATGTTCCAACGGTGAATGGTTTCGACAAATTGTTAAGAATGATTGCAGACCAGCGAAACGGTCATGGAGATATTACTCATTGATCATAGCATATTTGTTGGATGATTTCAATATATCATTGCAGAAATTTGAAAAATATTTCGTTCAATCAGCAGCAAAACGACCTCGTTGGACCGGTCTGCGCAAAACTGTTGACGGTGCAGGAAAAGTGTGGTATAATACATTGTTGGAGAAACCCACACACTACCACAGAATCAGGAGGTTCATCATGGGAATTCTTACTCGTTTTAAGGAAATCATGGCGTCCAATGTCAACTCTGTGCTGGACAAGCTGGAAGACCCCTCCAAGATGATCGATCAGATCCTCCGCAACCTGGCCAAAGACCTGGCCAAGGTGCGCGAAGAAACCGCAGACATCATTGCCGAGGAGCAGCGCGCTGCCCGCAAGCTGCAGGAGTGCAAGGACGACATCACCAAGTATCAGAATCTTGCCGAGCAGGCAGTCTTGAAGGGCGAGGATGACGATGCCCGCGTCTTCCTGAAGAAGAAGGCCGATCTCACCACCGCGCTCAGCTCCCTGGAGGAGGTCTATGCCGCTGCGGCCGAGAACTCTGTAAAGATGAAGCAGATGCACGACAAGCTGGTCAGCCAGATGGACGAGCTCACCGCCCGCCGCGACAGCATCAAGGCCAAGGTTGCCGTTGCCAAGACTCAGGAGCATATCAACCAGATCAACCAGGGCAGCCTGGACGCTGCGAACTCCATCGAGGCTTTCGACCGGATGGAAGAGAAGGCTGACCAGATGCTCGACGCCGCCAACGCCAAGGCGGAGCTCGGCAAATCCAGCAACGCGAAGCTCGCCGAACTGGAGAGCAAGTACGACGCCAAGGCCGGCGCGGTGGAGGACGAGCTCGCCGCCCTCAAGGAGAGGCTCGGCAAGGAATAACGCCCATCGGAGGATGAGTCATGTCGAAAAGCGTAGAGCTGTGTGACGACTGCGTGATCCATGAGGACGCGGTTGCCCGTGCAAGGGAACGGATGCCGGCCGACCGGGAAATGGAAGCGCTCGCCGTGCTGTTCAAAGTGATGGGCGACCAGACCCGGATGCGGATCGCCTGCGCACTGGCGGAGGGCGAGCTCTGCGTCTGTGATATCGCAGCCCTGCTCGGCATGACGAAATCCGCGATCTCTCACCAGCTCGGCACCCTGCGGGATGCAAAGCTGGTCCGTTTCCGCAGAGACGGGCGCAATGTGTATTACAGCCTGGATGACGAGCATGTGGCCGATATCCTCAGGATCGCCAGGGAACATGCAAGGCACGGCTGAACGATCCCAAATGACAGGGGAGCTGCTTTTGGAGCGGCTCCCTTTTCACACGGCAAATTTTTTTCAAAAAGGGGTTGCATTTGTCAGACGGCTGTGGTAATATAGTCGAGCGGTCCAAAGGACCCGAAAATAGTGTGCGCTTGTAGCTCAGCTGGATAGAGTGACTGGCTACGAACCAGTAGGTCAGGGGTTCGAGTCCCTTCAAGCGCGCCAAATGAAATGGCACGCCGAACGGCGTGCCATTTCATTTGGCGTGGTAATGACGCACGAGCGCAAGAGGAACACATGAAACTG
>JAEEGL015541595.1_pt1 | contig 13063 bp, 13 predicted proteins | sample 9134231 | NCBI WGS metagenome assembly JAEEGL01 (sample SAMN16246548, study PRJNA631951) | gut metagenome | biome: gut microbiome; feature: rumen; material: fiber-attached | host: Bos | place: Iran: Karaj | collected 2018-10 | reverse complement strand
TCAAGGCATTATTTAAAGTGCAGCAGATGCCCCATTTTGGCCTGCTTTGTGCGGAGATATCGCTCATTGATTTCGCACATGCCGATTTCTATGGGAACACGCTCCGTGATCTCAATGCCATAGCCTTCAAGCCCTACGATCTTCCGAGGGTTGTTTGTCATCAGGCGCAGACGGCTGATTCCAAGATCCTTAAGCATTTGGGCGCCGATACCATAGTCGCGCAAATCGGGAGCGAACCCCAGTTTTATGTTGGCCTCGACCGTGTCGTAGCCTTTCTCCTGCAAGGCATAGGCGCGGATTTTATTGGAAAGGCCGATGCCTCTCCCTTCCTGGCGCATGTAGAGGAGCGCTCCCCGGCCTTCTTTATCTATCTGCCTGAGAGCTGCTTCCAGTTGGTTGCCGCAATCGCAGCGGAGCGAACCGAACGCGTCTCCCGTGAGACATTCGCTGTGGACGCGGACGAGGACGGGCGTGCTGTCTATGGCTTCGTCCACGTCTCCTTTGATAAGCGCGACATGCGTATCGGGACTGGTATCTGATTCGTAGGCGATGATTTTAAATGTGCCGTAGCGCGTCGGAAGGTTGGCTTCGCTGACCCTGCGGACGGCCAGTTTCCCCTTGCGGATGTGGTAGCGGATAAGGTCGCTCAACGTTGCGATACGGATATTGATTTTCCTTGCGATCGCCATGAGTTCGTCAAGATGGGCGACGTCGCCGTTCTCGTTGAGTACAGAGCAAAGTACTGCTGCCGCTGGAAGCCCTGCGAAGGTGGCAAGGTCAACTCCACCCTCGGCCATGCCGACGCATCTGAGTACGCCGCCGTTGGCGGCGCATATCGGAAAAACATGGCCCGGCGTCAGAAAATCCTCCGGCTTCGCATCTTGGGCGATCGCTGCTTGTATGGTGGCCGCCCTGCCTGCGGCGGATATGCCGTACATGGATACATCCTTGTAATCAAAGGACACAGTGGCATTCCTGTGGTCGGACCTGTTTGAAGGCACGGAAGGAAGGTTCAATTTCCGGATGATGGAGGACGACAATGCAAGGTAGATGACGCCGCCGGCAATGCGGCTCATGAAATTAATGATTTCCGTCGTTACGTGCCGAGCCGCGACCACCAGATGGCCTGTCGACAGCTTGTCCTCGTCATCGACAAGAAGGAGTATCTTCCCGGTGCGGAAATCGTCGATGGCCTGTTCAATTGTGCAGAGCGGGGATGCCGTATCCATTGATGAAACCTTCCAGGTTTGCAAAAAGCTTTTTGCCACGCATCCTGAAAACAGGGGAAATGGCGGGGATTAACTTCGTTATTGGTTGCGCGGACAAGGCAAAGCATTCAGGAAACGTGTGCGCCGCAGACGTTCCTCATATACCATCCGATAAGATAGGTGTTGACCTCATCTATAGAATCCGCAAAACACAAAGAAAAACTGTTTCGCTTATAGAACCCGTCGCTTTCCATGCGCTTCAACTGCAGTCGAAGCGGGTCATAAAAGCCGTATGCGTTGAAAAGGATGCATGGCTTGTGCAGGCGGCTGAGACGAATGAGCGAGATGACTTCGGAAATTTCTTCCAATGTACCGCTGCCTCCAGGAAGAGCGATATAGACGTCTCCTTTCTCGATCATGATGCGTTTTCTTTCAGCCATGGTCTCTACAACTGTGAGATGAGTAAGCCCGCAGTGCTGTGTTTCCCTTTCGACAAGAAAGCGCGGGATGATGCCGTAAGCCTTTGCCCCTCCGGCGAGCACGGTATCAGCGATTATGCCCATAAGACCGACTCGCCCGCCTCCATAAACAAGCGAGTAGCCATTGGCGGCTATCCATGTCCCCAGATTTTTGGCACAGGCTAAGTACGCCTTATTATTGCCAGAATGTGCACCGCAATATACTGTGATGTTCATGTTTACCTTTAGATGTGATGTCTCGGGCCTGATGGCATTTACAGGCAACGGTATGCGCGATTATTTTTTCCTTTGCGCTGGAGGACGGCGTTTTTTCCGTATGCCGTTTTCAGCAAGCCACGCGAGTTCACAAAGCCTGCTGTCAACTTTTTCAAATAGGGTCCCTTTTGCAAAGGTACCGTCTTTCCTGCGTCTGCCTGCAGGCAAGCCTGTGAGAAGCTCAAGCGCTTCCGCGATGGTCGAAACCGGGTAAATGGCGAACTTTCCCTCGCGCACGGCCTGTACGACATCCTCCCTCAACATGAGATGATCCACATTGTCGCTTGGGAGGATGACTCCTTGTTCTCCCGTCAGTCCTCGACGAGCACAAAGTTCGAAGAAACCCTCGATTTTGCGAGTGACGCCACCAACGGCCATGATCTGCCCTGACTGGCTCAATGCGCCTGTAAAGGCAAGAGAAAGCCGTACTGGGACGCCTGAGATCGCTGACAGAAGAGATGCAAGTTCAGCACCAGAAGCGGAATCCCCTTCAATGCCGCTGTAGCTCTGTTCAAAACAGATGCTGCCGGTGAGTACGAGGGGCTTGTTGTGAGCAAATTGAGATGTCAAATAGCTTTTCAGGATCATCATGGCTTTGGTATGGATTGGACCGCCTAGTTCCGCCTCGCGCTCCAAGTCGATGATTCCGCCATGCCCGACTCCGACGGTGCAGGAGATTTGATGCGGAAGACCGAATTCATAGTCTCCACAGGTCGTGATGGCAAGACCGTTCACGCAGCCGACCTCATGCCCGATGGTACGAATTTTAATGATGTTCCTGTCGTACTCCTCCATGTAAAGCTCTTCGCTCAGGTCGTTGCGCTTCCTCCTGGCGAGAAGGGCTTCGTTGAGGCTCGAAGCATCAACGACGGATTTTCCATGAAGTTCTGCTGTTGCCGAGGCTTCAATCAGTATTTCCCGCATCAGGGGGAAGTGCAGGGACAATTTCCTGCGGTCCTCACAGAGTTCCGATCCGTAGTCCACAAGTCCAGCAAGAGCGCCGCGGTCAAAGGGAAGGAGTTCATTGCTATCCATGATACGCGCGAGCTGACAGAGCCATGAGCGCACGTTGGCAGTGTTTTTCTCGGTTTCATTCGCCATCTGCGCCTTGATTTTAAAGAGCTTGGCGAACATCTCGTCCGCGTACAGCAAATGTTCGTATAGTCCCTCTTCACCGATGAGGATGACCTTGATGTTCAGGGGTATAGGTTCGGGTTCGATGCTCTTCGAGCGTGACGGCTCGAGCATATCCAGGTCTTCCAGGCGCGCCATCCCGGAGCGCAGAGCGCGCATCAGACCTTCCCATGCAGGTGGGAACCGCATCAAGTCCTTAGCTTGGATGATCAGGTATCCGCCGTTGGCGCGGTGAAGAGAGCCCGCTTTGACGAGGGTGAAATCCGTCGTCAGCACACCGAGTTCCACCTCCCTCTCTATCGATCCTAGGAGGTTTGAATAGGTAGGATGTGCCTCAATGACGACTGGTGCGCCGGAAAGCTGACTGTTGTCGACAAAGAGGTTGATGTTGTACCTGCCAAGGTCGTATTCCTGTGCCGGAGAACTTTCCGTATGCCCGGAGGGGATGGGGGAAGGCTCGTGCGGAAGGAACATTTCGACATGATCCAGCATGTCTTTTCGCACGCTGGCGAAGAAGTCAGTCAGCGGGGATTCCAGCCCGTTGCATCCGGAAATGCGGCATAATTTTTGCTCCACTGGCTGCAGGCACCGGTCGAGAACAGCCAAAAGCGCGTTGCGTTCGCTTTCCTTGCAGCGCTGAGAATGCTCTTTTTCGAGGTGACTTAATTTCCTGATGTGCATGGACAGATGGTGCAGCAGGCGCTCACTCCGCCGCTTCAGCTCCTGGCGCATCGCGGTGTCGAGCTGTCCGATGTCCTCATCGCTCATGCGCTTCCCGTCCAACATGGGGAAGAGTGCGAGCGTTCCTATCTCTTCAGCTTCGAGGATGAATCCTTTCTGGGCGGCAAGTTTTTCAAGTATCTCCACAAGATCCCCGCGTTCCTTGCGGAAGGCATCTTCTTCTGCGCGGCGTTTCTTTATGAATGCGTCCGAATCCAGGTGGATGGCCAGCTCATCTTTTATTTTAGATATCGCGGCTTCAAAGGATTGCTTGAAGGTCTTACCCTGTCCTGCGGGAAGCTGGATGAGGCGGGGATGGTCTCGGTCAGGAAAATTGTTGACATACAACAGGTCAGGCGGAATGGCCTCTTTGTCGGCCTTGGGAGTGAGAAAATTGCTGAGCATATATGTCCGGCCGAGATCAGGATCACCGGAAAGGAAGATATTGTAACCCGTATTGCGTATGTGCAGTCCAAGCTCCAGCGCGGAAAGCGCCCTTGGCTGCGCCGGCTTCACTCTTCCGCTCCTGGGGATGCTGGTGCTGTCTTCCCAAGGGATCCTTTTTTCAGACCAATTCGGTCTGAGATCTTCAGGGGAAAGCTTTGTAAGACCATGTTTATGTGAGCTCATTTCATATCCGGCTGCTGGTGTTCTGACTGACAGTTCATCGGAGGGAAGTATCAGACGTCATTTCTCTCCGCATGCTACTGTCTGGACACTTTTCCGTACAAATCATTGAGGATCGCGTCGGCTCCCCGCAAAAGAAGATCTTCTGCCAAAGCGGTACCAAGCAATCCCGCTTCATCGAGGGAAGTTTCACAGCATCGCGTGTCCCGCAGCACTGTTTTTCCGAAGACATCGGCAACAAGACCTGTAAGCTCGAGCGAGCATCCGGAAATAACGGCGTGCGCGGCGATCGGGACCTGACATCCTCCGTCTAGCCGTCGCAGAAATGCCCTTTCTGCCGTAAGGCAAAGCGTAGTTTCTGGGTGGTTCAGAAACGCAATGGCTTCCTTCACGTCTTGACGGTCGGAACGGATTTCTATCCCAAGAATTCCCTGTCCCACGGCAGGAAGGAATACCGGAGGCTTCAGTGCCTGGATATGTTCGGCATGGATGCCAAGCCGCTTCATTCCGGCAGCGGCAAGGATGACGGCATCGAATATTCCCTCGTGTGCCTTGCGGACGCGTGTTTCCACGTTGCCGCGGAGCATGGAAACAATGATGTCCGGTCGCAGGCTGAGCAGCTGAGCTTGGCGGCGCAGGGAACTTGTCCCTACGACTGCGCCGGGAGGAAGGCTTTCCAGCGATGGGTATTTTTCCGACACAAAAAGGTCATGGCAAACTTCCCTCTCAAGGACAGCCCCGAGCATGAGCCCGTTGGGCAGGACTATGGGAACATCTTTCATGCTGTGCACGGCAAGGTCGGCGCGGCCGTCCAGCAGGGCCTCTTCGATTTCCTTGACGAACAGCCCCTTCCCGCCGATGCTGGCCAAGGGAACATCAAGGACTTTATCGCCCTTTGTCCGTATGGTGAGAAGCTCCGTCTCCAGATCTTCATAGCGAGCTGACAGAAGAGCCTTGATGTGATTTGCCTGCCACAGGGCGAGCATGCTGCCCCGTGTGGCTATGGTTATTTTAGGCATTATGCCTCCAGAAAATCATTGATGGAGCCGGGGAGTTAATGCCCACAGCAGCTGGCGCAGTTGCCCCCTGCACAACCGGCGCAGCCTCCTCCAGAAGGAGCCTGAACAGAATCCGTTGCGGCATCGCCGCCGGTGAACCTGCAGGAACAGCGCGAAATGAGCTTCTCCGTTTCCGCTGAGTGGCACTTTGGGCATGCGGGCAGGGAATCGCCGAAGACTAGTTCCTCGAAGGAATGACCGCAGGACCGGCATTTGTACTCATAGATAGGCATATCGTAATTTCTCCCAGCAAATATCATTTCAAGAGTTCTGGACGGGTGAACAGGTAGTGGTCAATGAGTTGGCAGGTCAAATGCATGCATACTTCATGCATTTCCTGGATGAGAGGCGTTTTTGATGAGGAAACGCAGAGGTTGTAGTCGCAGATATCGGCCATCTTGCCGCCGCCCTTACCCGTGTAGCCAATGACGACCATCCCGACTTTCCTGGCTTCCTCTATGGCCCTGAGGACGTTTGGGCTGTTGCCAGATGTTGAGATGGCCACGAGAATGTCACCCGTCTTTCCCAGACCGGATACTTGACGCGCAAACACCTCATCATAGCCGTAGTCGTTTCCGACCGCTGTCAGCGTCGAGGTGTCGACCGTAAGGGCAATGGCCGGCAAAGAACGCCGCTCCATAAGAAAGCGTCCCAGAAGCTCTCCTGTCATGTGTTGTGCGTCAGCAGCGCTTCCTCCGTTGCCGCACACGAGTATCTTGCCCCCGTTTGCAAGACAGCGGGCCATCTGCAGTGCCGCCCCGTTGAGTGTCTCAGAGCAAACTGAAAAAAAAGAACGGCGCAACGCGGCGCCTTCTTCAGCATATCTGCTGATGATATCAAGTGCTTCGTTCATGTCCTCACCGAATACTTAAAAAGTTAACTGACTTTATAAATTCATGGTACCTGAAAAAAAGCTGCATGACAATGTTAAAATATCAGTGTATCATGATATAATTATTCATGGATTTCAGGCAGAAATCTGTAAAAAATCTCGGCATGACAAAAATTGCATTCTATGATGTTTTGATGGTAGAAAAAGAAATGCACACTGTTAGAAAGCTTCTCATAATCGCAAAGGCTGACCCTGTTGCCGCCGAAGCAGCAGCCACGATCAGGAAATGGCTCAGGGAACGAAAGGTGACATCCTTCCTGTTCAATGCTGATGCGGATACATCTCTCCTATGTGCCAAAGCATCACTATGTGATGCCATACTCATCCTGGGCGGAGACGGAACGATGATTGGTCTTGCTCGCAAATTGTGGCGAACAGGCATCCCGTTGGCTGGCATGAACTTCGGCAGGGTCGGCTTTCTTAATGAACTGCCGAAGTCCGGTTGGGAAAGTTCCCTTTCGAATCTCATTCAGGGTAAATGGCAGATAGAGCGCCACATGGCATTATGCTGGAAGGTCCTGAAGCAGACCGGATCAGTCTTTGAAACTACAGCTGAGGGTATTGCTGTCAATGATGTAGTCACGGCACATGGCATCGTCGCACGCACGGTATCCTTAGAAGTTCAGATTGACGATGTGCTTTTTTCGACCCTGTGCGGAGACGGCATAATCATAGGCACGCCGCTTGGATCGACCGCCTATACGGCATCCGCCGGCGGTCCGCTTGCGATGCCTTCGCTCAGCGCCATGCTCATCACTCCTGTCTGTCCGTTTTCAGGTGGGTTTTCTCCCTTGGTTCTTCCGGTGACTTCTCAGATTCGCCTGAAGGCATGCCGTCCAAACAGTGACGTCGTCATCTCCATCGATGGGCAGGAAGATCATAAGCTGGCTTTCGGAGATGTGCTTGAAGTATGCGGAATGGCAGACGGACTGCATATGCTGGTCAGCGAGGGGAATTGGTATCTCAAGCGGCTCATTTCACGCGGAATAATTTCTCCTGGACCAGGCATCCTATGATTTTTATGCACAGTCAGTTGATTTTAAATAGAAATCCCCCGAATGTACTTGCAGTATCACACGGGGGCTCTCCGATGGATAAAATGGCGTCACCAACGGGATTTGAACCCGTCTTGGAGGCTTGAGAGGCCTCTGTCCTAACCGGATAGACGATGGTGACGCAACGAGCTTCTTTTTATTCAGACCCGGTAGTGTTGTCAAGCATTATTTGTCTGCCGCCAATGATAATCTTAAAATATCAAAATGGGACAGAACATCAGCTATCAATTCATTTCCTTTTGCTCCAGGATGAAGTCCATCTGCCAGATCGTTGATATAAGCGGGTATATCGATAGCATGGTACACATCAAGGAATGGAATGCTCATGCGTTCGCAAATTCGGGCATAAGCGCCTATAAGTCTTTCAATACGCAGAGAATGTCCTGCATCGTAAACAGGTAGGGGGCTGATAAGAAAAACCTGTCCCAATTTTTGGGATTCATGCAGGATGCTTTCAGTATGGGCTATCGATTCATCAATTGGAACATTAATTGTTCCTTTGGGTGAAGCCATATCTACCGTGCCGAAGCAAAAAAACATATAGCAAGAACATTCGGCAAGAGAACGCGAAAGGAATTCAGAACGCCAGCGGAACGCGATGTCTTTGCTGGTATTTTTTCGTGCGCCAAGATTATAAATCGTATCTGTCTGGGTAAGCAAATCTTGTTCAGCAAGTTGTTGTGCCAGTCTGGCAGGCCAACCCGAGTAGTGTTGATCGCCAACGCCCAGTGTTATGGAATCTCCGAAAAAAAAGAGAAGTTTCATGCTGTTCCCCTGCTCTGTCCATAATTTTTAAAAAGGCATTTCATCCATGTCGTCCTTACCTGCATTCAGAGGTGTTTCGCTCTTTGCTGCACCAGCGTGAGGTTGGTTTTGTGATTGACTGGTAACCGAAGCTTTGTCAGAAAACGCAGGCAGCATATCTTCATGTCCTGCATTACTGTGTTGGAAATGAATTGCCTGGCTGGAGCCATAGGAAACATCATCTGCATTTTTTTTGTCGAGAAAAATGACTTTATCAGCCCTAATTTCCGTATTGTAGCGATCCTGTCCATTTTGATCCTGCCATTTCTGCGTGGTGATCCTGCCCTCTACATAGACCAGACTGCCTTTATGAAGATATTGGCAACATATTTCAGCTTGGCGCTGAAAGACGACCACGCGATGCCATTCGGTACGCTCAGTACGGTTTCCTTCGCGGTCTGTGAAGCTTTTCATCAGTGGCGACCCGCAACGAGGCTACGGGAACTCCAGATTGCGTTGAGCGCATTTCCGGATCGAATCCCAGTCGTCCAATGAGCATGACTTTGTTCAACATGTCAGGATTTCCTCAAGACACTTCTTTGCTCTATCGATAAATCGCATCCATTTTAAAGACAAGCAATTTTAATGGCAATGAGCACTCTTCCATACGCATCATCCTTCCAGCGTTATTTTAACTTGCTGACGTGCTTGACGTCATTATCTTTGAGTGCAAATATATGCCCGTTATGTGATTTAGGCAGTTCATGGCGCCTGAAATCCTTCCTCTGCTAACGGGAGTATCTCTCATGGAAAAAAAGAATCTTGATTGGGGCAATCTCAGTTTTGGCTACATAAAAACTGACAAGCGTTTCGTTGCTCATTACGCTCACGGTACATGGGATGATGGGATCCTTACCGATGATGACCGCGTTGTCATTACCGAATGCGCCGGCGTCCTGCAGTACGCTCAAACTTGCTTTGAGGGATTAAAAGCTTATACCACAGAAGACGGAAGTGTTGTTACGTTTCGTCCTGATCTGAACGGTCAGCGAATGGAAAATTCCTGCCGCAGGCTTGAAATGCCCGTTTTTCCGTGCGACAAGTTCATTGATGCCGTAGTCAGCACCGTGCGTGCAAATTTGGCATGGGTCCCTCCTTACGGCTCAGGTGCTACGCTGTACATACGCCCATATATGTTTGGCAGTTCTGCGGTTATTGGCGTTAAGCCGGCTGAAGAATATGAATTCCGCATCCTGGTTACTCCTGTGGGACCTTACTTTAAAGGCGGCGTGAAGCCCATAGTCATCCGAGTGAGTGATTTCGACAGGGCCGCCCCTCGCGGCACTGGGCATATCAAGGCCGGTCTCAATTATGCCATGAGCCTCCATCCCATTATGGATGCTCACCGTCAGGGGTTTGCTGAAAATATGTATCTTGACCCAGCCACACGAACTTACATCGAAGAAACAGGCGGCGCCAATTTTATTTTCATCACCAAAGACGGCAGGCTCGTGACTCCGAAGAGCAGTAGCATCTTGCCTTCTATCACCAGGCGTTCATTGGTCTATGTCGCTGAACACTATCTTAACATGAAGGTCGAGGAACGTGAAGTCCCCTTTACGGAACTTCCAGAATTTGTTGAAGTCGGTCTTTGCGGCACTGCGGCTGTCATTTCTCCGGTCGGAAAGATCGTTGACAACGGCAAAGAGATTTGCGTGCCTTCGGGCATGTCTGACATGGGACCTGTACTACGCAAGCTGTACGACACCCTTACGGGTATCCAAATGGGACGTATTGAAGCCCCGGAAGGCTGGATAAAGAAGATCGCCTAGCGTGATTGCTTAGAGCCAAAGGCAAAAGCCGCCTCAAGGCGGCTTTTTTTTTGACTTGGAATCGTCAAGGCAGAATCATGCTTTAGTCAGTGCGCACAGATGACGCATCCTGCCGTTGACTTCATAGCTGCTCTGTGAAGTGAGTCTCCACGGGCTGGCGTCGTCTGGCACAAGGATTTCGTTGGTCAGGAAGATGCACTGTCCGTCGGCATCGAGCGCTGGTCCACAGAAATCCAGGATTTTCTTCCAAGGCATGAACGCCCTGCTGATGATGAGTGACGCCTTCCGCCCCTGCATGAACTCCTCTGCCCTTCCATGATGGACGAAGGTTTTTTTCAAAGATATCCTGGCAAGTACGGTCGAGAGGAATGCGGCCCTTTTGTTCCTGGATTCCACAAGCCAGTATACTCCCCTGCTCCAGATAATGCGTAAAGGAATGCCCGGAATCCCTGCCCCGGCGCCGAAGTCCCAGATCTCGTCGTCGGCTGCCAGTGAGGGAGAGAGTCCGTCAAGGAACGATGCCAAGTGGAAGCTGTCGATGACCAGCGATGACAGGGTATCGTGCATGGTTCGCGTGCCGACAAGGTTCATGACGGCATTCCACTGCTGCAGCAGAGACAGGTACGTAAAAAGATCCTGTGTCTGACCGTTGTCCAGCGGGAATCCTGCAGCACGGCAGAATGCCTGAACATCTTCAGCCGTCATCGTGGCGGAGGGCTTATGCGTTATCCCAGGCATCGTAGTGATTCTTGATGAAGCTTACTATGGCTTCATGCTCTTCTTTTCCGGATGCGGACTCGATGACAACGGGCTTGCCGATGGAAAAATGGACAGGTATTCCTGGATCGATTTTGCCGAAATCCTTGAAAAGTTCCCCACCGCTCCAGACATCCGTCTTCAGGGCGACAGGTACTATGGGGACTCCCGCCTTTTTGGCGAGCTTTACCGCAAGCGAATTGAAGTCATGCTTGTTGACATCCTTTTTCCGTGTGCCCTGCGTGAAAATGATGATGGATCGCCCTGAGTTGAGGATTTCGGTGCCTCTGTTGAGGACAAGTTTCAAATCTTCACGGGGGTTCACCCTGGCAAGCGCAATGGGCTCCCGTGCCTGCAGGACAGGTCCCAGGCAAGGATAGCGCAGCAGCGAATCCTTGACGACGAACGTCGTGTCCTTGCGTGGCTGTATGATGCCGGGAAGCAGCATGGTCTCAAGCGTGCTCATGTGATTGGATTCGAAGACGCATGGGCCGGCAAAATCCAGGTTTTCGATGCCCTCAATATGCAGCATGGCGCCAACATGCTCAATGGCCTTGGCAACACAGATGCTGTCGTAGGTCCACCTGTCGCCGCTATAGTTTCCTGCACGTGCCACTTTGCCAGCCCTGTACATGATGAGGAAAAGGTGCATGTAAAAGCGCAGAGAGGGCAAGAAAAGACGGGGATGTTCATCCGAAGTATAGTTTTGTGAAAGCCTGAAGTCTGCCATTGAAGGCCTCCTGGTGACGAGTATGGTAACTGCTGGGCTGGCGGAAAGCTTGCTACTGTTGCTGGTGTTTCCACCAGTGCAGACCAAGGGTGACCAGTGCAGCGGTTTCCCAGCGGAGGATCCTGCTTCCAAGGGAAAACGACTTGAAACCGGCCGCTGTGAATGCATCCAGTTCTTTTTGCGAAAAACCGCCTTCAGGTCCGATGACGCATAATGTCCTGCCGGAAGGCGAAAGACATGAATCGGTAAGCATTGTTCGCGGGCAATGGCTGCTTTCCGAGAGGATCTGCAGGTGGTCGAACAGTTTTGCTTCCATGATGAGTGCTTTGATCCCATCCGGGAAGATTCGCAATTCTGGGAGCCATGCGTTGCGGCACTGCTTGGCACCAGCGATCAGGGAAGACGTCCATGAAGGACTTATGGTTTGCGGAAGAGGATGTTGGCTCCTCTCGGCACGCCAGAACCACACGCCATGAGCGCCGAGTTCCACGCTTTTTTCAAGCAGCCATCCACGCCGGACTTCCTTGCCCCAGCCTATGGCAAGGGTGACGCTCGCGCCGTCTCTCTCCTGCATCCGTTCCTGCAAAAGATGCATCCTGACAGCTTTTTTGGACAGGGAAACGATTTCAAAGGTGCCTTCACGCCCCTTGCCGTCTATGAGGCACACTTTTTCGCCGGGCGACAGGCGAAGCACGTTCGTCATATGATGTGCTTCGCCACCGATGAGCGCAATGTCCGCGTTCCATTCCTGCGGTTCGACAAAAAAAGTATGCATGGCATATCGGTAATTAAATACTATGCTGCTACGATGACGCGTGCCGGGCGGAGCAGACGGCTGCCCAGGCGATAGCCTTTCTGAAGCACTCTCGTGATACGCCCCTGCTCCACGCCGCTGTCCGTATCGTTACTGACGGCTTCGTGATCGTTGGGATCGAAGGGCTGTCCCACTTCGCCAACGGGAGACAGACCGTGCTTTTTCAGAACGTCGAGCAGCATGCCGCGTGTCATTTCAAGACCTACCAGCATGTCTTTGCATGTTTCCGGAGACTGCGCGCCGTATTGCAAGGCGAGATCGAAATTGTCCAGCGTTGGAAGGATGTCCGTAAGAATCTTTTCGGCGGCATATGCCGCCTGCTCTGCTTTTTCCCTCTGCAGGCGCTTCTTGTAGTTGTCCATTTCTGCGAGACAGCGCAGCTTCACTTCTTCGGCTTCGTGCAGTGCCGCCACTAATTTGTCCTTGTATTCGGTAACTGACTGCTCTTCCTCTGCGGAAGGTTCGGCGATCCCCTCTGATGCTTTGGCATCGTCATCGATCTGCAAGGCGTCGTCATCACATTCAGTGTCGTTTTCCTTGTCCAGCATATTACAATCCTCCTGACAACTTTATTACAAGTAGGAATGGGAGCCGCATTTGTCAAGGAGACGGGAGACCGTGGCAATCAGCCGAGTCCATGGATGATGCGGTATAATCCGGCGGCAAAAGCGTCGATCACATAAGATGGGTTGACCTGATACTGAAGGGCCTCGCCATGTCGCTGGCAGAGTTCACTAACCCGCAGAAGCCCGCTTTCTG
>JAEEGL011525565.1_pt1 | contig 13063 bp, 11 predicted proteins | sample 9134231 | NCBI WGS metagenome assembly JAEEGL01 (sample SAMN16246548, study PRJNA631951) | gut metagenome | biome: gut microbiome; feature: rumen; material: fiber-attached | host: Bos | place: Iran: Karaj | collected 2018-10 | reverse complement strand
TTCTACCAAAATACCCCGATCCTCCTGATGGGTGCCCATCCCACCATGGATGCGACATACTGAAGAAATATAGATAATGATTAAGTAAGCCGTGTATATACATGTATAATCAACGCACCGGTAAGTCCTGTGCGTACAGCTTACAGATCATATTCGACGCTGGATATGTTCCCGACGACTCTTTCCACGCTTGGCGTAGAAATACCGGGCGGAAGACTGGGACTCGGAACGAGCCTTTATACCAATCAGAGAACTCTGACCGAAGAACTGGGATATGCGGCTGTATCAAGCTCGCTGGCCAGATTCTCATCCTTCCTGGATGAGCTTGGTGATATCGTGCCCACGGATGTTTCGGGCAACCAGATCATCTACAATGACGACGGAAGTGTTACTGTTATTTCGGAAGACGGAAGCCGTGTAACAATGTATCCCGACGGAACGCAACTTGTAGTCACTCCCGACGGGATACAAACAGTGATCAATGTGGATGGAACTCAGACAGTTTTACCGGATCTGTTTATTTTCCCGGAATTACCTGACTGATCCCTTCATTTTCTTCTTAGTCTCATACATCGTTTCATCGGCGCGCTTGATGCAATCATCGATTGTTTCGGGGGCGCCATTATAAACTGACATGCCGTAAGCAACGGAGACTCTTTCCTCGGGGGAAATGTTTTCGTTGTTTATCACGCTGTTCATTTCCTCTACGAAGCTGCTAAGCTGTTCATCACGCTGCTCAAAAGCTTTCCCTTCGAGAATAACTACAAACTCGTCGCCGCCTATCCTGTATACCGGGCTGTGTTTGAAGGCTATACAGATGAGCTTGCAGGCATTTTTTATGTATTCGTCACCGGCATAATGTCCGAGCTGGTCGTTGATCTTCTTGAGGTTGTTAACATCGAAGAGGATAATGCCGAAATCAAGCTTTCCTTTTTTCTCGGCTTTTCTGCGGATCTCTTCAAGCCTGCTCTCGTATGCCGTACGGTTCTTGACATGGGTTAAAGCATCTACGTGGGAGAGCTCTCTGATGGAGTCGTTGATGGCTTTCAGATACATAGCCTTTCTGGCTTTTTCGATAGCGGAATTAAAACGCTCTTCATATTCCCTGATGGCTTTTGATTCCAATTTGTCATAGCAGTCACAGAAAATGAGATATCCGATACGGATCTCTCTTTCGTGAAGAGGGACAAATACATACAGATGATTATCATCTTCCTCGGACAGTCCGGGTATAAGAGTGTCTGTACGGATAGAGCGAATGTTCTGGACCTTTCCGTTTCTCATCGAAAAGATTACATCCTGCTTCTCACTGTAGGAATCGGTGTCCGTGTTCGATACACCTGTTTCTATCTCCGATCTGTAAGCGGTGGGATCGAACATGATATGGAAGTTATCACCTTCGAAATTGTGATCAAAAGTGAGATTTTCGGTTATAGTACGCTTGATGTCATTATATGATTCACAATCCATGATCACTCTCTCGAGATGAAGAGTATGCCATGTTGCGAAGCTTGAAAGCTGATTTTTCTTAAATGAAATGGCTCCGGACCTGATCCTTTGATCGAGGATCTCTTTACTGCTGCAACATCCGCAGCTTTCGGCAGGGATGAATTCACAGGGGATCATCGTAAGATCGTCTATTGTCTTTCCTTCCATGAGATCGATTATCTTGGAAGCACATATCGATCCATGGTGCCGTGAATTCTGGTCTACGGAAGCAATGGTGGGGAAGAAAACCTGGGATTCCACTATGTGGTCAAATCCGGTGATTATAACATCTTCGGGACTGTGAATGCCGAGTTCTTCCAATGCGATACAGGTAACCATTGCAATCTCGTCATTAGCGCAGACGAAAGCATCGGGCAGTCCTCCGTTTTTAACTCTTTCTCTGGCAGCTGACTGTGCGTTACTAAGATCCCAGTTTGTGTAGAATATGTCTTCATCTTTAAGATCCAGACCGTTTTCTGCGCAAACATCCCTGACTGCGCCCAATCTGTCATTGGAATCCGCATTATCGGCAGCGCCTGCCAGGAAAAAGATCTTCTTTACACCGTGAACTTTGATGAGGTGGTTAGCAAGCTCCCTTGTACCGGTAATGTTATCCGTTACCACATTGGGAGCGCCCTCAAGAATCCTGCCGTGACTTAATACGGGAACACCTGCCTTATGACAGCGTTCCACTATTTTTTCAGCCATACCGGGAAAATCGATCAGATTGGTTATGATGACAACACCATCGAATTTGGAGATATCGGGCAAATTGAATATATTAAGCTCTCCGTGCCGGTTATGCTCGGTCTCACCATAGGTGGCATAACACAGAAACAGATACATATCAGCATCATAAGATTGTAACTCATCACGCATACCTTCCAAAAAATTGAAAAGTATGTCAGATGCCCATCCTGTTGCAAAGATGGCTATCTTTTTTCTTGCCATTATTCAACTCCCCCGAGTTTGAGCAATTTACGCAATACATTATACCAAAAATCATCAATAACAGGTAGTATTTATTTCATATTAAAGGAATTTTAATTATTAAAACGATACCTATATAAAAAGTGTACAAAGAAATATTTGTGCTTTTCTAATTGCTTTAAACAAGGCTATAATCAAAAAGTCCGCCGGATATGATAACCGGATAATGAACAGGAGAGAAAATGGGAGCTTCGGTAGTATTAAGACAGATGTCGGTGATCGCCATATTGGTGTACATCGGCATAGGACTTGAAAAGAAAAAAGTGATGAACGAGCAGGGTACAAAGCTGATTTCAAAGCTTGTAGTGGATATATGTAATCCGTTTCTGATCGTTTCTACCATATTGAACGGAAATATTACCGTAACACACGGTGAATTTCTGAGTGGCGTCGGTGTTGCCGCAGCGGTCTATGCGGTTTTCATTCTGGTCGGTTCGGTTTTGCCGATGCTTATCGGAATAAAGAAGGATGAGAGGAAGTTTTATTCGCTCATGTCCATATACGGAAATGTAGGCTTTCTGGGCATTCCCGTTGCAAAGGCGATCCTTCCCGCAAATGCCATAATCTACGTCATCATAAGCAATGTTTTCTACTGTCTTCTTTTCTATACACACGGAATAATCACTTTGTCTTCGGGTAAAGAAAAAATGGATCTTAAAAAGCTGATAAGCCCCGGAGTCATCATGAGCATTCTGGCACTTCTGATATTCTGGTTTGACTTAAAACTTCCCGATTTTATCGTTAAAACCGCGGATTATATCGGAAGCCCGACGGTCTTTCTGTCAATGGTTCTGTTGGGAGCGTCCGTTGCCAGAAGCAACTTTATAAAGGATATGAAGGATGCAAAGCTCTGGATATTCATCCTGGTAAGACTGGTTTGCGTACCTGTACTTGCCGTACTTGTACTAAGGGGAATCGGTGCTGCCGATGAGATGGTCAGAACATTCTGCCTTATGTGTGCCGTGCCCGTAGGCAATCTGCCTATGATCCAGGCAGAGAAGATCGGCGAAAGAACGGATATTCTTTCGAGAGGAATTATAGTTACCACGGTATTTTCTTTTATCTCGATCACCGCGTTTATGTCACTTATCTAAGGGAAGGCAGAAGACGTCGGATCTGAACATGTTGAATCCGTTGATCTGACCGATGAATTCGTAATTGGAGGCTACTTCGCTTCCGAATACGGGTTCAAGGTCGTCGTAGTACTGGCTCATGATTATTGAGGTATCTCCGTAGTATGATGCCTCTCCGGTTGTGGTGTACCAGTCATAGGATACATACTCCATATCAACGGAGTTGTAGTTTGATATTCTTACATCAGGCAGAAGAATTCTGCAGATCTCATCCACTTCGGTGTTGTCCAGAACTATCACATTATCCACATTCTGAGTTTTGATAAAATCGCATATACCGTAACAGAAGCCGTAATAATTCTTGGTTACCTGGCATGACTCAACGTACTTTTTGGAAGAATACCATGTAAAGCAGGTGAAAAGAATGAGGTAAACAAAAAGCCGGATCCTTGCTTCACTGCGTATATCAAAGGTGAGCCTGGACAGCCATATTCCGGCCAGCATCATCATGCATATCAGCTCTATGAGATAGTATCTTGCATCATCATAAGAGCAGAGCAGGTGAATAAGCACATTTACGATCACGATCGCGGACATGTATCCGGTTGCGACATGAGCTGTATCTCCGGAAGGATTGTTTTCTTTTCCGCCAAAGAAAAGAATTATGAAATGGACCGAAGTTACAAGAAGGAATACCGCAAGCGCGAATCTGACGATACATCCTACACCTTCGAACGAAACTATCGGATAGATGTACAGGTATTTGGAAGGGAGCGCGTTCAGCAGGTTGAAGAAGTTTCCGATGTTCAGGAACATCCTGGGGCCGAACTCCTCTGAATAGGTAAGGGTTGCGTTGATGCCGCTGGGGCTGATGTTGTAGAGCTGATGGATCAGGAATCCGAAAATGCTCAGTATGCATCCCAGAGCAAGAAGGACGGATCTGAAGAGGGTCACTGCCCCGGTATTCTTACGGCGGAAAGCATAATTTACATAGTAAGCGCCGGCAATGGGAACGATACCGGTGATAAGGGGGAACAGTCCGCTGGAGAATCCGCTTAAGAAAGCAAGGAACAGCCATATTCCGGACAGGGTATAGTCCCTCTTTTTGTTTATATCCGGAAATGTAAGAATGAGGATTGCCATAAGGGGAATCAGTATCTTGATCGAATACTGGCCGCCTCTGATAAAGAGCATGTTCATATAGTCGAGCATGCCGAAACTGTAAGGGATATATACGAGGCAGCAGACGAAAAGAGTGATCTCGGATCTGATGCCGCAGTTTTTGAAAATGCCCAAAAGTACAAAGAGGAGCACGAATATATAGATTGTGTTTGATAATGCAAAAGAAAGATAGAGGTTTTTGGTGATCGCATAAAAGGGGATCGCAAGGAGCATTGCCGAGTCAATCTCGTGGGTGGTCATATATCTCCAGTCGGGGATGAGGAGCTTTCCGGTCCTTACGATCTCGATGGTATGAGTCATAAGCTTGGCAGCGTCCTGATCCATGACTGCGGATGCATGAAACAGATTGAATTTTATAAGATATAGGAATTCGACAGCCAGGATGAGTAAGAAGATCACCGAAACGGGCTTGTGCATAAGACCTTTGATTTTATCCTTGAAAACCATATTCCACCTCATAAATTCTTATACGAACCATCCTTAAATATATCATAAGTAAAGACCTTGTGAAACAGTCCCCTTTTCCTTGCCCGCGGGGGGCTCATATTCTATAATATAAATTGGTTTTTTATCTTGTTCTGACAGTGAAGGAACTTATTTCAAGTGGGATTTTTATCATTAAAATTCATATTTTTCGTACCTGTCGTGCTGGTACTCTACTATGCGGCGAGAAAGGGCGGTAAGAATGAACTCGCAAAGGGCGTTCTGATAGCTGCTTCCATGCTGTTTTTTGTATTGTACGGACTGCCTTCTTTTCTGATACTTGCCGTTTCGTGTGCTTTTAACTATCTGTATTCTTCGTTCCTCGGTAAAAACAAAAAACCTGCGCTTCTTGCGACAGGTATCGTGATCAATGTTCTTCCGCTTCTGATCTTTAAGTATCTGAATTTCTTCGGTGAAAATATTGCTAAGATCGCCGGCGCGGAATATACTGCGGTTTCGCTTATTCTGCCGGTTGCGATAAGCTATTACACCTTTCAGATGATAACATGGTGCGTGGATTCGTACCGGGGAGAGACCAAGGGGATTTCGGTAATCGATTACCTTGCCTATATCTGGTTTTTCCCGAGAATGGTCATGGGTCCCATAACAAGGCATGATGAATTCATCCCCCAGATCAACGATCCCGCAAAGTTTAAGCCCGATCCCGAGAATATCGCGACGGGTTTCTTATGGTTTACGGTCGGAATGAGTAAGAAGCTTCTTCTTGCAACCCGCTTTGCGGGCGCTTCGATGTACGGACTCGGTATGGGAAGCGAGCTGGGACTGGCAGAAGCGTGGCTTTGCTCCGTGGCATATACTTTCCAGATATACCTCGACTTTTCGGGATACTGTGATATGGCAGCAGGCGTATCAAAGATGCTGAACCTTGATATCCCGATGAACTTTAATTCTCCGTATAAAGCAGAATCCATCGGCGATTTCTGGAAGAGATGGCATATCTCGCTGACTTCTTTTCTCAGGAAATACATTTACTTTCCTCTCGGAGGAAACAGAAAAGGAAGAGTCAGAACCTATATCAATATGATGACCATTTTCATCATCAGCGGCTTCTGGCACGGTGCAAACTGGACCTTCATTATCTGGGGTGCACTTCACGGAATCCTTATGGTGATCGAAAGACTGTTATGGGATCATCTGAAGAAGATCCCCAAGTTTATCAGGGTTTTGTTTACTTTTGCACTTGTTAATATAGGATGGGTCTTCTTTGCGGCTCCCAATCTGTCCATGGCCGTGGATGTCATAAGGGAGATGTTTAAATTCGATAACATTATGCCTGCAGTGCAGTTTTATGACACATTCGATATGGGAACGATACCTTTTATCAGATATCACCTTAATATCGCTATCCCTCTTTTCTATGTGATCACATTTGTCTGCCTTCAGTGCACCAAAAATATTTACGAAAAGAAATATAAGCCTAATTTCCTTACGGCCCTTGTTGCGGGAATACTGTTTGTCTGGTCCTTCCTGTATGCAAACGGCGTATCGAGTTTTATATATTTCCAATTCTGATCCGGAGAATAAATGGAAGAAAAGAAAGACTGGAAAAAATTTCTTATACTTGAGTTATCCGTTACGGCACTGCTTATGATCGCAGTGGCGGCAATTGTTGCATATGTGGATCCGTTTTTTCATTACCACGCACCCATCGAAGGCTTCTCATATATCATGGATAATGAGAGATATCAAAACGACGGAATAACCAGAAACTTCGAGTATGATGCACTGATAACGGGAACGTCAGTATCCGAGAACTTCCGTGCAACACTTGTTGATGAACTGTTCGGCGTAAACAGCGTAAAGGCTACATATGCCGGCGGATATTACAAGGAAATCGGTGACGGCGAAAGAAGAGCGCTTGAATATAACGATAATATAAGGCTCGTCATCCGCAGCATGGACATGTATTTTGCAATGACCGAGACCGATTACCGTAATCCCCAGGCGGCCGATCCTGTTTATCTGTATGACAACAATATATTTAATGACGAAGCGTATCTGTATAATGCGGACGTACTTTTCGAATATGTAAATTCGGAGATCGGAAGAACCGCAGACGGAGTTCCTTCCGATGACTTTGACAGCTATATGAGATTCGCCGAAGACAGACCACTGGGTGCTGCGTATGTTCTTCCCTATGTTAAGTATGGTGAGGTAAGCGGCGAAGAGATTCATATGACGGATGAAGAGCGCGAGATGCTTCTCACCAATGTCAGGACTAATCTTACCGCAAACATCGCTGCATATCCCGACGTGCAGTTCTACTACTATTTCCCTCCTTATTGCATTGCGGATTGGTATACCAATCACTATGTAAAGGGGGATATTCCCGCTCTCATTGAGGAGATGGAACTTATCACCGAAGAAGTTCTTAAATATGACAATGCGCATGTTTTCTGCTTCTATGATGATACGGATTTGGTTACCGATCTGAACAATTATTCCGACCTTCAGCATTACAGCGGAGAGGTATCGGATCTTCTCCTGCAGTATATGGCTTCGGGAGAGCATGAGCTTACGCTTGAAAATTATAAAGAGTACTTTAATCACGTGGAAAACTACTATACGAATTATGACTATTCGTGGATAGCCGGTCCGTAAACTCAGATTACGGGGTGGGGAGGTTATATGCCTAAGAAGAAAAGGTTTCATCTCGACGCGAGATACATTGATGTTAATCTGACACTTTCCATTATCATCTATGCGGTTGTTGTTCCTTTCTGCATATATCTGTGCGTAGATAATTTCCTTCGTCACGATTATCTCGTAGCGACTTATGCTTTTTTCTGTGCTCTTTTCACTGCGATCGCAATAGTTAATTTCTCCATCTGTAAATTCGGTAAGAAAAAACGCACCTGGCTGATGCATGTAGCCATCAATATTCAGTGCGTTGTGTACTGGGTTACGTTTACTTTTTTCCTGTATACCGGCGGAACCGAAGGAACAAGCATATTCCTGATATTTGTCGCGGTTCCCGTTGTCTTTTATTTCTTTAACCTTTTCTACGGTGTATATTTCACCACGATCTTTTTTATCATAATGACCGTGTATATGCATTCTCCGTTAAAGGATACCGGATATAAATTTCCCGACTCCTACTATTCCCGAATGCCGATGATGTATCTGGCTATAGTCATAATGTGCGCCATTGCACAGTATGAGATTGTAAAAGCCAAGATCAAACAGGATATTGCTCTGGAAGAGGCAAGGCATGCAAGCGAAGCAAAGACGGACTTCCTCGCAAATACAAGCCATGAGATCAGAACACCCATAAATGCTGTTCTCGGAATGAACGAGATGATTCTCAGGGAAACTTCAAAGGCGGAAAAACTTGATGATTCCGATGCGAAGGGATTCAGGGAAGCGTTTAAGAAGATCAGGACATATTCGGGCAACGTTGATTCTGCGGGAAGTAACCTCTTGTCCATAATCAATGACATTCTCGATTTTACCAAGATTGAGGAAGGCAAGATGGATATCATTGAGGTTGAGTACCAACTCAGTTCCGTTCTCAATGATGTCAGCAATATGATTTATTTTAAGGCCAAAGAAAAAGACCTGAATTTTGTAACTGATATCGATAAGACAATGCCCGATAATCTCTACGGCGATGTTGTAAGGGTGAGACAGATCATGACAAACATCCTGACCAATGCCGTCAAGTACACCGATAAGGGAAGCGTAACGCTCAGGATGCACGGTGAAAAAACAGGAAGAGCGGTTGAGGGGAGAGAAGTACTTGACCTGGTGGTCGAAGTTACGGATACCGGTATCGGAATAAGTGATGAAAACATCGGAAAGCTGTTCGGTAAGTTCGAACGTTTCGATCTTGAGAAAAACAGTACCAAGGAAGGAACCGGTCTGGGACTTGCGATAACGAAGATGCTTCTTGATATGATGAACGGAGATATCGCGGTACGAAGCGAGTACGGAAAAGGTTCTACCTTTATTGTAACCATTCCGCAGATAGTGATGTCCGGTGAAGAAATCGGTAATTTCAAGGAGAAGTTTGAAAAGAGCTTTGGCACGAAAGCTTCTTACCACGAAAGCTTCAAGGCACCTTCTGCCAAGATACTTATTGTTGACGATACCAGGATGAACCTGATAGTTGCGACGGAGTTTCTTAGGGACACCAAGATAAAGATCGATACTGCAGGCGGCGGTAAAGAAGCGGTTGAACTTGCTCTGCAGAATAAATACGATGTCATTCTTATGGACCAGCGCATGCCCGAAATGGACGGAGCGGAAGCACTTGCAAATATCAAGGCTCACAAGGATGGCCCGAATGCTGACACGCCTGTCATATGCCTGACCGCAGATGCGGTAGTCGGTGCAAGGGAGAGATATCTTTCAAAAGGCTTTAATGATTATCTTACAAAACCCATCGACAGTACCTCACTTGAAGCGATGCTCAAAAAGTATCTTCCTTTCGGTAAAGTAACGATCGTAAGAGGAAGCGAGGATACCGCTACGGAATCCGTGGAAAGCGATGAGCTTGCACAACTGAAGGAAGCGGGTGTGGATACGGATAAAGGCATCGCAAATTGCGGAGGCGAGAAATCTTTCTATATCGAGATGCTTGCCGAGTATGTAAACGATGCATCCGGGAAGAAAGAAAAACTCTCCAAATATCTGGATGAAGGTAATCTGAAAGAATACGGGGTTATAGTTCATTCAATCAAGAGCACATCCGCAACGATCGGAGTTATGACGGTTTCCGCAAAGGCTCTTCTTCTCGAAAATGCAGCCAAAGAAGAGGACAAGGATGTTGTCGTCATCGAGCATCCCGGTCTGATTGAAGAATACGATAAGTTTGTTGATCTCATCAAAGGTGTTGTGCCGGAGTCTTCAGTAAAAAACGATGATGAGATAATGGAGTTTTCGCCGGAGTAAAACCATGGCATATATAATTCTCAGAAACGGAATAGATGAACTTCCCGCAGATGCAGTACGTATTGATGCAGACGGATTAGGGTCTTTTAATGAGTATCTGTCGGATTGCCTGAAAACCGCAGAGAATAATTCGTATGAAAATGTAGCGGTAAAAATTGCTTCGGAAGTATCCATCACCGATGCTCTCTCTGCCGTCAGGGACGAAACGCAGAATACGGATATAGGTATTTATCTGATAGCCGAGGACGGACACTTTACCGATCTTCCGGAGAATATTGCATTCGGCATTGATGATTTTCTTATGGACAGATTCGAGGATATGCTCGAAGATGCATGCTTTCCGGAATCGGACGGAGAGCCGGAAGAACCGGAAGAGTCACACGATAAGAAACCTTTCCAAAAGCTTGCAAAGGCATTCCGTGCATCCGAGCCCTGTGAATCCGCAGCAAGGTACGATAAACCCGATGATGAAGGGATTACAGCAAACTTTGCAGTGATGGGTGCTGCTCCCATGGCAGCCATGAGCTGCGCAGCATCATCGATGAGTCTTGCGGAGAGGGTATCTCATATTTCGGATACCTGGCAGGAAATGCTCCTTAATCTGATCGATGAGAAAGGCTATACCGATGCCGAGGTTTATAAGAAGGCCAATATAGACAGAAAACTTTTCTCCAAGATAAGATCGAATCCCGCATATCAGCCAAAGAAGATCACTGCCGTTGCCCTTGCGCTGGCATTGGAACTCAATCTCGATGAAACGAGGGATTTTATCGCAAGAGCCGGCTTTGCGTTTTCTCCCAGTTCGGTTTTTGACCTGATTATCGAATATTTTATATCAAATAATGTATACGACATTTATCAGATAAACATTGCATTGTTCGAGCACGATCAGCCTTTGATAGGCGGTTTATAAAATGTCGCTTCGCAGGCGACCTTAAGACCTCTGTTATCCTATATATTTATCTCAACAAAGAAATGCCGCATGAGCGGCGGATTAAGAAAGAGAGGTAAATGATATGAAGAAGGGATTAACAGAGGTTGTTTTTATTCTCGACAGAAGCGGATCCATGGGTGGACTTGAGAGCGATACCATCGGCGGTTACAACTCCATGCTCGAAAAGCAGAAGAAGGAAGAGGGCGATGCGATAATCTCAACGATCCTTTTTGACGATGAGACTGAGATTCTTCATGACAGAAAGGATCTTAAGAAAATGGAGCCCATAACCGATAAGGATTATTACGTCAGAGGATGCACCGCGCTTCTGGATGCCCTCGGATCGACCATTCATCGTATCGGAAAACTTCAGAAGGATGCCCCCGAGAGTGAAAAGCCCGAGAAGACACTCTTCATCATCACCACGGACGGAATGGAGAACGCCAGCAGCGAGTACACCTTCGAGAAAGTTAAGAAGATGGTTGGAAAGAAAAAGTCCAAGAACGGTTGGGAGTTTATTTTCCTTGGTGCAAACATCGATGCCATCGAAGTGGCCGGAAGATTCGGAGTCGAGGCAAGCCGTGCCGTGAACTATAAGTGTGACTCTGAGGGAACCAAGCTCAATTTCGATGTACTTTCAAAGGTGGTCGGATGTGCAAGAGCGTGCAAATCATCTGCAGATATGGGTATTATGTTTACCGAATCCGATATGTTTGCAGATATCAGGGAGGACTTTGAGGAAAGAGCATAGACGGAAAAGACGGATAAATGTATAATTAGATTTCGAGGGAATTAATTGTTTTGGCAGGGAGAATAACAGTTTTGGAAACGTACTATCTTATTGACTTTGAGAACATCAAGATTGCCGGAGGAAAGCTCAGCTATACCGGCATTCCCAAGAATTCTAATGTAATCGTCTTTCTGACTTCCAGAGACATACTCGCTGAATCCGAAAAGCCCAAGAGGGTGGATATTCATTTTCAGATCTTCGATAACATTCCTGAAGGAAGAGAATTCGTAGACAAGTATATATCCGCTTATATGGGATATCTGGCAGGTGTCTATGATAAGGAAAACCTTAAGGTTTATATCGTAAGCAGAAACAAGGGATATGATAATATCATCGCTTTCATGAGTGACCTTGTTAATGCGGAGAGAAGAGAACAGGTTGCGGAGAAGGCTCAGAAGAAAGCAGCACCCGCAGCCATGCAAAAAGCCAAGAGAACCGATGAGGGTAAAGCATCCAAGTGTCTTTTGGAGATTGAGGAAGCTCTGTATGAGTACGGCGCGGATATTCCCAGGAAAAACTTCGATGTTGTCCTCAATATTGTCAAAGAATCTTTGAACGGCAAGGATAAGAAGTCGGTTCTTGCGGGGATAAAAGAAAAGCTTTACGTGAAATTCCCGTATATCGGAGAGTTCTATATGGAAGTGGTAACTCCACCCGTGGAAGATTATTTCAAATGATCAGATATCATTTTAGGTTTACGGGCCGCGTACAGGGTGTCGGATTCAGATGGACAGCAACAAGAGCTGCGGATATGCTGGGCCTGACCGGCTGGGTATATAACGCATGGGACGGCTCTGTCGAAATGGAAGTCCAGGGAGATGAGGAAAGCATCGCGGAAATGATCAGGGCGATCGATCGCGGAAGATTCATTCAGATCGATGAGATAGAGAAAAAAGCTATCCCTGTCATAGAAGACGAACGGTATTTTGATGTGAAGTGATGACGGAGAAAAGTCTGCATAGCATAACCAAATACATGCTGATGTTTTTGCTTGCATCATTTATCGGATGGCTCTATGAGATAATCTGCGTGTATGTGGTGTTCGGAAAATATTTCGACAGAGGCGTGCTTCATATTCCCTGTTGTCCTATCTACGGTTTCGGGATGCTTGTTCTGTATTATATTTTCCGAAAAGTAAAGAATCCGTTTGTCATCTTTTTCGGAAGTGCATTTATCACGACTGCTATCGAGTATGTAACCGCTTTGGTT
>JAEEGL011313292.1_pt1 | contig 13063 bp, 10 predicted proteins | sample 9134231 | NCBI WGS metagenome assembly JAEEGL01 (sample SAMN16246548, study PRJNA631951) | gut metagenome | biome: gut microbiome; feature: rumen; material: fiber-attached | host: Bos | place: Iran: Karaj | collected 2018-10 | reverse complement strand
TTAAAGAGCATTGCGGTAAAGAGTAAGCCCACCAAGCTTAGCTACTACACGGGTCAGACTCTCGATACAGCCGGTCTCACTCTCACAGCCACCTACAACAGTGGCAAGACCGAGACCGTTTCAAGCGGCTTCACCTGCAGCCCGACTGCCCTCAACACCGCCGGCACGCAGGCAATCACCGTAACCTACAGCGGCAAAACAACTTCATTCAATGTTACGGTCACTCAGGATTCAATAAAGAGCATTGCGGTAAAGAGCAAACCCACCAAGCTTAGCTACTACACGGGTCAGACTCTTGACACTTCCGGTCTCACTCTCACAGCCACCTACAACAGCGGCAAGACCGAGACCGTTTCAAGCGGCTTCACCTGCAGCCCGACTGCTTTCAACACCGCCGGCACGCAGGCAATCACCGTAACCTACAGCGGCAAGACAACTTCATTTAATGTCACGGTAACGCCGTATACCCTTACATATAACGCCAACGGCGGCTCCGGCGCTCCGGCAAACCAGACCGGTTACGGCAGCATCACTCTCTCGGGCACGGCGCCCGTAAGGGACGGCTACGCCTTCCTCGGCTGGGCGGACAGCGCAAATGCCACAGCGGCTCAGTACAGCGCAGGCGGGCAGTACAATCTCACGGCAAACAAGACGATTTACGCTGTGTGGAAACAGCTTTATACCCTGACTTATTCCGCCCCGGGCGCTGAAAATGTGCCCGCGGCTCAGAAGGGCTACGACAATATAACCCTGTCTGCTAAAATTCCTGTCAAAGACGGTTACCGTTTCCTCGGCTGGGCGGCCGACGCAAACGCCACTGCGGCTCAGTACAGCGCAGGCGGGCAGTACAATCTTTCCGCCAGCAAGACGATTTATGCCGTGTGGCAGCAGCTTTATACCCTGAGCTTCGAAGCTCCGGACGGCTTCGGCGCCCCCGTTTGCATACTTGACGCCGGCACCGTTACCCTGCCTGATGTAACCCCCGTGCGCGAGGGCTTTGCTTTCGCCGGCTGGCTTTCGCCAAAATACCCCACGGTCCTCATGCCGGGCGCCTCATTTGAACTTACAGAGAATTCAACTCTTACCGCAACCTGGACTGAGGACAGCTCACAGACATATATCACGGGAGCAAAGCTCGTACCCAAAGCCGGCACCTCCGTTGTGATTGAGCGCGACGGCATAGTCGAAACAAGCGACCCGGATATAATCTCCGGCAAACAGGAGCTTCCCGCCGGAGTTGAGGCGGTAATCGCGTATGACGGGCTTTTCGCTGACAGCAATCCCGTCGCAGGCAACGATGAAGGCCGGTTTATTTACGGCGTTGAGCAATACACAACGCCAGAAGAGCTTGAGGCAATGATAAATGTCGGCGCGGGCGGACAGTGCGAAATAACAAACTGCACCGGCACTTATGTCGGCACCGGCACAATAGTGAAAATATTCGACAGCAGCGGCAATTTTGTGGAGCAGTTCAGAGTGGTCGTTTACGGCGACCTTGACAACAGCGGCTCCGTGACCTCGAGCGACACCAACATCGCCATTCAGGAGTCCAAGAAACCGAGCTGGAGCAAGGCATCCGGCGACAGAGTGGAATATATGTTCAGAGCGGCAAATGTTGACCAGTCGATCTCGTTCTCAAGCTCCGACGCAAACCTGCTGATTATGTGCAACAAAAACAAGGCCGAAATCGACCAGGTGTCCGGCATGGTGAAAAGCAAAAACTGAGCGGCAAAACAACAATTACTTAAGCCTTCGGGTGCTTTGCCCGGAGGCTTTTGCTTTATTATGGCAGCGGGTAGCGATGAGAATATCTGAGTGCGGCACGGATATATCCGTGCCCTGCAACGGATTCCTTTGCTCAGGCGGATAATATCCGCCCCTACGGTTTAATTATGTGTCTGCCGGAAAATCTGAAAAAGCAGTTTTCCGATATGGTCTGAGGCGCTCCCGGCCGGCTTCTCCCGCTCGGTATGATATTAACCGGAGCCTCAAATCCGCCTGCGCTGAATCCCGTGCTTGAATATTCCCCTGTTAAGTGATAAAATTATTCAGTAAACTTTTATAAAGAGAGGTAACGATATGAGAAAACTGTTAAAACTGCTGCTCATTGCCGTTCCCATCGCTCTGGTTGTGATGTGCGTAAGGTATGTTAAGGACTACTACCCTGCCGACGAAGCGGCGAAAGCGGCCCTCGTGCAGGATGCCGATGTTGCCATCACCGAAACGGATTACGGTATGTTCTTTGACGGCCCGTCAAGCGACAGCGCCCTGATTTTTTACCCGGGCGGAAAGGTGGAGGAAACAGCCTATGCCCCCCTTCTCCGCAAGCTCGCCGGCGCGGGTGTTGATGTCTGCCTTGTAAGCATGCCCGCCCGCCTTGCCATCTTTGGGTTTGACAGAGCGAGCAACGCAATGCGCGGGTATGACTATGATAACTGGTATATCTGCGGCCATTCCCTCGGCGGAGTCGCTGCCGGAGCCTACGCCTCATACAACTCCGAGCTTCTCAAGGGCGTTATCATGCTCGCTTCTTACCCCGTAAGGCCGGTTTCGGGCACCGACGCGCTGTTTATCTACGGCTCGGAGGATTCGCTCCTGAATAAAGAGCTCTATGAAAAAGGCAAAAAACTTGTGCCCGAAAACTCACCCGAATATATAATCAAAGGCGGCAATCACGCGCAGTTCGGCTCATACGGCGCTCAGGAGGGCGACGGAGAGGCTCTTATCACCTCCGATGAGCAGATAAGGCAGACCGTGAGCGCAATAATGGATTTTGTTCGCGCGCACAGCGAAAAAATCTCTTAACCCGGTCTCATACGGCGCGGTGCCGTAAGCTTTAATCAGATTTCAGCGGTTAATAATATGAACAGATTCAAAGATAAATTCATAGGCGACAGAAAATTTTACCGGAATGTGCTCGCCATTTCCGTGCCGATTATGGTGCAGACGGGCATCACAAACTTCGTGAGCCTGCTTGATAATATTATGGTCGGGCGCACGGGCACCGAGCAGATGAGCGGCGTTGCCATAGTAAACCAGCTTCTTTTTGTGTTTTACCTGTGCATTTTCGGCGGTCTCGCCGGGGCGGGTATATTCACCGCGCAGTATTACGGCGCAAAGGACTATGAGGGGCTGCGCAGCACCTTCCGCTACAAGCTCTGGCTCGGCGGGTTCCTCCTCACGGCGGCTCTGATTGTTTTTTCCGCCTTCGGCGAAGACCTCGTGAGCCTCTATCTCAGGGGAAACAACGACGGCGGCGACCTCGAAGCTACCCTCGGCTATGCCGCGGGGTATTTGCGCATTGTGCTGTGGGGGCTTCCGGCGTTTACCGTGGTGCAGATTTACTCCAACACTCTGCGCGAGTGCGGCGAAACCGTGGTGCCAATGCGCGCGGGGCTCGCGGCAGTGGCGGTGAACCTTGTTTTCAACTACCTGCTCATTTACGGCAAGCTCGGTCTCCCTGCTCTCGGAGTCAGAGGGGCGGCTCTTGCCACGGTGCTCTCAAGGCTTTGTGAAATGGGCGTTGTGGTTATCTGGGCTCACACCCACCGGAATGACAAGTGCGAATACCTCAAAGGGCTTTACCGCAAAATCACTATTCCTTTTGCCCTTGTGAAAAAATATTTCATCACCGGCTCTCCCCTGCTCGTGAATGAAGCTCTCTGGTCCGCGGGTATGGCGGTGCTCACCCAGTGCTACTCGGTGAGGGGCCTCAATGTTGTGGCGGGTCAGAATATATCGAGCACGGTGAGCAATGTTTTCAATGTGGTCTTTTTCGCTATGGGAGACGCCATAGCAATCATCGCCGGTCACAGCCTCGGAGCCGGAAACATGAAAAAAGCGAAAGAGGACGCTTACAAAATCATTGCTTTTGCCGTTATGATAGCGTGCGGCGTAGGCGCAGTGATTCTTTCAACCTCGCCGCTGTTCCCGATGATATACAATACCAACCCGGAAGCCAGGCAGATTGCCACGCGCTTCCTCATTGCGCAGGCGGTATTCACGCCTCAGATTGCTCTGCTGCACGCCTCATATTTCACCATACGCTCCGGAGGCAAGACTTTCATCACCTTCCTGTTTGACAGCGTGTTTATGTGGGTGGTCAGCGTGCCCCTCGCCTTCGTACTCAGCCGCTTCACCGACCTTTATGTGATATGGATTTTTGTCTTCCTTCAGATGTCGGAGTGGATAAAATGCGCCATAGGCGTTACGCTTGTGAGAAAAGGAATCTGGATAAATAATATAGTTGCCGGCAAGGAATAGCTTGATTTTGCGGTTTAAATTTTGTATTGTACTATTAAACACCCGGCTCAGCCGGATTATTGGAGGGGAAAAATGAATCCGCTTAAATTCTTTCTTATTACGGATACTCACTATTTCAAAAACTCTCTGGGCGCCTACGGCGAAGACTACGAGCGCTTTATGGATTTTGAGCAGAAGTGCTTCGCCGAAACACAGAGTATAAACGAGGCGGTTTTCGCTTATCTCGAGCAGGCGAAGCAGGCGGATATCGTGCTTATCGCCGGCGACCTCTCGTTCAACGGCGAAAAGCAGAGCAACGAAGCTTTTTCAGCGCTTCTGCACGATTTTCAGGCAAAAAGCGGCAAAAAGGTTTATGTGGTGACCGCGGGCCACGATTTCAATGAGAAGCCCTTCGCCTATGACGGCGGAGCGCGCATCACACCCGAGGGCACCAAATTCACCGACCTTTACGGCCTTTACAAGGATTTCGGTTACTCAGACGCAATAGCTTTCAACGAGAAGCATCTCTCTTATGTGGCTCAGCTCTCGCCCGAGGTGCGCCTGCTCGTTATATGCAACGACATTGACGGGCAGAAGCACATAACCTATGACGATGAGTTCCTCGGCTGGATTGAGGCGCAGGCAAAGCAGGCTCAGGCGGACGGTCAGATGATGATAGCCATGGAGCACTATCCCGTGCTGCCCGGTCAGCCGCTGCTCGCTCTCATAGGTGACGCGAGGCAGTCCGAGAGCCGCAGGCTCATCGACACCCTTGCCGACAACGGCGTGCATCTCATATTCACCGGCCATATGCACAACCAGAGCATAAACGTGACCGAAACTGCGAAGGGCAACAAATTCTATGATGTCTGCACCGGCAGCACCATCGGCTGCCCGGCGTTTATGCGCCTTGTGACCGTAACCGATAAAGACACCGTTGAAATTGAAAGCATCCCCGTGCCCGAATTTGACTGGGATAAAAAAGGCCTCACGGGCGAGGAATACCTAAGGGTTCAGTTTGAGCGTATGATACGCACGGTCATCCGTGCCATGAAGGATGACCCGGAGCGTTTTATGGGCAAGGTCAACATGAAAAAAACTCCGTTTATGATGAAGGTTGTGCGCTTCGGCGGCAAAAGGCTCTCAAAGATAACCGTTGGCGGTCTCGCAAGGCTCTTCTTCATCAGAGCGGACAAGAGCGTAAAAAAAATGCTCTTTGTTGACTTCGCCATAGATATGGTAAGGAGCGTGTTTGAGGGCAATCAGCCCTTCGTTGAGGGCACCCCCGGCGGAGATGTGCTGCTCAAGCTCTTCCGCAGGATCTCCCGCTTCAAGAAGACAATAAAGGACTCTCAGGGCGAGGAGCTCGATTTATACGATATGCTTAAAAACACCGTGGGCAACTACGGAATTGACGACTATAACGCAGTCCTTAAACTTTCATAATAAAAAGAAGGAGACAATGATATGAGCACACAAGCAGCGTCCCCGGCTCAAAGACCCGAAAACGCCCTGCCGCCCGAGCAGTGCAAAAACGTAACAAGATTTGAATATATCTGCCTTATGCTTGCCCGCGTAGGCGGTATGTTCGGAACCACACTCACCGGCACGCTTGCCGCCGCCTTCCTGCACGAGCTTTATTTCGGGCCTGCGGGAGTTGACGCAGACAGAATAGCAAAAATCCTTGCCGTGCAGACCACGCTCACCACGGTTGTGGGCATAGTGATAGGCCTTATCGCAGGCATTATCGTGCAGAAGTGGAAAAGCCGCTGGGGCAGATACCGCCAGTGGTACATAATCTGCCTTTTGCCGATTTTCACCCTTACGGTGCTTTATTTCTATGTGCCCAAGGGCTGGACTGTTGAGCAGATGACCCTTTTCCGCTACTGCATCGCAATCTGCCAGACCATATTCAACGCCTTCAACAACTTCGGCCAGAATGTGGCGCAGGTTATTTCGCCCAACCCCAAAGAGAAGAAAACCGTTGCCACGGTATGGCAGCTCTCATATTACCTCGGCTACGGCGGAGCGTATCTCGGCACCTTTGTTTACGGACTGTTCAGCGATGACAAGAACAAGATGTATATGACTCTCGCGATTGTCGCCGCTATCGTAACCGCCTTCGGCAACCTTATGTGCGGCCTGTTCTGCCACGAGAGAATAGAGCTGCCCAAGAAAGAAAAGGTTAAGGTTTCAAAGGCACTGTTCTCACTTTTCAAATACAGAAATTACCGCGCTTACCAGTACATCGGCTGGGTAAACGTGCTTGCGGCGCTCGGCAAATTCTCAACCCTGCTCGCCGCTATCACGGTCGGCTCATCAAAGAATCTGCTGCTCACCCTGCCCACAGCTGTGGGTACGGTGGTAGGTAACCTGATTACCACAAAGCTGTCAAAGAATCATGAGCCCACCAAGCTGCTCAAATTCTGCGGCCCCTACTCAATGATTTCCGCCCTCGTGCTCTTCTCCATCTGCTTTGTCGAGGCAAAGATGGGCATAATGTTCTTCAAGGGCTGGAACAGCATATTCTTCTACGCTTTCTATTTCATATTCGGCGTGGGAATAGGCATTCAGGAGCTTTCAAACTCTCATTTCGCGGTGGAATATTTCGACTATCTCGAATGGCAGACCGGCGAAAGAATGGAAGCCATTCAGGGCATAGTACCCGGCTGGATTACCACCGGACTCAACTACCTCAAGGAGCTCGCAATACCCTTCCTTATCGCGTGGGTAGGCTATGAATCCTCCGCCGTGGGCGATCTTGTGGCAACAATGCAGGCAAAGCCCACTTACCTCAATACCTGCCTGTGGCTGCTCGGCTTCCTGCTCTTCGGCTATGCAACAGCCAATCTCCTCAAGGCAATCATCCTCAAGACTCTTTACAATGTTGAGGGCGAAAACAAAGAGAAGATGTATAAAGAGCTTGAAGAAATGCGCGCCGCGCGCCACAAGGAAAACCTCGAAACTCAGGCATAAAATCAAAAAAGAGCGCCCTTTGGGTGGGTGTTCATAAAACAGTAAAGCCTCAAAGAGCGACCTTCGCACATCTTATGCAGGCTTTCCTCCTCGGAATACAGCAAGTATTCTTCGTCGTCAGGACCTGCAAATATGCACAAATTTCATCTCTTTGAGGTGCGAAGCAGTTTTTGATAGAAAAACAAGCCGCAGAGCAAGGAAGATTTGTGAGAGCATACTTAATGTATGGCAAGCAAATCTGACGATGTTCTGCGGTTTTGGTTTTCCGTGAAAACCTATACTGTTTTACGGACACCCACCCTTTACGCACGCTCTTTTCTTTTGCCATGTTGCGAGCGGGCAAGGTTTGTGATATAATGCAAACACAGATTCAGCCCGAAAGGAAACAGTTGTGAAAAAAAGAAAGATACTCGGCGCCGCGGCCCTGCTCGTTGCCGCGCTGATTGCCGCCGATTTAATCATAAGCAAATACTGCCTTTACACAAGACGCTTTGATGTGCCCTGCTCCCGGCTTCCCGATGAATTTGACGGCTTCAGAATCGTGCAGATTTCAGACCTGCACAACGCCGAATTCGGCAAGGACAATTCTAAGCTGATTGAAGCCGTAAAACGCGAAAGCCCGGATATCATCGCCCTCACCGGGGATATAGTGGACCTCAACACCCGGGACTTCGGCAAAGCGGCAGATTTACTTGCAAAACTGTCCGCGGTTGCTCCGTGCTTCTATGTAACCGGCAACCACGAAATACGTATTTACAATGATTTCAGGCAGTTTGAAAAAAACATAAGTGATTATGTAACGGTGCTTCGCTCGCAGGCGGAAGAAATCGTCAGAAACGGCGCAAAAATATATATCTGCGGAATTGATGACCCCAACTATTCCTCCGCCTTCGGCGAAAATCTCAAAAAGCTTGCCGCGCCCGACGGCTTCAAGGTGCTGCTCGCGCACCGGCCCGAAAGATTCCGCATGTATGCCGCAAACGGCTTTGACCTTATTCTCTCAGGCCACACCCACGGCGGTCAGATACGCCTGCCGTTTATCGGCGCGGTGATAGCTCCGTCACAGGGCCTGCTGCCGGAATATGACAGCGGTCTTTACACTCTTAAAAACAGCGTTATGATTATCTCGAGAGGTATGGGGGCAAGCGATTTGCCCGTGCGCTTTTGCAACAGACCCGAGATAGTAGTCATTGATCTGAAGAGCGCAGATACACAGTAACAGAAATCACGCACCCGGTTAATTCAGATTCACCGGGTGCGTATCTTTATTCTCTGTGTTTTTCAGTAAGAGATAACATAGGTATATTCATCAAGCGCTCTGTCCTCAAGGAAGTTCATTCCGGTGAGCGTCACCGTGTCCGCGGTTATCTCCGCGGTAAAGCCGAGGCCGCCGTCATCAGTGTACAGCACGGAGGGCAGATTCAGATATATAAGCTTTTCAGCCGGCTGAGCGAATGTATTGCCGCCTATTTCGTGGCAGTGACCGCTGACATAAATCACCGGCGCCGAAGCGTTTTCACAGGCGCTCAGCAGTATTTCTTCCATCCTCGCGGCGCTCCCTCCCATATCCTCAAGCGGTTTGTGGCAGATTACGAATACCGGTGTTCCGCCTTTCACAGCTTCGTCAAGCCGGTCTTCAAACCAGTCCATCTGCCCGGCGGAGTGGTACGGATTGTCAAAGTCGCAATCCTCAACCCCCAGCACAATAAACGGTATGTCTTTCACCCGCTTTGTATAATATACCTTGTCGGTTGCCACGCCGTTAAGGCGGCAGAACTGCAGGAAATATTTCAGCGCTCCGGCATAGTCCGGGTCGTCGCTGTGATGCCAGCTGTCATGGTTGCCCATCTCGGGCACACGGTCACTTATCCTGCAGTAAACATTAAGGCAGTTCAGCAGATTTATATATTCGCGAAGGTCGCCGGAGTTGGTAAGATCTCCGCTCATAACAACGGTATCCGCGTCACTCTGGGTTCTGCCCAGCGCGGCAAAAAGCTGTCTCATAAGATTTGTGCGGTCGCGTGTGAAATCAGCGTCGGAGTGAATATCCGAAATCAACACAGCCTTCATAAGAACGCTTTCATCGCGGCGTGCCGGCAAAACGGCAAAGCTCTGCGCCAGAAGCGAAAAAATCAGCGGAATTGTAACAAACAGCCTTGCAATCATTTTATGTTCTCTCCTCTTCGGATGCCCGGTTTGTTTTAATATACGCCTGCCGGAAAGCCCGCTTATGAATCATAAAAGCTGCGCCCGTCGTCAGTTACAAGTCTCTCGGATCTCGGGTATTCAAATATGCCGGGATTGCCCGCGTTAGCGGCCAGATAATCCGCAAATCTCGCGGCATACCACTTTGCCATACCGAGATTGTGCATAAGATAATTGCCGCAGTTTACCGGTAATGCACCCGGAACCTCCTGCGCGCTCTCAACGGACCTGAAAGCCCCGAGAACAAGGTCATAAATTTCCTTCGGAGCGCGCTCGCCCTTGAGAATAAGATAAAAACCCGTCAGGCAGCCCATGGGACCCCAGTAGATAACTTCATCCTTCCAGTCCGGGTCGTTTCTGAGATATGTCGCTATAAGATGCTCAAGGGAGTGCATAGCCGCCACATCAACAGCCGGCTCCTTATTGGGCCTTGTGACTCTCACATCATAGGTGGTAACTTTTCGTTCGCCGAGAACATCCACTCTGCTTGTGAATATCCCCGGAATAATTTTTGTGTGGTCAACCGAAAAGCTGGGTATTAAATCCATATCTTTATCTCCTTTCATTAAGAACGCTTCTTTACATCGATAATAATATCATCTCTGCTCAGATAAAACAATATTTATATCGCCCGTTGACGTTGTGATATCGCATTTTCCTCCCGCGTTTGTGCCGGGAACGCTTATATCGCCCGTGGAGGACTGTGCGTTAAACACCTTTTCGCTCAGCAGGCTGCCCGTTACTTCACCCGTGGAGGTGGTAATACTTATTTCATCTGCGTCACTTAATGCAAAGCTTATATCACCCGACTCACTTGTGATTTCGAGAGGCCCCGAAACAAGAACTCCGCTCAGATTCATCATACCCGTGGAGGTATTGGCTTCAAAGCTCTTGCAGGTTAATGCGGTGATAGCGGTATCACCTGTGTATATAAACTGATAATATTCGCCGGCACAGGAAACGTCATTCACCGTGATATCGCCCGTGGAGGTCTTGATTTGTATATCCGCTGCTTCAAAGCCGTTCATCACTATATCGCCCGTGGAGGAGGTTATCTCAACCGCGCCGTGTGACGCGCGCTTCTGCGCTTCGCCTGCACAGAGCATGACATCGCCCGTTGTGGTTGTTATATTGATTTTGCCAAAAGAAAAGCTGCCCGGGAGGGTAATATCACCCGTCGCGCTTTGAAGCTCGATTGACTCATATTCCGCAGCGGGCAGGTAAACAGTCATCTTGGGACTTTGTGCCGTTATTCCGATTCTGTCAATCCATGTGTGTCCGTCAATCTGCCGGATACAGAGAATACCGTCTTTTATAAAGACTTCTCTGCTGATTTTGTCCGATTCGAAACATTCCGCGGTCACCTTGCCGTTGCCCGATATTGCAAAATCGACATCCGCCTCGCCTGCGTCAATGCTGACCCCCGTGAACGCGCCGTCAACTGTATAGGTTTTTTCGGTGAATTCGTCTGTGCTGAATTTTGAAAAGTCAAAACCTGTGTAAGCAAGCGCTCCCGCAAAAACGGCGGCGCCGAGCAGCATAAGGATTACACCCGCAATCAGTGCTTTTTTCACTGCGCATCCTCCTTTCCGGCAAGTTTCGCTTTAAGCGAAAACATAATCTTTTTTGTAACATACAGCAGGCCCTTTGTAACGGCCCTGCAGACGATGAAAAACAAGACTGAAAAGCCCGCGGCAAAAACGGCCGCGCCGAGCAGGGCAATCGCCTGCACCGCAAAGCCCCTTATGAAAAACATAACCGCGGCGGCAACGCCTGCCAATGCTCCCGCCCAGAGCGAAACTTCAGCCGCCCACAGCGAGATTATGACCGCCCAAACGCAGATATAAAGCGCAAGTATAACCGCTGAAAACGCCGCGAGCAGCGGCAACCAGAGCGGAAAGCCCAGCACAATAAGCACAATTTCCCATGCCTTAAGCCTGCGCTGCGTCTTTGCCTTTTCCTTAACCAGCTTCGGCAGAGGAATTTCGGAGATTATCTGCTCCCTGATGTCGGCGAGTGTTCCGATTCCGGCAACGGCCTCCTCCTCGCTCATTCCCTCTTCAATGCGGTCGTCAATCATTTCGCCGTAAAATGAGACACGCTCCTCGGCATCGGCCTGCGGAAAGCCCGAAAGAGAGTTACGCAGGTCATCAAGAAACTCCTGCTTATTCATATTGCTCCTCCTTCATAACAAAACGGTAAATGGAAATAACCTCTTTCCATTCATCCCTGAACTCATCTATGCGTCTGAGGCCGTTTTGAGTAATGTGATAGTATTTGCGCAGTCTGCCGTCGTGCTCGGCGCTGCGCACCGTGAGCATGCCGGAGTTTTCAAGTCGCTTTAATATAGTGTAAAGCGTCGATTCGGAAAGCTCTATACACGGCTTGAGATCTTTTATGATTTTATAGCCGTAGGAGTCTTCGTTTTTAATTGCGGCAAGAACACATACATCAAGCAAACCTCGTTTCAACTGAATATCCATTCCATACCTCCTGTTGTGTAATACATCGTATCACGAAGTATTTGTTTTGTCAAGGGATAAACAACCGGCGCTCGATTCGTTTCTCTTCTGTAAAACGCAAAAGGCACCCCTTTTGGGATGCCTTTTGCTTTTGGCGGAGAAGGAGAGACTCGAAACGCCCCTCAGAAACATAGTCGCACTGCTCGCTGGTTCGCGTCGCATTGCTCCTTGTTTCTTCACCAAACCCGCTTTCGCTTCATCGTCCACCGGACGCGCTCAGCGGGTTTGCCCCGCGCCGTACCGGCGCTCGGGTTTGAGAAAACCTGTTTTATCATAGAAAAAACGGGCACCTTTCGGTGTCCGTTTTTCTATGGCGGAGAAGGAGAGACTCGAACTCTCGCGCCGGTTACCCGACCTACGCCCTTAGCAGGGGCGCCTCGTCACCAACTTGAGTACTTCTCCATGGTAGCGTCAATGCTTATATATGAAATTGAATCTTGCTTTTAAGTGGCGGAGAGAGTGGGATTCGAACCCACGGTACCCGTGAGAGTACGACGGTTTTCAAGACCGTTCCGTTATGACCACTTCGGTATCTCTCCGTAAGTGCTTAAACATAATATCATAACGGCGACGGCATGTCAAGATTTTTATTTACCCTGCATATTCCGGGTAAATGCCTAGCTGTTTATTTTTTTGTTGACTTTTATGGGTATACTATGCCATACTTGATTTGTGACACAACAATCATAGTCTTACTGTTAATCCGGAACGGGGGATTTTGTGAAAATATTAATGAAAAAAGCCATAACAAAAACACTGTCGATTATGCTTAGCAGTGTAATACTTATGTCTTCTCTGACTGCTGTAATTGCAAACGCCGCGAATGATAGTGGCACTTGTGGGAACAATTTAACTTGGACATATGATAATACATCTAAAACTCTTGAAATCAGCGGAACAGGTACAATGACAGATTATCCAAACTCGTTGACATTAAACAGTGCTCCGTGGAAAGACTATGCCAATAGCATTCAAGCTGTAATTGTGAATAACGGCGTAACATCTATTGGAAAAAACGCTTTCAGAAATTGTTCCGAAATCATCGAAGTGATACTGCCTGATACCCTGACATCTTTGGGAAACGGTTCGTTTAACCGGTGCGGAAAGCTGAGTGAAAT
>JAEEGL010752597.1_pt1 | contig 13063 bp, 7 predicted proteins | sample 9134231 | NCBI WGS metagenome assembly JAEEGL01 (sample SAMN16246548, study PRJNA631951) | gut metagenome | biome: gut microbiome; feature: rumen; material: fiber-attached | host: Bos | place: Iran: Karaj | collected 2018-10 | reverse complement strand
TGTTGCCAGAGTTAGACTGATCCCCGGAACCGGTAAGATCACTGTCAACAAGAAAGACTTAGACGATTATTTCGGAATGGAAATCGTTAAGAGAGAAGTTCGTCGTCCCCTCGAGCTCGTTGGAGCAGAAGGTAAGTTCGACGTAGTCGCTACCGTAGCTGGTGGTGGATTCACAGGCCAGGCAGGAGCTCTCAGACATGGTATCTCCAGAGCCCTTTGCGAAGCAGATAAGGAAGCTTACAGAGCAACCTTAAAGGCAGCTGGTTTCTTAACAAGAGATCCTAGAATGAAGGAAAGAAAGAAGTACGGTCTCAAGAAGGCCAGAAGAGCTTCCCAGTTCTCAAAGAGATAATTCGAAGGAACAAGTCGAAATTGCAAAAAAGAGCCGATCGCCCATTTTTCTATGGGAGAGCGGCTCTCTTTTTGTGCCTGGAAAGGAAACGTGAAGGGAGCCTGAAGGAGGGCTGGCGGTCAAAAGAGGTTGAAAACAGGACCCCGTTGCTTTATAATATTTATAATAGGCATAAGTATAGCCTGATGTATTTTTAGCAGATTAATGACGAAAAAAAGGAGATTTTGTTTTGATACGAGGAATATGTGACATCATAACGGAGAATATTAAATATTTCCCGAGAGTAGCGAGACACTCTTTTATGTCGATCAAAAAAATGAATACAGGATCAGACCTGGGATACCTGTGGCTCTTCGTAAAGCCGATAATGTATTTGCTGATGTTCTATGCGGCTATCGCTATCGGGTTCAGAAACGAAAAGACCATAGATGGCTTTGACGGACCTTACCTTGTCTGGCTGGCATCAGGACTTTTCGCCTGGTTCTATATGCAGAATTACGTAGCAGGGGGAGCTAAATGCTTTGCGAAGAATAAGCTTCTGCTAAAGCGATACAATATACCGGTATCAGTAATACCGACATTGAACCTAATGCCCGGACTGTATATCCATTTCGCAATGATAGTGCTGTTGTTTGTGATAGCCATGCTTCTTGGAGTGAAGCCCTGTATACATTGGATACAGATACCGATATACACAGCGTGCATGGTATACTTCTGTTATATATGGTCGCTTTTAATAGGCTTATTGACTTCAATACATGGAGACTTCTTTAATTTCCTGAAGTCCGTAAGACCGGCATACTTCTGGCTGTCAGGAATATTCTTCAACTCCAGACCAAGACCTAATCAGCACCTGTTCTACTATAATCCGATATCATTCCCGGTAGAGGGATACAGGAACTGCATAGGATATCATACCTGGTTCTGGGAGGAACCCGGGAGATGCAAGTGCTTCATGATATCCATGCTCATCATTACGGTTCTTGCAGTACTCCTGTACAGAAGAGTCAGAAGGACCTTACCTGAATTCATTTAAGTTGGAGGATGCAGCAAATGGCAAATGCAAAGAAACCTAAGCCCGTCATTTCCTTTAATGACGTGAGCAAAGAATACAGACGCTACACCTCCAACCACCAGAGACTCTGGCACGAAGTGTTTTGGAGGGATACGGGAGAGGTAATTCCCGCCCTTAAAAACGTCTCCTTTAATATTGAAAGAGGCGAAAAGGTGGCCATCATAGGAGGCATGGGATCCGGCAGAACGACAGTTATGCGCCTCATGGCGAAGATGATCAAGACGAACTCCGGAAAGGTCTTCGTAAGAGAAAAACCCGACGTAATCTTCAATAACAGAATCGGTTTTTCAATCGGTCTTACCGGCAGAGAAAATATCAAACTCAAGGGCACTCTTATGGGCTGGTCCCTTAGTAAGTGCAAAGAATATGAGGACGAGATTATCGACTTCGCGGATGTCAGAGAGATAATCGACAAGAAGGTCAAGACCTATTCGCGAGGAACTCTGACGAGACTCGGATTCACCATCGCTACGGCTACTAAACCTAAATTGCTGTTATACGATGAGTTCTTCAATTTCGGCGGTCAGTACTATTTCGTGAAGTGTATAGAGCGTCTCAAGGAACTGATTTCAGGAGATGACACGACCTTCGTCATGACTGCCGGCAACTTTAACGTTGCCAGGAAACTCTGCACCAGAGGAATAGTTCTCTACAAGGGGGAACTGGTTTTCGACGGATCGGTCGATGAAGCGGTGAAATACTTCCGTGCTAACTGCAAGGCTGATATGAAGACGGAGCGGGAAGCTCAGGAAGAGGATGAAGCTGAAGAAATGGAAATGGATGATGAGTCAGAAGGCAACGATTTCGGTTGATAAAAAACCTTTGGTTATAGTGCTTTCCAGAAATTACTCCACCGGACTGGGACTTATCCGTTCCCTGGGATCGGCGGGTTTTGACGTGCATCTTGTCGCAAGCGCCAGAAGAAGAAACAGCTCATCCATCGCATCATCAAGTAAATACGTCAAGGATTCCATAGAATTCCTGACACCGGACATCTACGGGGATGAGGGAAAGGATATCGTAAGCTATCTTGTTGACTTTGCCAAGGGAAGAGACAGGGATAAGGTTCTGTTCCCTGCGGACGACTACACCTCGATGGTCGTTGACATGAACAGGGATGCTTTGAAAGAGCTCTATCTTCTACCAAATGTCGGCAACCTCAAAAACGGCGAGATAAGTCACCTCATGGAAAAGGATGTTCAGGGCAAGCTGGCACTTGAAGCCAGGATGAACAGACCCTATGAGACTGTCATCTCCCTTAAAGACGAGATTACAATTCCCGAAGATATGGTCTATCCATGCTTCGTGAAACCCCTTAAGAGTGTGGACGGAGAGAAGACCGAGATGGCGGTCTGCACCACCAGGGAAGAACTGCTGAATTGCCTTAAAGGAATGCAGTCACAGTTTGCCAAAAGATCCGTGCTCGTTCAGGAATTTTTAAATATCGATAAAGAATATGACGTGGGAGGAGTATGCCTTAAAGATAAGGTATATATTCCCGGAGTCATCGAAAAGACCCATGTCGCCAGGCATGAAAGAGGCGTTACCATGGCGGGCAGGATGGTTCCATGCGATGTGCTTGGGAATCAGCTTGAGAAAGTTAAGGATATGCTCGTTCGTTTAAACTACACGGGCATGTTCGATCTGGAGTTCAACTGCGTAGGAGATGAGATCTACTTCAATGAAATTAATTTCAGAAGCGGCGGACCACATTTCTTCTACTATCATAACGGGGTTAACCTTCCGGCTATTTTTGTGAAGGGGATAACCGGGATGGAGCAGGATGAGAACACAGAGATAAAGGAATTCGGCAAGACCTTCGTCTACGAGAAGGTCGCCTGGGAGGATCACATCAACGGTTTCATGAGCAAAAAAGAATTAAGGGAGACTATAGACCAGGCCGACTTTACTTTGCTCAAAAACGATGATGACCCGGCCCCCGGCAAAATATTCGAAAGAAAGATCAGACTCAGCGCCTTAAAGCACAGAGTTTTAAATATTATCAAGAGGAAATAGCATGGACGATATTAAGAGAAGACAGCGTATCGTGGTCGTCGGGCTGAATTACGGAAGCATACTTTCCATGGTCCGTGATTTAGGCGAAGCGGGTTACGACATAGACGTACTCAGGGTATTTAAAAGAAAACCTAATCCGCTGAATCTTCTCGGCAACATGAAGCCCGAAAAAAAGAGCAAATACGTGGGGCGCCATGAGATATGCGTCATGGATGAAGATCCGAAGAGAATCTGTGAAGCTCTTTGCGACATGGCGAATCCCGAAAGAGACTCACTTCTGATCGCCGTCGATGATTTTCTGGTATCTGCCATAGACGACTATTATGACGTCCTTTCAGAGCACTATCTGATATCGAACGTCGAAGGCCATAAGGGTCTGAACGGCCTGATGGATAAGAATTATCAGAAGACCCTTGCCGGCGAATTCGGTCTCCCCGTGATCGAGAGTTCTTTGATATCTGTAGATGATGGGGATATCAGGATTCCTAAGGACACACCCTTTCCATGTTTTATCAAACCCAACGTAAGCACCAAGGGATCAAAGCTCATAATGAAGCGCTGCGATTCCGAAGAAGAACTCAGGTCGGAGCTTGAGAATAAGGTAAAGGGCGGCTCAGCCAGCATCCTGGCTGAGAGATTCGTGGACATAAAATACGAGTATTCGATTCTCGGGTTAAGCACTTCGGACATGACTCTCGCTCCCTGCATTTTCAGGACGATACTTCCCGGACACAGGGAGAGAAAGGGAGTAGCCATCACCGGAGAGATATTGGATGCAGCGGATTATTCAGATGTGATAGACAAGGCCGAAGCCTTTGTATCATCGACGGGATATGTGGGTCTCTTCGATATAGATATGGTCGAAGATATGGAAGAAAAAATTTTTTTCACCGAGCTCAATCTGAGATCGGGAGCCTCCATAAGAGCTTTTACCATGAGCGGCCTGGATCTTCCCGCCATGTTCGCAGAGAGTATGTTTAAGGGAAGCACTGAGGAGCCCATACCTTTAAAAGATATAAGCGGCAAAAAATTTGTGAGCGAGAAAGCGCTTCTTGAGGAATACGTGAGAAGCGACATCAGCGCTAAAACCCTTGACGAGAATCTGAAGAAGGCGGATATTTTTTTCATAAAAGATATAAATGATCCGGCTCCCTTCAGCTATTTCATGAAGTACGTACGTCTCTCATACATATTGAGAATACCATATAAAGTCAGAGACCTGCTGTTAAAGAAGTGATTATTGAAAGGCATAACATGATTGGAATAGGCGGCAAACTTAAAGACATATTCGGAGGAAAAGGCTCTGAAGAAAAGGATCGTATGAAGGACACCTTCGACTACGATCCCAATGAAAGCATTGATCTTTTAAAGAGCGAGAGAAAGAAAGAGAGAGATGCCTGGGAGGAGAAGTCCTTCGACCTCATTCTGGAAAAAACCGGGTGGGATAAGGAGACGGCCTTAAGAAAACTAGACGACGCAAAGTCCGAAACGGGAGCCTCATACGGGCAGTTCCTGGCCTATGGCTTCTCTGACTTAAGCGTAAGAAAGCGCAACGACTACTTCACTGAAAGGGATGCAGAGGAATATTGCGATCTCCTTAACAGGGACCGCGAGACCCTTCTCGACCTCTCTGACAGAGCGAGGTTTTTAACTAAATACAAGAAATATACAAAGCGCGCCTTCATAACTACGGCGGGGCTCACGGCAAGCGGTCTCAAGGCAGCCTTTAAGGACTGCGAGAAGGTAGTGTACAAACCCCTGTACCTCTCCGTTGACAAGAAGGTAAGGGTCTTCAATATAGAGACTGCGAAGGACCTTCAGAATGCCTTCAGCGAGATAAAAACTTTGGGTGAGGGCATCATAGAGGAATACATCGAGCAGGATTCCAGACTGGCAGCCTTCTCCGGCACTCTTAACACCGTAAGGGTCGGGACCGTTAACACCGATAACGAAAAGGTGAGAGCCGAGAAGAACGTAGTGCACATCCCATACGCGGTACTCAGCCTCGGAAGGTCCGGGGAGGAGACGGACGGCATTTATTCGGACGGTATCGTTTCTGCCATAAATCTTACCAAGGGAGCGACCAAGACCGCGGGAGTTGACAGAAAGGGCCAGGTCTACAATACTCATCCTGATTCAGAACTTCCCATAGACGGCTTCGAAGTGCCCTTCTTTGAAGAGATAAAGGAGATGGTTCAGAAGGCTGCAGAAGGAACGAAGGGTTTCCTGGAATGGAACGTGGCGGTCACAAATGAAGGTCCCGTTTTAGTAAGCGCGGATCCTTTCCCTTCGGCTGAAATGCTTCAGCTTCCATATGTTTCTCAGGGCAAGGGAGTCAAGAAGAACATGGAGAAATTCTATGATCTTTCCCTCAAACCTCAGGCTGCATACGGAACCAAGATATCCAAGATATCCAGCAAGGGAATCGAGTTCTACTGGAAGAAACTTGAGAGAGCTGACGGATACATCGTATATCGCGCATACGATCCGGAAGAGCCCTTGAAGGAAATAGCCAGGATTGAGAAAAGAACCATCGGCACCTATACCGACCAGGAATTCGACCGTGACAGAAAGAACGTATTATACAGCGTAGCGAGCTACATCATAAACGACGAGGGCGAAATGGTTCTGAGCCCGAAGACGGAAGCAAAGGCTGCCGTAAAGAGAGAGAATCTGGAGCTCAATCTGGAGAATCTGTATATGTTCTCGGATTCAAAGAGAAGGCTTTATGCATACTATGAATGGGAGACCGTCGAGGATGCAGAGTGGTCATCAAGCAACCCGGAAGTCGCCACCGTTGACAAAAACGGCAGAGTCACCTCCCTTAAAAAGGGAGTATGCGATATAATCTGCAAGGCAGATTCCATCGGCATGACCGCCGTATGCCATGTAGAAGTCGACAGAGATGCGCCGGAACCTCTTTGTGAGATCACGTCGAGATATACATATAACGAAAATACCGGTTTCTATGAACAGGTCGGAGGACCCACAGGCAAGAAAGCATCGCTTCTTATGGTGGGAGACCTGATGTGCGGAAGGCTGCAGACCATGACTCAGGTGGATCCGGAAGTGGGCTGGAACTATAACGACAGCTTCGAATACGTGAGAAGAGTCACCAAGGATTCAGACCTGGCGGTCGGCAACCTGGAGACCCTGCTTGCGTCGAGCTGGCCATATATGATCGATGAAGCCTACATCGAAAACACCAATAACTGCAATAACCCTCCGAGATATTTGGATGCCGTTAAATACGGAGGTTTAGATGCGGTCGTAATGTCCAACAATCACAACTGTGACGGAGGACCGAGAGCCCTTCTTGAGACCATAGACCAGGTAGACAGATACCAGTTCATCCACACCGGCGTCTTCAGAAACGAAGACGAAAAGCGCTTCTTCATAGCAGACGTGAACGGCATCAGAATCGGTTTCCTTTCATACAACTCCGTAAAGACCGGATACAACGGAAAGGACGCCAGCTGGAGCAAGTCCGAGAGAGATGTTTTGCTCAACAACTTCTCCTATGAGAGAGCGGCAAAGGATGTGGAAGACTTAAGAAAAGCCGGTGCAGAGTTCGTCATTTCATACATGCACTGGGGCGCAAAAAATTACAAGACCATGACTGACATCCAGATAGAGGAAGCTCAGCAGATGGCCGACGCAGGAGCCGACTATATCGTCGGATCCAACCCTCACGTCCTGCAGCCCTATGACGTGCTCACATCCAAATCCGGCAAGAAAGTTCCCTGCGCCTACTCCGTAGGAAACTTCCAGTCGATCATGAATCAGATCGAGGGAAACAGGGACTCCGTAATGCTTCAGCTTACGCTTAAAAAAGATATGATGGGGAATGTGGTAATAGAAGAAAATAACTATATCCCCTTCTATACATATACCCTGATGGAAGGCAACCACTGGGCGCCCGTACCACTCAGCCTGGTATATGATTTCAAACTTAAGAGAATCAAAAGGAAAGAACACTTAGCTCGCATAGTACATGCGATGGGCAACAAGATCACTTACAAGAAGAAATAGGACAAGAGATGAATAGAGAAGAAATACTAGTTGTTGTTTTATCAAGAAATTATTCTACGGGGCTTAGCGTTATCAGATCCCTCGGCACACAGGGATACACTGTAGATCTGGTAGCAAGCGCTCCGAGAGAAAGGGCTTCTGAATTTATTCAAAAGAGCAAATTCATAAGAAAGAGCGTCGAGGTGACGGCCAAGAAGGTCAAGGACGAAGATGACCTGGCGCTGGTGGAAGCCTTAAAGGCATATGAGGGAGAGCATCCGACCAAGCCGGTTCTGATCGCCGCTGACGACTATACAGCGGCCATCATGGACAATCACAGAGACGAGCTCAAGGACATTTTCATAATGCCCGGGATCGTAGGCGGTGAACCGGGAAGTCTTGTTCACATGATGGATAAGTCAGTACAGGGTGAGATCGCCAGATCGGTAGGCATCAAAACGCCTGAGGAATGGGTGGTCTCTTTGAGAGATGAAGAATTCTCCCTGCCCGAGGGGATCATCTATCCCTGCTATGTCAAGCCGCTGGGAAGCATCATCGGTCACAAGCAGGAAATGGAAAGATGCGATAACCGGATAGAGCTGGTCGAACACCTAAAAAAACTCAGAGATAATTATCCCAACAGATCCGTCCTGGTTCAGAAATTCATGTATATCGACGAAGAATACGATCTGGAAGGCGTGTGCATGGATCAGGAGATAATTTTGCCGGGCATAATCTGGAAGCAGGTGGTCGCCAATTATGACAGGGGAGTTCCCCTTTACGGCAAACTTTTCCCTACCGAAAAGTTTGGAGCTTTCATGGACAAGGTACGTGAATTCTTAAGAGAATTCCACTACTTCGGCATGTTCGACTTGGGCTTCAACGTTATAGGGGACGAGTTCTATTTCAACGAACTCAACTTGAGAAGCGGCGGCACGAACTACGTATATTTTGAAAGCGGAGTAAACCTCTCTGAGATCTTCGTAAAGGCCGCTTTGAAGGAGCCCATCTTAGAAGAAGAGAGATGCGCCAAGGAATTCGGCAAGACCTATATCTATGAAAAGGTGGCCTGGGACGATTATTTCCACGACAATCTTACGAGAAAAGAAGTCAATGAAATGATCGAGACAGCTGACATCCATATCATGGTGAACGACTATGACCCCGTTCCCGGAGAACTCTTTAATGAAGAGATCGCTGAAGAGATAAGGCAGAAGAGAAACAAAGAGATCAGGGAAAACTGCATAGCACTCTGTATGGAAGATACGGGATGGGAGAGAACCGATACCAGAGAAAAGCTCAGGAACATCAGGCAGCAGCTGGGCATCGGATATAAGGATATCGCAGCCTATAAAGCCTGGAGATTTGATCCTGAAAATCTTGAAGAGGAATATAAGAAAGCCGTCGAAAGGCAGGAGCGCATCAAGAAAAACCGCGAAGACTGCATAACGAAGACCATGGAAAGCACTGGCTGGGACATGGACCGTGCCAAGGCGGAGATCAAAGATGCCCGTGAAAGACTGGGCGTGAGCTACAAGGATTACGCTTCCTTCGAACTCTGGAAATATCCTGCGGAAGAACAGGAAGAAGTCTATCAGAAAGCCTTGAAGAGAAGAGAGCGTATCGCCCAGCAGAAAGAACAGTGCATCACCTATGCCATGGACATCATGGGCTGGGACCGCGATCATGCTGCAGAGCAGATCAAGGATGCCAGAAAGAGACTTGGAATATCCTACAAGGACTATTACAAATATAAATTCTGTCTTATACCTGTGGATGAACAGCAGGCAGAATATGACAAGATTTTAAGCGAAAAAGAAAAAGATAAGTAGCATTGGAGAATCATATGGAGAACAAAAACAACAGACTGGTCGTAGTACTGTCCAGAAACTATTCAACAGGACTGGCAGTAATAAGATCGCTCGGAGCAGCGGGATACACCGTTGACCTGGTTGCCAGCGCAAGACGTGAGGGACAGTCGATTCTGGCATCCAGCAGTAAATATGTAAGAAACTCCGTTGAGGTAGTATCTAAAAAGGTAAAATCCGGCGGAGACGAAAAGCTCCTGGAAGAACTGATGAAGTATCAGGGACTTCCCGAGAAGCCCGTTCTTTTCCCGACGGACGACTATACGGCATCCATCATGGACCTGAACCGCGATCAGCTTCAGGACGTCTTCATCATGCCCTACATAGTTGGCGGCGGACAGGGTTCCATCATGAACCGTATGGATAAAACCGTCCAGGGTGCTCTTGCAAGGGAAGTTGGACTTCTTACACCCAAGGAGTGGATAATCCCCCTGAACGAGGAGTTCACAGTACCTGAAGACATGGTATTCCCATGCTTCGTAAAACCTCTGGAGAGCGTAACGGGATATAAGAGGGAGATGAAAGTCTGCCAGACGCCGGAAGGCCTCATCAGGCACCTAGACAAACTCCGCTATAAATTCTCCGACAGATCCATTCTGGTACAGGAGTTCCTGGAAATCGACTATGAAATCGACCTTTCCGGAGTCAGCTTTGACCAGGAAGTAATCATACCGGCTATCATCAAAAAGACCAACGTAGCTCAGTATGAAAAGGGCGTAACCCTTGCGGGAAGAGTCGTACCCTTCGAAGAACTCGACGAAGAGACAAGAGAGAAGACCATCGAGATGATCCAGCGTTTCAGATATTTTGGAATGTTCGACATGGAATTCAACGTGGTTGGAGATAAGGTGTATTTCAACGAAGTTAACTTCAGAAGCGGCGGCCCCAACTATTCATATTTTGCCAGCGGAGTAAATCTTCCGGCACTCTATGTGAAGGAAGCCCTGGGACTTGGCCATACAAAGGAAGAAGAAAAGGTCAAGGAATACGGCAAGACCTTTATCTATGATAAGGTAGCCTGGGACGATCACATCCACGGATATATGACCAAGAAGGAATTGGATCAGAAGATCGCCGAGTCTGATATTACCCTTCTTGCCAACGAGGATGACCCGGAACCTGGAAGGATTTTCCAGAAACAGATGAGAAAGAGCGCCGTCAAAGTCTTCTTAAAGGACAGAAAAAAAGGCGCGAAGAAAGCGGTCAAGAGTACTCTCTATCCTGTTCTTAGACCCGTAAAACATAAAGTTCTCCATTACCCTCAGATGAAGGCTGAAAACCAGAGAAATCCCGAGAGCACCATCCCCAGAGTTATCGTAGCAGGAAGAAACTACTGCTCCAACCTCTGTATGGCAAGATCTCTTGGAGAAGCCGGATATGAAGTCGAAGTATTGAGAATCTTCCAGAAACCGCCTTCAAAGAAGAACCCTATGAAGGCGCTTAAACCGGATGCTTACAGCAAATATATCAAGGCCTATCGCGTATGCGTTTCCCACAGAAGAAGCAGAAGGATCAAGAATGCCTTGATCAAGATGGCAGATCCCGATAAGAAGCTCCTCCTTATACCTACCTGCGACCTGGCAGCCGAAGTAATCGACCGTTTCTATGATGAACTGAGCGAATTTTTCATCATGCCAAACGTAAACGATACCGCTGGAGCGATCGGACACCTGATGAGCAAAGGCGTTCAGAAGGAACTGGCCAAGGCGTACGGACTTCCCGTCATCAACAGCTGCGTGATAAAGACCTTCAACAGAGAGTTTACGATTCCCGAAACCGTAAATTATCCCTGCTTCATCAAGCCAAACATCAGCCGTAACAGTTCCAAGAAGAGAATGGCTGTCTGCGAAAATGAGAAACAGCTCTACCGCTTGCTCAGGAAATATTCCAAGAAGAAAGACGTGGAGATGCTCGTAGAAGACCTGGCTGATATCGAGAGAGAGTTTTCCATCCTCGGACTGAGCACGAAGAACGGAGCTATCGGCCCCGGAATCTTCGTGGCAGAAGAAGGAGGACACGGAGAACACAGAGGAGTCGCTATCACAGGAAGAATACTTCCAAGCGATTACGAAAAAGAACTCTTCGGCAAGATGATTTCCTTCGTCGGCACCCTGGGCTTTGACGGACTCTACGACATAGATATGATTCAGACGACCGACGGAAAGATTTACTTCGTCGAAGTCAACATGAGATACGGAGCATCCGGCTATGCGGTAACCCAGTGCGGAGCCAATCTTCCCGCCATGTTTGCAGACTATATGCTGAACGGAACACCTGTCGACATGAACTGTCAGGTGAAAGAAAGCGGAAAGACCTTCGTCAGCGAAAAGGTACTCATCGAAGAATACATGATGGGCAGAATCCCGTACTCGATGGTACAGGAATGCATGGACGAAGTAGACATCCACTTCATCAAGAACGATGAAGATCCCGAAGCATACAACCACTTCAAGAAATTCTTCCCGATCTCAAGACTCATGAAAAAATACTACGAAAATGAGCAAAAGAAAAAGGAAAAGAAAGAAGAAGCAAAACACCTGCGCAAACTCGAAAGAAGAATGAAGATGCTGATCTTCCTCGAGTCAGAAGGTCTGATCTCACTGGAAGAACTGGGTGATCTGGACGAACTGCTCGAATCCGATTACTTCTACGAAAGAATCGGCTACGAATATCAGACCATCAAAGAAATGATGACTGCCGCTGAGGGTGACGAAAACGTAGACATCGGCAACGAAAGTGACGATGATGACGACAGCGACAACGCAGACAACTGATTAATAGGATAAGAAAAGGCCACCGGCACTGAACCGGTGGCCTGTTTTGTTTGGTAAATAGTGTGGATTTGGATTTTTTGCGCATTCACACTATTGGTAGACATCTTTAAAACCAAACCCAATTACAGATTGTAAACCTTCCAGCTCTCGTCTAAATCGAGGGCTTCCTTGTTTCCGACGACGCAGATGGAGGCGTCATGTCCGACCTGATCAAAGAGGTCAGACAGCTTGGACAACTCATCCATCTTGAGGCCAAGCATCTGCTGCCTGATCTCATATAAATCGTCGTAGCTGGAGCCTCTGATATAGCTGAGCTCCTGACGGAAGCCTTTCTTTGCGGATGTGAGCAGCCCATCCATGCCTGCGATGGATGAGATGATATAGTTATCCAGGCTCTCGCCGCCTTCTGCAAATTCGCGGATGAAGTCACCGCTCTCTGCGTATACCTTGAGCGAATTCATAGGGTTGGGATCTCTATAGGAAGTGAAGACCATGTTGCCCGTGAGCCCGGCGCTGAATCCACAGCCGTAAGCTCCGCCGTGAACTCTGATCTTATCCCAGAGATAGCCGTAGCTCAAAATCTGCATGAGCACCTGGAACCTTCCGCCGCAGCTTACATCATATTTCAGCATGTTGCCACCGAGAGCAGCAAAAGATATTCCCGCGGGGAGCAGTATTGCTTCCTTTTTGGCCTCCCCTGCAAGGGAGATCTCCATATACTCGGGAACCTCGGTTCCGGCGGGCAGTTCTGTGGAGAACCTCTCGAGTGCATCGTGTCTTTCTGTCGACGTTTCGCCTACAAGAAGACGGGCTGAGGTGAAAATCTTACTGGAGAGCTCTGCCCAACTCTTAAGAAGCGCTCCGGACCTCTCGTCGAAGTCCTTGAGAATCTCCTTTACAAACAGGTAGTAGTCATATCCGTTGACCTTTTCCTCGATATATGATGAGGCCGCATAGTTTGAAAGGA
>JAEEGL017045091.1_pt1 | contig 13064 bp, 9 predicted proteins | sample 9134231 | NCBI WGS metagenome assembly JAEEGL01 (sample SAMN16246548, study PRJNA631951) | gut metagenome | biome: gut microbiome; feature: rumen; material: fiber-attached | host: Bos | place: Iran: Karaj | collected 2018-10 | reverse complement strand
GAAAACCTGGACGAGGCCGCCGCGCCTGGCTACCTGGATACGCTCCACAGCCGCGTGGCGCTGATCGGCGTGGTGTCCACCATGTCCAACGAGGCCGCCATGGCGGGTCGCCAGTCCCGCCGTGTGGTTGGCCGCCCGGGTGTGAACGGTCTGAGGATCGACGAGCACGTCGAGCTGACGCCGGAGCAGTTTGAGGTGGTCAAAAAGATTTCCGACACATGCGGCATCAACGCCAGCATCGCCATCTTACGGTCCGAGGGATACATCACCACAGCGCCCCGGGATGACGTGGCGGAATTCGGCAGGACACTGAAATTCGTCCTCGGCGACAAGACGCTGTACCGAACTTCCCCCAACGAGCAGGACATGGCCCGGATCCAGCGGGCGATCTTCGAGGCCCAGGCCCAGGCGGACTACATCCTGGTCAGCATCCATGCCCACGAGCTGGCGGGGACCTCTAAGGAGACGCCCGGCGAGTTCCTGGTGGAATTCGCGCACCGCTGCATCGACATGGGCGCCCACGCGGTGATCGGCCATGGCCCGCACCTGCTGCGCCCCGTGGAGATCTACAAAAACCGCCCCATCTTCTATTCCCTGGGCGATTTCGTGCTCCACAACGAGAGCATGACCTCCGCCCCGGAGGACATGTACGAAAAATACGGCCTCACCTCCGACGATCCCCTGCGGGAGATTTTCCGCGTGCGTTCCAACAACTACACCCGCGGTCTGCTGGCGGATCACAAGATGATGGAGTCCGTGGTGCCGTATTTCGAGATGGAAGACGGCAAGCTGACCCGCCTGGAGATGCTCCCCGTGGCCCTGGGTGTGGAAGAGCCGCGCTACCGCAACGGCAATCCCCGGTTTCGCCCGGAGCGCGGCATCATCGAGCGCCTGGCGGAGATGTCCGCGCCCTACGGCACGAAGATCGCCATCGACGGCCGCGGTATCGGCGTCGTGGAGCTGTAACACTTCCAAATCCATAGAAACAAGAAAGAGCCCGGGCAGCAGCCCGGGCCCTTTTTCATGACCGAATGACATTCAGAATTCGTTACTTCATGACGAGCTTCAGCGTCGCAATGAAGATATACACGTCGAACAGTTCGTGCACGTCCTTTTCGATCTCCCAGACGTAGCGCACGGTCTCCTCCCACGCCTTGGCCGCCGCCTCCTGTTCTCCGGAAGCCCGCAGGGCGAGCATGTTCGCCATCCTGCGGATCAGCCCCGCGTGGGGGAGCAGCGCACGCCAGTTTGCGTCCGCTCCGGCGTCGATCTTCTGCCGGATGACCGGCTCAAAATCGTCCACCAGCTTTTCCAGCGCGCGGTATCCCTCCGCCACGGCGGGATCGACCGCTTCCTTTTCCCCGCGCAGGTACACGGGATCCATGTATTCGGATACCTGCCGCAGATAGCCGTGCACCGCGTCCGCGTCTCCGCCGAACGCGCTTTCGAAGTACCAAGCGGCCAGGGAGTCGAAGTCCGCGTTCCGGTCCCACAGTCCTGCGGCCATGGCGTGCATGCCCAGACCGGTGGGGAAGAATACCCGCTGGCACTGGCAGGAGATCATGCCGTTCAGCCCCACCCGGGAAAGCCCCTTCATGTCCTCCATCAGCAGGCGCGCCATCTGATAGTAGCCCATGTCCCTGAAATGATCCCACATGAAGTGATAATCGAAGTCGAAGCTGTCTCCCTTGAAGTTGGTCTGCCACTTCCGCAGGCGCTCCACGTTCTCCGCCACGGAATGGGGCATCTTGTTTCCGTTGCGCCGGTAGGGCTCCAGCTCCCCGTGGAAATCCGAGGCGTCCGCCATGGTGGCGCTGTAGGAACGCGTGATGGGCGCAAACATCAGCACAAACCGGTCCTGGTTCCGAATGCGCTCCTTCTGCGGCTCCCACAGCAGGTCCACGTAGATCAGGAACACAACTCTGGTGGGGATGCCCCGCGCGGTCATCTTCTCGTCCAGCTCGTTGAGCATCTTCACGTAAAGATCGGAGGGCAGAGAATCCCGGCACAGCGGGCATTCGCAATGATTATTGGTAGAATCCGCCAGCCAGAAGTGCAGATAATCCACCTCCGGGTGCGCCGCGCAGTAGTCCGCGATGGCGTCCGTGACGCGCGCCCGCACCTCCGGATTTCCGTAGCACAGATTCGTGTTGACGCCAACCCCGTGCCAGATTCCCCGCTTGCCGTTCACCTCCGCGGTGAGCGCTTCATAGGCCTCCGGCGCGTTTTCAAGGGGCAGCCAGCTGTCGCCGGGCACACCGAAGGGCTCGCAGGTCCATCCATGGCCCACGGCGTGGTACATCAGCCCACGCCGCTTGATCTCCCGGATCAGCGCGGCCTGCAGCCCGGCGGCCTCCTCCCGGGTCAGCGTCCGGGGCTCTGCCTGGGGATTGCCGATGTGCTCGTACCAGCGCGCGAAGAAGATCCTGGGAACGAAGAACTGCGTGTAATAGGCGTTCATGCCGATCTTCGGCAGGAACTCCACCATGTTGAGCACGTGCTGGTAGCTCACGGCGCCCTCGATGCACACGCCCCGGTGGCGGCTGGCCGCCGCTTCGCAGACGTGGGCCGCTATGTCCCCGATTTTCTTCTCCGGCACGCGCTCGCCGTCCTGTCCGGGCCGCAGGAAGGCGCAGCCGTTTTCCCGCAGCAGCCGGTACGCCGCCAGCAGCACGCTCCTCGCGTTTGTGCCGGTGACGACGCCCCGTCCGCCCTCCACGCCGATGTACGCGCCGTCGTCCACCGCCCGGTCCTTCACCTGAGGCAGCAGGCTGTCGAACCGCTCATCCATGCCGACCCAGAGCGTATCCGGCGCGGAGGCGTCGTACCGCATGTCCGTCAGCAGGGCTACGTCCGCCCCGGGTTCCATCATCCGAAAGTACCTTCGCAATTCGCTTGCCGCAAATAGAACAGGCTCCTCGCCGGAAATACACGCGATCATCAGGGGCATCGTTCATCCTCCTCCATATTCCCGCGGGACCTTCGTCCCACGCCGCCAGAATATCCGCTGCGCGGCTCTCTCGGAGGCCCTGCCGCCTCCTGCATTATTATACAGCGTTTTCATATTTTGTGCAATGAAGAATTGCGTTTTCACATCGCAAAATTGCCCTGTACGTAAAGACGATGCAATAAAACGTGGAAGAATGAGAGAAAGCTTCCTGACGCCATTGACACGGCGATTTCCTATGTGATAGAATATCATGCATAAATGGAAACCCTTCCGCCGAAAGCGGCGGGGCGGGCGCGGACCCGTTCCGGGAAGGGTTTCCGGAACTGTACGATCATACCCCGACGAAAGACAGCGCGCAAACCCATGCGCCGGAAGTACGGAGGATACGCTATGAAGAAGACAGTGTTCACAGGCGCCGCGACGGCGATCATCACGCCCCTGAACGAACGGGGCGTGGACTACGAGCGTTACGGAAGGCTGCTGGACTGGCAGATCGAACAGGGCATCGACGCCATCGTTGCTGCCGGCACCACGGGTGAGTGCGCCACGCTGACGGACGAGGAACACAAGAAAGTTCTGCGCTTCACGGTGGAGCGCGTGGCGGGCCGAGTGCCCGTCATTGCCGGCACGGGCTCCAACGACACCGCCTACGCCGTCATGATGACGGAGTATGCCTGCGCGGCAGGCGCGGACGCCGTGCTGGTGGTTACGCCGTATTACAACAAGGCCACCCAGAACGGTCTGATCCGCAGCTTCTGGGCCATCGCGGACGCCAGCACGAAGCCGGTGATCCTGTACAACGTGCCCTCCCGCACCGGCTGCAACATCCTGCCGAAGACCTGCGCCGCGCTGGCGGAGCATCCCAACATCGTCGCCGTCAAGGAAGCCAGCGGCAACATCTCCCAGATCGCGGAGACCGCGGCGCTGACCCGGGGCAGGATGGACATCTATTCCGGCAACGACGATCAGATCGTGCCCGTGCTGTCCCTGGGCGGGAAGGGCGTCATCTCGGTGCTCTCCAACCTGATGCCGAAGGAGACCAGCGAGATATGCCACCGCTTCTTCCGGGGCGACGTGGCCGGCAGCGCGGACATGCAGCTGAACCTGCTGCCCCTCATCAACGCGCTGTTCTGCGAGGTCAATCCCATTCCGGCCAAGGCGGCCATGGCGGCCATGGGCTATTGCGAGAATTACCTTCGCCTGCCCCTGACGCCCATGGAGAGCGCCAACGAGGAAAAGCTGCTGCGCCTGATGCGGGAGCAGGGCCTGATCGGGGCGGTGAAGTGACGTGAAGATCATCGTGCACGGCGCCTGCGGGCGCATGGGCCGGGAGATCTGCCGTCTGGCCGGGGAGGGCTATGAGGGCATTGAGCTGGCCGCCGGCGCGGACCAGGCCGCGGACGGCTCCGACCCCATGATCCTGTCCCGCCTGGAGGACGTGACGGTCCCGGCGGACTGCGTCGTGGATTTCTCCCATCATTCCTGCACGGATCGGCTGCTGGCATACGCCCTGGCGCGCCGCCTGCCGGTGGTGATCGCCACCACGGGCCAGACGGAGGAAGAGCTCTCTGCGATCCGCGAAGCCTCCGGGGAGATCCCCGTGTTCCTGTCGGCCAATATGTCCATCGGCGTGGCGCTGCTGGCGGAAATGGCCAAAACCGCCGCCCGGGCATTCCCGGACGCGGACATCGAAATCGTGGAAAAGCACCACAGCCAGAAGCTGGACGCCCCCAGCGGAACGGCGCTGCTGCTGGCCCGGGCCATCGGCGAGGTGCGCCCGGATGCGACGTACAACTGCGGCCGCTCCGGCCACGGGAAGCGTCCGAAGGACGAAATCGGCATCCACTCCCTGCGCCTGGGCGGGCTCGTTGGCGAGCACGAGGTGATCCTCGCCACGCCCACCCAGACGATCACCCTGAAGCACGAGGCCCACAGCCGCGCGCTGTTCGCGGAGGGCGCGCTGAAGGCCGCCGCCTTCCTCGTCGGCCGGCGCCCCGGGCTGTACGACGTCAACGCGATGCTGAAATAGCGGAAAGGGCATAATATGAAAATCGGAATTTACGGCTATGGCAACCTGGGGCGCGGCGTGGAGTGCGCCGTGCGCCAAAATCCGGACATGGAACTCGCGGCGGTGTTTACCCGGCGGGATCCCGCTTCTGTGAGCATCCTTACCCCGGGCGTCCCGGTGGTCGCCTCGAAGGACGTCGCCCAGTGGAAGGATGAGATCGACGTCATGATCATCTGCGGCGGCAGCGCCACGGACCTGCCGGAGATGACGCCCCGCCTGGCAGCGGATTTCAATGTGGTGGACAGCTTCGACACCCACGCCAACGTTCCCCGGCACTTTGCCGCCGTGGACGCCGCGGCCCGCGCCGGCGGTCATGTTGCCATGATCTCCGTGGGCTGGGATCCCGGTCTGTTCTCCCTGAGCAGGCTGTATGCCTCCGCCGTGCTGCCGGATGGAAAGGACTACACCTTCTGGGGCCGGGGCGTCAGCCAGGGCCATTCGGACGCCATCCGCCGCATCCCCGGCGTGCTGGACGCCCGGCAGTACACCGTGCCCGTGGAGGAGGCCGTTCGCTCCGTGCGCGCCGGCGAGGACCCTGAGCTTACCCCGCGGCAGAAACACACCCGGGAGTGCTACGTGGTGGCGGCGGAGGACGCCGACAGGGACGGGATCGTCCGCCGGATCGTAACCATGCCGCATTACTTCGACGAATACGACACCACAGTCACCTTTGTCACCCAGGAAGAGTTGAACCGCGACCACCGCGGCCTGCCCCACGGCGGCAGCGTGATCCGCAGCGGGAAGACCGGCTGGAACCTGGAAAACCGCCACGTGATCGAGTACAGCCTGAAGCTGGATTCCAACCCGGAATTCACCTCCGGCGTACTCGCGGCATACGCCCGGGCCGCCAAGCGCATGCGCTCGCGGGGCTTTACCGGCTGCGCCACCGTGTTCGACGTTGCCCCCGCCGATCTCTCGCCCCTGTCGGGAGAAGAACTCAGAAACAGAATGCTGTAAGGAGTTAATGATGGTTATAACGGCAAAATTCGGCGGCAGCTCCCTGGCGGACGCCGCCCAGTTCCGCAAGGTAGCGGATATCATTCACGCAAACGAAGCCCGCCGGTACGTTGTCGCCTCCGCGCCCGGCAAGCGGTATTCGGGGGACGATAAGGTCACGGATCTGCTGCTGGCGTGCTACGCGGCGGCGGACGCAGGCGAGGACATCGGGGAGCGTTTCGAGAAGATTGCCCAGCGTTTCCGGGACATCATACGGGACCTGGAGATCGACCTGTCCCTGGAGAAGGAGTTCGAGAATATCCGCGGCGCGATCATGAACAACTCCGGCCGGGACTATGTGGCCAGCCGCGGGGAATATCTGAATTCCATGGTGCTGGCGGCCTATCTGGGCTTTGACTTCATGGACGCGAAGAACATGATCTTCTTCCGGGAGGACGGCTCCCTGGACGACAAAAAGACCAACACCGTGCTGGGCGGCATCCTGCGGAACCATCCTCATGCCGTCATCCCGGGCTTTTACGGCACCATGCCCAACGGCACCATCCGCACATTCAGCCGCGGCGGCTCGGACGTCACCGGCTCCCTGGTGGCCCGGGCGGTGCAGGCGGACCTGTATGAAAACTGGACGGACGTCTCCGGCATGCTGATGGCAGACCCCCGCTGCGTGAAAAACCCTCTGCCCATCCAGGAGATCACTTACCGCGAACTGCGGGAGCTGGCCTATTCCGGCGCCACCGTGCTCCACGAGGACGCCACGTTCCCCGTGCGCGTTGCAGGTATCCCCATCAACATCCGCAACACCAACCGCCCGGAGGACCCCGGCACCATGATCGTTCCCACGCCCAAGACCAGCGCGCCTCTGCCCATCACGGGAGTGGCCGGCAGCACGGGCTTCTCGGCGCTCTACATCGAGCAGGACATGATGAACGCCCAGATCGGCTACGGCCGCAGGGTGCTGAGCATCCTGGAGCGCCACAACATCCCCTTCGAGCACCTTCCCTCTGGCATCGACACGCTGTCCGTGGTGATGGAGACGAAAAAGATCGCTTCCATAAAGGATCAGCTGATCGCCGAGCTCTTCGATGTGATTTCCCCCAACGCTGTGTCCATAGAGGACGACCTGGCCGTCATCGCCGTGGTCGGCCGCGGCATGGTGGGCACCACGGGGGTCGCCGCCCGCGTGTTTTCGGCGCTGTCCCGGGCGAACATCAATGTGCGCATGATCGACCAGGGCTCCTGCGAACTGAACATCATCATCGGCGTGGACGCCGCCAATTATCAGCCGGCCATCCGCGCCATCTACGAGGAATTTGCCGGCCCGTCCGCCGACTGACCCAAAAGGAACAAGAAGAGCCGGGAGCCTGCCTGTTACAGTGCATGCTCCCGGCTGTTTTCATCAGAGAGCGCTGTTCACGCCCTCCATATGTACCGCACGATCTCCCTTTCCGCGCCCTGATACGTTCCCATCCCATGAAACGCCTTCGCAAATCCGCACTTCTCCAGCACGCGGGCGGAAGCTGTATTCTCCGCCAGGCATACCCCGTACACCTCCGTCAAGTCCTTTTCTGCCGCGATCACGGGCAGGAACGCGCGCAAAGCTTCAGAAGCGTATCCCTTTCCGGCGTGCCTCTCCGCCACGTGATAGCCGATTTCCCAGCCCTCCGGAATCTTTACCAGCTGCACATAGCCGATGTTCTCACCCGTTTTCAGCAGGATGGGATGCACAAACGGCCCCTCCGCGCTGCCATACCGCCCGATCAGAAGCGTCACCGCCTCCCGCGCCTCGTCAGCCGTCTCAAACGCCTCGTCCGGGACGAACCGCCGCATGTCAGCTTCCCGGGAATTCCTGTACACGTCCTCCCACATGCCGTTTGTCAGGTCCGCGATGATCAGCCGCCGCGTTTCTATCCGCATACCGCGCTCATCTCCTTCATCCGTCCTTTCTGATGTATCTATCATATCACAGCGTCGTCGTAAGAAAAAGGACAAAACTCTGAAATCCGCCTCCGGAGCGCTTCATGCACTTGACGCCGGGGAGAAAGTATTGTACAATCATTTTGGGCTGTCGGGCCGTTTTGCCCGGCTGAGCGCAGAGAAGGGAATGATCTCGGTGGTTCTGCAGCGCGTCGTATATCCGGAGAAGTCTGAACAACAGGGGGACATGTATGTCCGCCAGGCTCCGGGAGCTGCGCTGGCCATCGGGGAAGATTCCGTCTCTTCTGACTCCGCCGCCATCGTATTTGATACATATTTCAACACATTCTCCCTGAAAAAGTGGAAAAAGTACACAATGCTTCAACAGGTGCGCCTGCGGATAGAAATTCACGGCAACGCGCGGCTTGTTTTGACGGCAATTTCCCTGGAACGCGCCGGCGCGCTGTCGCGGGAAGTCGTCTCCTTGGAGGTGTCCAATGGCGCGCCGCAGCCCGTTGTGCTGGACTATCCCCCGGACGTCCGTGCGGACGCCCTCGGCTTCCGCGTGGAGCCCCTCGCCCCGGGCGTTGTCGTCCGCGGCGGCGCGTACGAGACGGATGCGGACGGCCTGCGGGACGTCAACCTCGCGCTGGCCATCTGTACCTGCCGGCGGGAGGAATACGTCCGGAAAACCATCGCGACGCTCCGGGAAGCGGTGTTTGACGCGGAGGATTCCATGCTCCGCGGCCACCTCAGGGTTTATATCGCGGACAACGGCCGCACGCTGGACGTTCAGGCGCTGCAGAGCGCCGACGTGCGCATATTCCCAAACAAAAACACCGGAGGTTCAGGCGGCTTTACCCGCGCCGCCATCGAAGCGCTGCGGGACGAAAGCTTCCATGCGACCCACGTGATCCTGATGGACGACGACATATCCTTCCGGGCCTGTTCCCTGGAGCGGAACTACGCCTTCCTGCGGCTGATGAAGGAGGAATACCGCGTCTCCATGCTGGGCGGCGCGATGATGCGCACGGACAGCACGAACATCCAGCACGCCGCCGGAGAGACGATGTACATGCGCTCCCGCGTGTTCAACAAGATGGGCTGCGACATGAACCGCCTGGAAGACGTCCTCCGCAACGAGGTGGAGGAGGACATCAATTACCTGGGCTGGTGGTACTGCTGCGTCCCCGCGGAGGTCTTTGGGCGCTGGGGTTTCTCTATGCCCATGTTCGTGCAGTACGACGACATCGAATTCGGACTCCGTACGAAGGACGTCCCCAAAATCACCCTCAACGGCGTCTGCTGCTGGCACCTGCCCTTTGAAAAGAAGTGGTCGGACGCGAAGAACTACTACGCCGTCCGGAACCGCGCCGTCATGGACTGCATTACATTTGATAACTACACCAAACTCTGGCTCAGGTACGCGATGCTCAAGGAGTCGCTGAAGCGCATCATCCAGTTCAGCTATTCCGACGCCCATTTCGCGCTGAGGGGGATCGAGGACTTCCTGAAGGGTCCCCAGTGGCTGATCGCGCAGGATCCCGTGGCGCTGAACACCGAAGTGATGTCGGCGGGGGAGAAGCTTCTTCCCCCCGAGGAGCTGCCGGGAGTACCGGACCCAAAGTCCATCCGGCGAAAGAAGGATGTGGACTACAACCTGGTCCGCCGCGCGTTCCGCTTTGCCACGCTGAACGGCTGGATCCTGCCCGGGTGGAGAAAGCTCGTTCCCGTAGAGACCTTCGATCCGCCGCCGCAGTTCCTCTATGGCGCCAGGTCGGCGCTCAAGTGGAACGACGACGCCGGCAAGGGCCTTGTGGCGGAAAAGAGCTACCGGCAGGCGTTCGCCGTCTTTCGCCACCTGTTCAAAGTGTACCGCCTCATCGACCGCGATTTTGACAACGCGGTGGGGGAGTACCGCCGCCTGCGCGGCTGGCTCACCTCGGAAGAATTCTGGCACAATTATCTCGGTTTCTGAAACAACGGATGATTAAAGGAGTGCTGTTATGCGGTATGATTACCTGATCGTCGGCGCCGGCCTGTTCGGCGCGGTATTCGCCCACGAGGCCACCGCGCGGGGCAGGCGCTGCCTGGTGATCGACCGGCGGGATCACATCGCGGGGAACGCGTACACCCAGTGCGTGGAGGGTGTCAACGTCCACCGCTACGGCGCGCACATCTTCCACACCTCAAACGAGGAAGTGTGGAAGTATGTCAACCGCTTCGCGCGTTTCAACAATTACGTCAATTCGCCCATGGCCGTCTACGGGGACGAGATATACAACCTGCCCTTCAACATGAATACATTCAGCCGGCTGTGGGGCGTAAAGACCCCGGCAGAGGCGAAAAAGGTCATCGCGGAGCAGGTCGCGCGGGAGGACATCGGCGAGCCCAAAAATCTGGAGGAGCAGGCGCTGAAGCTTGCCGGGCGGGATATCTACGAAAAGCTCATCAAGGGGTATACGGAAAAGCAGTGGGGCCGCAGCTGCGCGGAGCTTCCGGCGTTCATCATCCGCCGTCTGCCATTCCGCTTCACCTATGACAACAATTACTTCAACGACAGATACCAGGGCATCCCGGAGGGCGGCTACACCCCCCTGGTGGAAAAGCTGCTGGAGGGCAGCGACGTGCTCCTGAACACCGATTACCGTCAGCTGACCTCGGAGGCTCCAGACGCCGCCCGCCGCACGGTCTACACGGGCATGATCGACGAATTCTTCGGCTACAGCCTGGGCGCGCTGCAGTACCGCAGCCTTCGCTTCGAGACGGAAGTGCTGGATACGGACAATTACCAGGGCAACGCCGTGGTGAACTATACCTCCCGGGACGTCCCCTACACCCGCGTCATCGAGCATAAACACTTTGAATTCGGCGCGCAGCCGAAGACGGTCATTTCCCGGGAATATCCGTGCGAATGGCGAAAAGGCGCGGAGCCGTACTATCCCGTGAACGACGAGCGCAACACGGCGCTGTACGCCCGCTACCGCGCCCTGGCGGAGCGCGAGGACAGCGTGGTATTCGCCGGCCGCCTGGGGGAATACAAATACAGCGACATGGACAAGGTCGTCGCATCCGCGCTGGAGCTGGCCCGCAAGGAGCTCTGACCCCGCGCTGGCGGACCGATCGAAGGAGGAATGAACATGGGAAAGACGCTGGTGGCGTATTTTTCGGCCAGCGGCGTGACGAAGCGCGTGGCCGCTGAGCTGGCGAAGGCGGCTGGCGCGGACCTGTACGAGATCCGTCCCGCTGTGCCCTACACGAAGGAGGACCTGGACTGGAGGAATCCCAATTCCCGCAGCAGCGTGGAAATGCGAGACAAGTCCTCCCGCCCGGCCATCGCCGATGGAGACGCGGGCGTCGAAGCGTATGACACGGTATTCGTGGGCTTCCCCATCTGGTGGTACACCGCTCCGACCATCGTCAACACCTTCCTGGAGAAGTACGATTTCAGCGGCAAAACCGTTGTCGTCTTCGCCACCTCCGGCGGCAGCGGCTTCGGCGGCACGGTGGAAGACCTGAAGCGCAGCGTCGCGCCCTCCGCCGTGGTGAAAGAGGGCAGGGTGCTCAAGTCTGGCGTCAAGGCGGATGAGCTCAAGCGCTGGGCGGCGTTCCTTGGGCTCTGACGTGCCGACAGTCAGCCGCGGGACAGTTTCGCGCGTATAAAACATCCGTACATTCTGCTGATCTGCGGCGCACAGCGTGCGCCGCTGCTTTTTTTCCGTACATCCTGTAAAAGCCCCGTTTTTGACACGAATTATCCTGAATGATAACAGGCGGACGGAAAAAATAACGAACGAAGCGGGCGAACTGTGTTATAATTCTAGCAGTGTGTGACGGTTCCTCGGCAAAAGCCGGGGGCTGAAAGATAGGACGGCAGCCGAAATGAACGGAACTCGGAAATACGAAATCGACATGTGCAGCGGGCCGATCATGGGCAAGGTGATTCTCTTTGCGCTCCCGCTGATGGCCTCCAGCCTGCTGCAGCTTCTCTTTAACGCGGCGGACGTGGCCGTGGTGGGACACTATGCGGGCACGACTGCGCTGGCGGCGGTGGGCTCCACGGGCTCCCTGACGACCCTCATCATCAACGTGCTGATGGGCCTTTCCATCGGCACAAACGTGCTGGTGGCCCGCTATTACGGCGCGGGAAAGGAGAAGGACGCCAACGAGACGGTGCATACCTCCATCGCCGTCAGCTTATTCGGCGGCATCCTGATCGGCCTGGTCGGTATGCTGCTCTGCCGGCCGATGCTGGAAATCATGGGCTCCCCGGAGGACGTCATCGACCAGTCGACGCTGTACATGCGCATCTACTTCGCGGGCTTCCCGGTGATCGCGGTATATAATTTCGGTTCGGCGATTCTGCGCGCCGTGGGGGATACGCGGCGGCCGCTTTACTTCCTGATGGTCGCCGGCGTGGTGAACGTCGCGCTGAACCTGGTGTGCGTCATCAAGCTGAAGATGGGCGTGGCGGGCGTGGCCGTTCCCACGGTGATCTCTCAGGCGATTTCCGCCGCCCTGGTGCTGCGCTGCCTGATGCACAATCAGGGCTGTACCAGGCTGGAACTGAAAAAGGTGCGCATCTCCTGGCCGAGGCTGCGGGAGATCATACGCATCGGGCTCCCGGCGGGCATCCAGAGCTCGGTGTTCTCAATTTCCAACGTTATCATACAGTCCTCCGTCAATTCCTTCGGCTCCACCGTCATGGCGGGCAACTCCGCCGGGGTGAACCTGGAGGGCTTCGTATACGTCACCATGATCGCCATTTACCAGTCCGCCCTCACCTTTACCAGCCAGAACATCGGCGCGAAGCGGTTCGACCGCGTCCTGCGCATCCTGTTCACATGCTTGTTTCTGGTGACGCTGCTGGGCGCCGGGCTGGGCATCCCCGCATACCTGTTCGGCGGCACGCTGCTGAAACTGTACAACGGCGACCCCGAGGTGATCCGTTACGGCCTGACCCGCATGATGTACCTCTGCGCTCCTTATTTCCTGTGCGGCTGGATGGACGTCATGGTTGGCATGATTCGCGGAATGGGCCATTCCCTCGCGCCCATGCTGGTCTCCATCAGCGGCGTTTGCGGCATACGGCTCGTCTGGCTGTTCACCGTCTTCGCCAGTCACCATACCCTGGAAACGCTGTACATATCCTATCCCATCTCCTGGGCGGTCACG
>JAEEGL014580082.1_pt1 | contig 13064 bp, 10 predicted proteins | sample 9134231 | NCBI WGS metagenome assembly JAEEGL01 (sample SAMN16246548, study PRJNA631951) | gut metagenome | biome: gut microbiome; feature: rumen; material: fiber-attached | host: Bos | place: Iran: Karaj | collected 2018-10 | reverse complement strand
ATCCCCTGGCGGAAGGCGCGCCGATGGGCGTCGGCGGCATGGCTCCCGGCGCCGCGATGGGCGTCGGCGCTATGGCCGGCATGGGAGTCGGCGGTGTGGCAGGTGTTGCCGGCGCCGGTCTCATGGGCGAAGATTCCGTGGCCGCGGCCGCGGCCGCCGCGGCGGAGGCGTCCGCCAAGGCCAGATCCAAGGCCGAAGAGATGGAGCGCAACGAAGCCACGCGTTTCCCCAAGCTCTCTCTGGTCGATCTCCGCTACGAGAATTACGAAGAGCCGGATCACGACGAGACCATCACGCTGGAAGACTTCGCGGAAGGCTACCGCAACTTCGCCTGCAGCCAGATGAAGCTGTTCTATACGCCGGAGATCGTCCGGCGCTTCGTTGCCGGCATGGCCGCCAGCAAGATCCTCATCCTGGAAGGTATCTCCGGTACCGGTAAAACTTCGCTTCCTTATTCCTTCAGCCGTTATCTGGGCTATCCCGCCACGATCGTTTCCGTGCAGCCGTCCTACCGTGACCGCACGGAGCTGCTCGGCTATTTCAACGAGTTCTCCAAGCGCTTCAACGAGACCGAGTTCCTGCGCGCCCTCTACGAGGCCGGCTACCGCAAGGAGCCCAGCCTGATCGTGCTGGACGAAATGAACCTGGCCCGTATCGAGTACTATTTCGCGGAGATGCTCTCCGTACTGGAAATGCCGAACCAGGCAGAGTGGATCGTGGACCTGGTGCCCACGGCCTGGCCCGGAGACCCCGCCCATCTGGACGGCGGCAAGATCACCGTCTCGCCGAACACCTGGTTCATCGGAACGGCCAACAACGACGACTCCACCTTTACCATCACGGATAAGGTCTACGACCGTGCCATGCCCATCGAGCTGAATGAGCGCGCGGCCGAATTCACCTGCGAACTGCAGCCGCGCTGCTCCATCACCTACGACCATCTGCTCGAGCTCTTCCTGAAAGCGAAGGAAGACCATCCGATCAGCGAAGCCACCATGACGAAGATGATCAAGCTGGACCAGTACCTGCAGACCCGTTTCCGCCTGGCCTTCGGCAACCGTATCATGAAGCAGATGTACGACTTCATCCCGGTCTACGTGGCCTGCGGCGGCACGGAGATCAACGCCCTGGACTACATCATCGCCAGAAAGGTCCTGAAGAAGTTCGAGTCCACGAACATCGCCTTCGTGCGCGACGAGATCAAGGGCCTCATCGGCTACATCGACAAGACCTTCGGCGAGACGCACATGAACGACAGCAGAGCATATCTGCAGCGCATCCAGAACCTTTACTAGGAGTTGTTTATGGCGGAGACCATCTACGAATTATTTCAGAAATACGCGGAAAGTGTGGGACCGGCCCTCGAAGAGGACCGGTATTTCCAATATTTATACGAAAGCATCCAGGCTGCGGACAAGACCATCGAGCAGAAGAGCCAGGTGCTGCACAAGGTGGTGGACGAGGCCTGGCTCAGCACGGTCGAGGACTCCCTGGACGCCATCAACACCATCATCGACAAGCCCAGGCGCACCCTGACCCGGGCGGAGGAGCTGGTGCCCGTTTCGCTGGCCAAGAAGATCACGGCAGACAGCGTGCGGCACCTCTCGATGAACACGCAGTTCATCAACTCCAATGAGGCGGGCGAGATCCAGCCCAGCAAGGTCCTCAACGTCACGAACGAAGACAGCTACGATCTCTACGAGAACCGTTTCATCTACCATCTGATCCAGCGCCTGGTCACCTTCATCGACAAGCGCACGGACGTCATCTTCTGGTCCACCGGAGACGAGACGCGCAACGTGATGCAGTTCGAGACGCGGGTGGACGACGCCTACGAGCAGATCGAATACAAGGTGGAGATGAAGATCACCAACCGGCAGAGCTTCGCGGAGAACGACGCGGACAACATGTCCGTCTTCATGCGCATCGACCGCGTGCGCCGTCTGGTGATGGCCATGCGCACGAGCTCCTTCTGCAGCCTCATGGCGGGCTGCGCCAAGGTGAGGAGCCCCATCCAGCGCACCAACCTGATGATGAAAGACCCGGACTACCGCAAGTGCTACGCGCTCTGGCAGTTCCTGGAGCGCTACGACGAAGTGGGCTACTCCATCGTGGAGCAGGACCGCGCCTACGAGATCGACGAAGAATACCTCATCCAGCTCTATACGCAGATGATCACCGCGTATTCTCTCTTCAAGACGCTCACGGGCGAGGACAAGAGAGACGTCGACCGCGTCATCGACGAAAAGCGCAAATTCCATAAGCCCAAGTTCATCAAGAAGATCCGCGAGGAGTTCGTGGAGAATAAGGACATGGAGGACGTGGAGGTCCGCCGCATCTTCCTGGAGGAGGTCACCCAGGCACAGCTGGACGCCGAAGCGGCGCTGGCGGCGGAGCAGGAGACCACCGCGCAGCTCATGGACCAGCTGGAGGATCTGAACCGCCAGATGGAGAAGGCCCGCGTGATGCGCGAGGACGCGGAGGCGGCCCTGCAGATCGCGGAGATGCAGAAAAACGAGGCCGTGGAGGCCAGCCAGAAGGCGCGGGAAGACGCGCAGAAGGCCATAGACGACGCGGCGCAGCGCATCGCGCAAGAGAGCCGCAACGCGGCGCAGCGCATCGCGGAGGCGCAGAGCCTGCAGAAGGCCGCGGAAACGGAACGCGACGACGCGAACGGCGCCAAGGTGGCCGCCGAGTCCCTGAAATTTGCCGCGGAGCAGCGTGCCGCGGAGGCGGAAGAAGCCATGCAGCTGGCCGTCGCGGCCAGCGAGCGGGCTGTCCGCGAATGCGACGAGAAGATCGCGGAAGCAAAGAACGCGGCAGACGCGCGGGCGGACGAGGCGGTCCGGGCCGCGGAAGCGCGTGCGGAGGCTGCCGAGAGCAGCGCTTCGGCGCGCGCGCTGCAGGCGGAAGATCAGGCAGCGGCGCGCATCAGCGCCGCCGAGCAGGCTGCCGCGGAGAAGGTGGCGGCGGCGCTGGCGGCCCAGCAGGCCGCGGAAGCGCTGCAGGCGGACGCGGAGAAGGCTTCCGCAGAAGCTCTGAACGCCAGGCAGCTGGCCGAGGAAGCCAGCCGTCAGGCGGAGGCGAACCAGCATGCCGCGGAACTGCGTTCCGCGGAGGACAATCAGGCCCGCAGCGCCGCGGAGAGCGCCAGAAGCGAGATGGAAGCCGAAAAGAACGCGGCGATCAGCGCCATGGAGGCCGCGCGGGAAGAAGCCGCGCAGGCCATGCAGGAGGCGGAGCGCATCCTGGCGGAGGCGCAGTCCATCCGCACGGAGGCGGAAGACCGCATCGCCGAGAGCAAGGAAGCCATGAACAAAGCCGGCGCCATGATGTCCGAGGCGCAGCAGCTCTCCCGCGAGTCGAAGCAGACCGCGGAGGACGCCCTGCGCGCGCAGGCGGCCGCGGAAAAGGCGGAGAAGAAGGCGCTCAGCAGACTGGAAAAAGAGACCCGCGCGCGCATCCGCGCGCAGGAGAAGGCCAAGGAAGGCACGCTCTCCAAATATCTGGCGGACCTCCTGAGCGGCCGCGGCGCGCAGAACAAGCGCGCGCCCGAGAAGCCGGAGGAACAGGCTCCGGAAGAAGATAACAAGGAAGAATAAGCGCAGATGAAACGGATCCTCAGCAGCGTTCTCAACGTGCTCTGCGTTGCGATCATCCTGCTCTCCATCCTTACGCTGTTCAGCGTGGTACGTACGCCGGCGGGCCAGACTCCTCAGGTCTTTGGCTACTCCGGCTTTCGTGTCCTCACCGGCAGCATGGAGCCCGCCATCCGCACCGACTCCTTCGTGCTGGTGAAGCTCTGCGACGCCTCCGCGATCCGCGTGCAGGACGTCATCACCTTCTACTCCTCCGACCCCACGCTCGACGGTGCGATCAACACGCACCGGGTCCTGGAGATCCACGAGGAGAACGGGCAGACCTACTTCATCACCAAGGGCGACCACAATCCGATCCCGGACAAAGAACCGGTCTTCGCTGCCGATCTCATCGGCCGGGTCATCTTTGCCTCGCATGCCCTGGGCGTATTCGTACACCTGATCTCCAACCCGCTGATCTTCGGCGCGCTCATCGTCATCCCGCTGGCCCTGATCATCTTCACGAACCTCATCGGCGTGGCGAAGGACATCAAGTCCATCGCGGCGTCGGAGGATCCGGAGCTCTTCGGCCGCAGGGAGGAAACGGACGCGGGCGAAGAAGCGGAGGAGGACGAAGACGAATATGAATACTACGACGAAGAGGAAGACGGTCCGTATGAAGAGGACGGACACGAGCCCTTCGGAGCGGAAGACGATCGGAACGAATTTTAGAACGGAACAGAGCCTATGACGACGTTTTATTACTACACCGCAGTCATATATGCCGCTGCCGCCACCATGCTGATCCTCAGCCTCATCGTGCGGCGCAATCAGGTGCTCACGCAGAAGCAGAAGCAGTATTACATTGCCGCCTGCATCTTCGTGATCCTCGGCGGTTTCTGCGAATGGCTGGCCTATTATCTGGGCATCTTCCGCCCGGAGGCGATCGGCCTGCAGACCGCCGCAAAGTTCTGCGAGTTCGTGCTGGTGCCCGGCATCCCGCTCTTCGGCTCCATGGCCATCACGGAGCGCAAGCTGATCCCAAAGCTTCTGGCCGCGCTCGCCGCGATCAATCTGCTGACGGAGCTCGTTTCCCTGTTCAACGGGATGATCTTTTTCGTGGACGCGCACGGCATCTATCATCACGGCAGCTTATACGTGATCTATATGGCGATCTACATCGTGATGTGCGGCATCATGATCGCCGCCATGCTGCTCTTCCTGCGCGACAACCGCAGCACGAGCACCGGCATCATTCTTCTGGTGGTCTTCTTCCTGGCCATCGGCCTCACGATCCAGAGCCTCGTTTCAGACGTCCGCATGGATTATCTCATCAGCGCCATCTCGCTGACGCTCTACTATATCGTTTTCACGGACGTGATCCAGAGCACGGACAGCCTCACCGGCATGCGCAACCGCAGCAGCTACGACACCCGGCTCTCCCATCTGGAACAGACGGTGACCATCTTCAGCTGCGATCTGGACGCGTTCAAACTCTGCAACGACACCTTCGGACATCTCTACGGCGACAAATGCCTCAGGACCGTCGGGAAATCCTTCCGCGAGGCCTGCCCGCAGAACGCGACCGCGTACCGCGTCGGCGGCGATGAATTCGCCGTGATCCAGAAGGGCGCGGTGGACCCGCAGCTGCTCATCCGGGCCGTGGAAGAGCGCATGGAGGAGTACCGTACGACGGACCCCTGCCTGCCTTATCTCTCCTTCGGCCACGCGCTCTTTGAGCCGGGCAAGACCAGCGTGGCGAGCGTCGTGGAAGAGGCGGACGCCATGATGTATGAAGAGAAGGCCCGCCGCAAGGCGGACCGCTCGAAGCTGGAGGCCGCCTGGGGCATCCAGCTGCCGCCGGACTACCGTTGATCCTGCCGATCTGATCGGACAAGCACAGGAGGACAGCATGGAAGAAAAACTGAAGATGAGCTGCATCGACTGCGGCGCCGTCGCCTGCGACGGAAGCGGGAAGCCCTTTCCGGACTTCTGCGTCACGAAGGATCTGAGCGAAGAGGAGATCCGTCAGGTGATCGATCTCTATCGGAACGATGAAGAGAACCTGCGGATCATGACTGCGGCGGCCGAAGTGGAGCTGGAGCACTACTGCCAGTACACCCGCCTGCAGGAGATCATGGAATTCGCGAAGAAGATCGGCGCCACCCGGCTCGGCATCGCCACCTGCGTGGGCCTGCTGCAGGAGAGCCGCCTGCTGGCCCGCATCCTGCGCGCCAACGGCTTCGAGGTCTTCGGCGCGGGCTGCAAGACCGGCTGCGTCAAAAAGACGGACCTGGGCCTGGACCCGAAGCACGAAGGGACGGGGAGCCATACCTGCAACCCCATCCTGCAGGCCAAGGTGCTGGCCAAATTCCACACTCAGCTGAACATCGTGATGGGCCTCTGCGTCGGTCACGACAGCCTTTTCTACAAGTATTCCGAAGCCCCCGTCACCACGCTGGTCGCCAAGGACCGCGTCACCGGGCACAATCCCATCGCCGCGCTCCACGTGAGCCATTCCTACTACAAGAAAAAACTCTATCCGGAGCAGCCGGAGGAGGAGAAAGGCTGCTGCTGCAAGAAAGAATAGAAAGATGCGCGAAGAAAAACAGATCGTCAGAGAGCGCCTCGCGGCGCTGCGGAACAAGATGGCGGAGAAGGGCTGGGACGCCTGCCTCTTCGTCTGCTCCGATTTTCACGGCTCCGAGTACATCGGAGCCTATTTTCAGGAACTGAGATATCTCAGCGGCTTCACCGGAGACGCCGGGCAGCTGCTCGTGGAACGGGAGCGGGCCGGCCTTTGGACGGACGGACGTTTCTTTCTGCCGGCGGAGGCCGAGCTGGAGGACACCGGCATAGAGCTCTTCCGCATGAATGAAGAAGGCGTGCCGACGCTGCCGGAATACGTGGAGCGGGAGCTGCCCGCGGCCGCGGTCCTGGCCGTGGACGGACGGCTCCTCAGCGTTTCGGACGGCCGCAGGCTGGAAGATGCCCTGCGCGCGCGGGGCGGCCGCCTCGACTGGGAAGAGGACCCGCTTAGCGGCCTCTGGCCGGAGCGGCCGGCGCTCTCCGCCGAGCCCGCCTGGCTGCTGGACGAGCGCTACGCCGGCCGCGGCGCCGCGGAGAAGCTCGCGGAGCTGCGCGCCGATATGAAGGCGGCGGGCGCCTTCTGCCACGTCATCTCCACGTTGGAGGACATCGCCTGGCTCCTGAACCTTCGCGGCAACGACATCGCGCACTGCAACGTGGTGCTGGCCTTTGCTGTGGTGGAGGCAGAGCGCGTGCTGCTCTTCCTGAACGAAGCGGTGCTGAACGACGAAGTCCGGGCAGCGCTCGCCGGCTATGGCGTCGTCTTCCGGCCCTACGGTGAGATCTACCGCTATCTGCAGGAACTGGATCCTGCCTGTCCGGTGCTGCTCTCGCGGGCCGGCGTCAACCTGGCCATGGAACACTCTCTGGCGGGCAAGCAGATTATCGACCGCCCCAACCCCTGCACGCTCCGGCGCGCCCTCAAGAATCCGGTGGAGGTCGAAAACCTGCGGGAAGCGCATATCAAGGACGGCGCGGCCTACGTCCGCTTCCTCTACTGGCTGAAAAAGAAGGCGGATCTCTCCGCCATCACGGAAAGCGACGCGGCGGAATACATCGACCGCTGCCGGGCGGAGATGGACGGCTTCGTGGGCGTGAGCTTCGAGACCATCGTGGGCTACGCCGAAAACGCCGCCATCAACCATTACGCCCCGAAGCGGGGCAGCGACAAACGGCTGGCGCCGGAAGGCCTGTTGCTCATAGACTCCGGCGGCGATTATCTGGAGGGCAGCACGGATCTGACCCGCACCGTGGCGCTCGGCCCGGTGCCGGAAGCCTGGAAGGCGGATTTCACCCGCGTGCTGCGCGGCATGCTGGCGCTCATGGACATTCAGTTCCCAAAGGGCGTCAGCGGAAAACATCTTGACGTGCTGGCCCGGCTGCCGCTCTGGCAGGAGGGCCTCAACTACCGCCACGGCACCGGCCACGGCGTGGGCTATCTGCTCAGCGTGCACGAGGGGCCGAACAGCTTCCGCACGCAGAAGCATCCGCTGGACGCGGACTACGACTGGGTCTTCCAGCCCGGCATGGTCACCACGGACGAGCCCGGCTACTACGTGGCCCACAGCCACGGCATCCGCCTGGAGAACGAGCTGCTCTGCGTGGAGCGCGGGAGCACGGAATACGGACAGTTCCTGGGCCTGGAGAGCATCACGCTCGCGCCGATCGATCCGGAGATGCTCCTGCCGGAGATGCTGGAGCCGGGCGAGCTCGCGCATCTGAACCGTTATCACAAAGCGGTCTTTGAAGCCCTGGCGCCCCGCCTCAGCGCGGAAGAGGCCGCCTGGCTGGAGGAGATCACCCGTCCCATCACGAGGAAATAAGGCATGGCAAAGGACATTTTACGCCCGTCCTGGGTGGAGATCGATCTGGAGGCCCTCACCCACAACATCCGCGAGATCCGCCGCCATCTGGGCGACAAGGAGATCGTGGCGGTGGTGAAGGCGGACGCCTATGGGCACGGCAGCCTGGCCGCCGCCCGGGTGCTTTTGCGCGAAGGCGCTTCCGCGCTGGCCATCGCGACGCTGGAAGAGGCGAAAGAACTGCGCGAGGCGGGCTTCCGCTGCCCCATCCTCATGATGGGCATCACCCCTGGGCGCTACGCGCACGTGCTGCTGGAGTACGACATCACGCCGGTGGTCACCTCCGTGGAAAACGCGGCGGATTACAGCCGCGCGGCGGTCGAGGCCGGCGAGGTCCTGCCGGTCTATCTGGCGCTGGACTCCGGCATGGGCCGCATCGGCTTCCTGCCGGACGAGGCGGGTCTTGCCGCGGCAAAGCGGGTCGCCGCCATGGACAATCTGCGGGTGGTCGGGCTCTTTTCCCATTTCGCCTCGGCGGATGAGGCGGACAAGGCCTATTCTTACCGCCAGATCGAGACCTTCCGGAACTTCGCGGCGGCGCTCGAAGCGGCCGGCATCCCGCTGCTGAAGAAGATGCTCTCGAACAGCGCCGCCATCATGGAGCTGCCGGACGCCTGGTACGACGCCGTGCGCCCCGGCATCATCCTCTACGGCTACTATCCCTCGGACGAGGTGGACGCTTCCATTCTGGACCTGCAGCCCGTCATGAGCGTGAAGGCGGAGATCGTGCAGATCAAGACCGTCCCGGCGGGCACTGCCGTCAGCTACGGCAGGCGCTTCGTGACGGAGCGGGAGAGCCTCATCGGCACCCTGCCGCTCGGCTACGCGGACGGCTATCCCAGAGCCCTCAGCGGCAAGGCGCGGGCCATCGTGCGCGGACAGTACGCGCCGATCATCGGCAACATCTGCATGGACCAGTGCATGGTGGACCTGACGGACATCCCGGGCGTAAAGGCCGGAGACACGGCCATCCTCATGGGGCGCGACGGCGACAAGCGCATCACGCCGGAGGAGATCGCGGCGAAGACCGGCACCATCAACTACGAGGTGATCTGCGGCTTCGGCCTGCGGCTGCGGAAGATCTATAAATAGCGAAATAGCGCGGCAGAGCGGCGCACGGGACAAAGGAGAAGGACATGACTTACAAGGCAGCTGTCATCACCGTCAGCGATCGCTGCAGCCGCGGCGAGCAGGAGGACAAGAGCGGACCGGCCGTCTGCGAAATGCTGCGCGGCGCGGGCTTTGAGATCGCGCACGCGTGCGTCGTGCCGGACGAAGCGGAAGAGATCGCCGCGGCCTTCCGCCGCTGCGCGGACGAACTGGGCTGCGACCTTGTGGTCAGCAGTGGCGGCACGGGGCTCTCTCCGCGCGACGTGACGCCGGAGGCAACGCGGGCGGTGATCGAGCGGGAGATCCCGGCGATCCCCCAGGCCATGCTCTTCGCCAGCCTGCAGAAGACGCCCAGGGCCATGCTTTCGCGGGCGGCGGCGGGACAGCGCGGCAAAACGCTCATCCTGAACCTGCCCGGCTCCGAGCGGGCCGCGCGGGAGAACCTGGAGGCGGTTCTGGACACCCTGGACCACGCGCTGAAGATGATGGCCGGCGGCGGTCATTAAACAAACGGAAAAGAGGCGGATCGCCATGAAGTATTTCATCAACGAACATTGCAGGGGCTGCGGCATGTGCGCGAAGCGCTGCCCGCGCCACGCCATCCACGGCGCCATCGGAGTGCGGCAGCAGATCCGTCAGGAAAAATGCCTGCACTGCGGCCGCTGCTTCCGGGTCTGCCGCTTCGGCGCGGTGGAGGAGCTGCCGGACGGGCAGCCGCTTCCCGGAGAAGAAAACTGCCAGGACGCTCCGGCGCCGGAAGACGCGGAAGCCTAAGCGGACCTCGCGCCGCGGGCGGCCGGCGAACGCAAGACAAAAAGCGCTGTTTCCCAAGGGAAACAGCGCTTTCTATTTCTCTTTTCCGTGCCTAGAGGCCTGCCTCCGGGTTCATGCTCCGCATGGCGAGGATGGTCTTGGAGATGAGATCGTCCAGCTCCCAGCCCATCATCTCCGCGCCCTTCGCGATGACGTCGCGGGAGCAGCCGGCGGCGAAGCTCGGCGTCTTATACTTTTTCTTGACGGATTTCAGCTCCAGGTCGTCCACGCTTTTGGAGGGGCGCATGATGGCCACGGCGCCGATAAGGCCCGTGAGCTCGTCCACGGCGTAGAGCGTCTTTTCCATGAAGCTCTGCGGCTCGATCTCGACGCCGGTGCAGCCCCAGCCGTGGCTCATGGCGGAGCGGGCGAGCTGCGGGTCGACGTCCAGCTCCTCCAGCAGAGAGAGGCCCTTGACGCAGTGCTCCTCCGGCCAGCGCTCGAAATCGATGTCGTGGAGCATGCCGACGCTAGCCCAGTAGTCTTCTTCCCCCGGGGCATATTCGGCCGCGTAATAGCGGAGCACGCCGGAGACGATCTCTCCGTGCCGCAGGTGGAAGGCGTCTTCGTTGTAGCGGGCCAGAAGCTCTCTGGCTTCCGCGGGGCTCGGAATGTGGCTCATGGGGTCCCGTCCTTTCTCGAACGCGCCGCTGCCCCGCCGCGGGGGCCGTGCGCCTTGCTAGAGGTAGAGGTTATTGCTGCCGAACTCGGGATCGGAGGTGGCGTCGATGCCGAGGTCGCGGAGCGTCTGCTGGTCGCTGCTGCTCAGGATGGCCGTGCAGTGGGCCGGGCAGCCCTTCAGCTTCGCCAGCTGTTTGACCGCGGATTCGGCGGCAGGGTTGGTGGCAGCGGAAATGGTCAGGGCGGAGAGGACTTCCTCGCAGTTGAGCGAGCCCTTCTCCTTGCCCAGGATGTCCGTTTTCAGATGCTGCAGGGTCTCGAAGATGGCCGGGGAGATGAGGTGGATCTCGTCCGGGATCTGCGCCAGGGTCTTGGCCGCGTTCAGCACCAGCGCGGCGGCGGCGACCATGCGGCGCGAGGAGCGCCCAGTGATCATGCGGCCGTCCGGCAGCTGCAGCGCCATGGCGATGACGTTCTCGTAGCGCGGATCGAGGTCGCGCTTGTACTCCGCGTAATCGCGGGCGGCGGGGACCACGGCGCGGTCTTCCACCTTCAGGTCCAGGCGGTCCATGAGGCGCTTGGAACGCTCCAGGCAGGTGTCGCTCAGCATGCCCTTCTTGTACTGGCACTGGGCGATGAGATGGCGGCGGATGATCTCCGCTTCGGCGGCTCTGCGGCAGACGGCGTCGTCCGTGATGGCGAAGCCGGCGCGGTTGACGCCCATGTCGGTGGGAGAGCGGTACTCGGCCTCCTCGCCGGTGATGCGCTCGATGATGCGCTTGACCAGCGGGAAAGCCTCCATGTCGCGGTTATAATTGACGGCCATGACGCCGTAGGCGTCCAGGTGGTAGGAGTCGATGACGTTGACGTCGTTCAGGTCGATGGTGGCCGCCTCGTAGGCGACGTTGACCGGATGGGAGAGGGGGAGGCTCCAGATGGGGAAGGTCTCGAACTTGGCGTAGCGGGCCTGGCGTCCCTGACGGCTCTCGTGATAGAGCTGGGAAAGGCAGGTGGCGAGCTTGCCGCTGCCGGGGCCCGGGGCGTTCACCACGACGAGAGGCTTCGTGACCTCGATGTACGGATTTGCGCCGTAGCCGGCGTCGGAGACGATGGTATCGACGTCCATGGGATAGCCCATGGTGGGGATGTGCTTGTAGGTGCGGATGCCGCGGCGTTCCAGCTTGTTCAGGAAGATGTTGACGGAGGGCTGGTCCTCGTAGCGCGTGACCACCACGCTGTTGATGCTGAGATCGTATTTGCGGAAGGTGTCGATGAGGCGCATGACCTCCAGGTCGTAGGTGATGCCGAAGTCCTGGCGGGTCTTGCTGGCGACGATGTCGCCGGCGTAGATGCAGATGATGATCTCCGCCTTGTCCTTCATGCGCTGCAGCAGCTTGATCTTGGCGTTTTCGTCAAAACCGGGCAGCACGCGCGCGGCGTGCTTGTCCTGGACCAGCTTGCCGCCGAACTCCAGATAGAGCCGCTGGCTGCCGCCCTTGTTGATGCGTTCCAGAATAAAACGAGACTGCTCTTCCAGGTATTTTTCTGCATCGAAGCCGATCTGCATCTCTTCCTCCCGCCACGTTCCGTGGACTTATCATACCCATTTATTTTAGCACAAAGCGCCTGTGGTGAATAGCGAGAAATGCGTCCCGAAAACAGGAAAATAATGGAAATTGCGTTGACGCGGGACGGCGCCTCCTATATAATAAAACCGATATCGGAACGGGCGGACGGGCGCGGCGGCGCGCGGTCCGTACAGCATGACAGGAGACCGGACGGAGGATCCTATGGACAAACTGAATTTGGTGGAAGCGCTGCGGCCCGGAGACGAAGGCGAGGGCTTCTTTCTTGTAAAAAACGCCGCGGTGCGGACCGGCTCCAACGGCAAGATGTTCCTGGACCTGCTGCTGAGCGACCGCAGCGGCGAGATCAGCGGCAAGAAATGGGACGTCGTGGAGAGCGAGATGGAGGGCCTGAAGGAGCTGAGGCCGGGCAGCCTTGCCAAGGTGCGGGCCCAGGTGGTCGAGTGGAACGGCGGGCGGCAGCTGAAGATCTTCCGCGTGCGGCGCGCCGTGAAGGAAGACAAGCTGGAGCTTTCGGACTACGTCAAGACGGCGCCGGAGCCGCCGGAGGAGATGCTCGCGTATCTGCGGCGGCAGGCGGAGGCCATCGCGGACGCGGACCTCAGAGCGCTCTGCCTGCGGATGCTGGAAGAGAAAGAGGAGAAGCTGCTCTACTACCCGGCCGCCTCGCGCTGCCATCACGCGGAGCGCGCGGGGCTGCTCTATCATACCAAGCGCATGCTCGAACTGGGGCTCTCCGCCTGCGCGGTCTATGCCGACCTGCGCAAGGACTGGGTCGTGGCGGGCGTCATCCTGCACGACATGGAAAAGACCGAGGAGATCGAGGCGAACGAGCTCGGCATGGCGGATTCCTATTCGCTGGAAGGGCAGATGCTGGGGCATCTGGTGCAGGGCGTCAAGACCGT
>JAEEGL014271603.1_pt1 | contig 13064 bp, 13 predicted proteins | sample 9134231 | NCBI WGS metagenome assembly JAEEGL01 (sample SAMN16246548, study PRJNA631951) | gut metagenome | biome: gut microbiome; feature: rumen; material: fiber-attached | host: Bos | place: Iran: Karaj | collected 2018-10 | reverse complement strand
AATATCGAAAACGGCTGATTTTTGCTTTGTCTCGTGATTTCAGAGGTGATGTAAGCATTATACATCCTCGCTGGGGAAAGATTATTAAAATAGTTAAAAGTCACTCGAAAAATGCCATCAACTCTTGCATATGTCGTTGGAAAAATGTATCTTTGCACCGTAGAAATACAAGAAAGTGTACACGGTAGCCTCGTCGCTCCCGTCTGCACTATAAAAAAGATCAAATCGAGTCCCATCTGCTTGCAGTTGGGGCTCGTGCTTTTTCAACCGTCGGCCAGATCTTGGCTGGCAGTCTGCTTGCAGGCAAATACCTCTTCGGCTACCATGTTTGGATTGCCATCTGCTCGTCGTAAATCAGGTTGATGCCAAGTGCGTATTCCAGTTTCGACAGGAAGTCCACAAATCCGTCAGCATCATTAGCCTGAAATCATAATAGCTGACTTGTTTTAGCCCAATAATAATATGCCTCTGGCAATCCAATGCGCAACTTATTCAGTTTGGTAGTTAAAACTGGCGCAATCTGTAAGTCCTCACTAAAAGGAGTGACGGGAAATCGTTCAACGGTTTCCTGTCCTTTTTCTATAAGGGTAGCTAAGTATGCTGCCTTTGATGCATCAATAATGGCCTCTTCTATACGGTAGGCACTCTTAAACATAAATGGCTTGATACTGATAATTCCCTTTTGCAGCAGAGCGAACTTGTCTTTGTCAACAAAACCTCTCGTACTGATATTGAGAGCCGTCTGCCTGATGTCTTGATAGATTTGTTTAAGGTCATGCCCCAGGTTACGGTAGCCAAGTTCCACATCGGCAATCGCCTTGAAAGAGCGAGATGTGATGTCAAGATCCTGCATCCTGTCGAACAGGCGGCCTACATCATAGAGCTGCTTGATAACCTCCAATGTTGACAACCTGTCTTTCTTATAATATGGTATGCCCGTCGTTTCAGGTGCAAAGGCTGTAAGTTTGTCACCCAAAATATCCTCAACCGATGGTACGGTAACTTTCTGTGGCTTACCATCCACCTTGATGAACGGACTCACGATATCAATGGTGTTGGTCTTGTGATAGTGGCAATCCTCATAGAGAACGTCCAACAGGATGAAAGATGTTGCGTCAGACTGGCCTTTGAAAGCCACCTGATAGAAAAACTTTGAATGACTCTTTGGTACATCCTTTCCAGCCTGACGGCGTTCTACAAGCTGATACTCCAAGAAACCACTTTGGGCATAGTCCTTCAGATAGTCCTCGATATTTGTTCCAGGAGGACACATAATATCAACGTCAATCGACAATCGGTGTGAGCCATCGCCGAGAATCAGCATCAGGCTCGTACCGCCTTTGAAATGGAAAGGACAGCCAGATGCTGCCAACATTTCAAGGAGGGAAAAGGCACGGATGACTTTTTCTATGAGATTCTTGTCATTGTATTTCAGTTCGATGGATTTCTGTGCTATCCACTCTGAGGTAAAACATTCTTTGTTAATCATTTGAATTTATTGACTTGATGATAGTTTCTATTTCTTTTCTGATACCCCGACGACTGGCATAGCGTAGCAGGCGGCTTTCGTTGATGGTGTATAACGACATGGCATTGCGGAATATGTTAAATCCTTCGGCTTCCTGTAGATAGAAGAAATCAGCATCTTTCTGTAAATCTACTAATAGTTTTTCCAATGTCGGTACCAATACACCATTACATTCCTGAACGGGGGACTCCGTGATAAGTGGCTTCACGAAAATGGCAGGCTGCGACAAATCTATATAATTATATATAAGATCGCGTGTCGGACGCAGATAAGCTATCAGTCCTTTATCCTTCAAATGGTTGAATACAGCAGAAGTCGCTTCTCGCTCAGTTTCAATATAGGTAATGTTGTTTGCAGCCAGAAGGTGTTGCAAGGGGCTGATGATACTACCATCGTAGATACAGAAATGGGCAAACGGCCAATGCTGTTTCAGCGCTTCGTTCAGGCTTTGCTGCTCTTCTGTAGGGGAAATGGTAAATTTCTGCTTGTCGGCCTTAGCATATTTTCCATGTCCTATGCGACGCAGTTGCCCCGATTCAGTTAGCTTCGTCAGATACCATGAAACCGTATGACGGGAAATGTCCGCTTCCCCATCAAGATATGCATAAAGGTCATGCAATCCAAAATCAGAGTGCAAAGCCGCATAATCCATGATGTCTTGACTATAATTCTTCATCCTTTATCATCCTTATGATAGAGTTTCGCGCTGCAAAGATACGCAAAATTACGGCAACAAACAAGAAAATTGCCGAAATTTTGTGTTTGATAATAGAAAATATACAATATTTAGTCACACTCATTCTGGTATAATCCTACTTCATGGCCAGATAGTTCTGATCAGAGGCAACTACGACCCAGACTGACGCAAAAGATGCAACCTCCAGTTCAAAGGTTGCAACCTCGGATGAAAAGGTTGCAAGTTCAGGACTAAAGGATGCTACCTTGAAAAGTTGACGAAATATCAAGTTGGCTTGACGAAATATCAAGTGAAAGTTGACATAATATCAAGTTTTGCCACGAAAAGTTGGTATAATACCAAGAATTTTATAAAAATGTTGGTATAATAACTATTTTCTTCGTACCTTTGCAGCCGAAATGCTTGGGTTACTATCCACCATTTCGAGCCGACCTGGCATGGCAGTTGCTTTGAAACGAGAGTTCTCTCGCGGTACGACGGTGCCAGGCCCTTATATCGCCGAAGGACTGGATAACGGTTCTTGTATGTGCAACTTCTGGAACATTGGTTCCATTGGCAACATCTACAGGTTGAGACGTGGTATGCAGGGGGCGTTCATAACGAGCATCTGCACCCAGTGAAGGCGATTACTACTGGAGAGTCAGAAAGGTTCCGGGTACACAAGTACGTCCGGGCAACTTGAGGCAATAGCCGATAATAGCAGAAGTACGGCTCTCCATTCTTCTAAGCTGCTGCTGTTGGCTACGCGATTAAGTTCTTTGACAAGCAAAGCGTCAGGGACGAAACGTGTTCTGTAGACTGACGGTGGCAGTGTTTTTTTTGACTCTGTGCTTTTGGACAGGACGTTGGCGAATCTACAAGGGGTGCTGCTCGATGGGCGGCACCCTTACTTTTTATTAGCTTGTGCATAGCGGACTGCGCCCAATAATTTTAATTTATCATTTTTTGATAAAATAAAAATTCCGGCATCGGTAAGAGCGGACGGCGGTCATCTATGACAGTTTGTTTGAAAGATTTAATATTTCAAACGTTACTATGATTACTCTTACTCGAGAGTATCTTCTCCGAAATCTCATAATGACCTACTTTCCTTGTACCTACCCTAACAATGAGACAAGATTCCATAAGTTCTTTCAAAGAACGATCTATATTTCTTTGGGAAAAAGAAAAGTTCTTTAGCAATACTGGCCTATTTATAGTAATGTCAGCATCATATATATACCAAAATATTCGTTGGGCATTCAATGAACATCCTGATAATGTAATCATTTGTGGCTCAGGAAGGGAAATATTTCGCTTCGCAAATTTCTCCCTCCTTATAATTCTCACATAATTACGTTCTTTCTGTTCCTTCTTTTTTTGGTTAATATAATCCTTATATTGAACAGACGATACGTGTTTTTCTATCTTGCCATTTTTTGGCAAAATACCTTTTAATTCAGTACAACCATCCTTTATTATCGAGAATGCCACAACATCACTGTCAGTAACCAGTTTTCGTAAGGTTGTTGTAGTGACCTTTTCAACTTTTTCGCTGACTATCCTTCCGTCCTTATATTTTTTAATTATCGTCATCATAGATATAATTATTATTCAAAACCTTCTTGATCGTAACAACGTTTATGCTTATTTATCATATCAATAAGAGACTGCACCTCTGGTATCGGTGAGGTAATATTTCGGTATTCAAACTGATCGTCATAACGTTCTCTTATACCATTCCTGATATATGTTTCAATATTATCTGGTATGAGAAACGAAGACCTGTTCCCCAGATATTTATAAAATTCAGTATGGAAAATATGTATTCCTTTTAGGTCGAAATCTCCATAGTGTATATATTTGTTTGGTATGCTCATCAGCCAGTTTCTTAAATCTGTTGATGAGTTTTCTTGGGGGTACCTTGAAACAAACAATATGGGAGAAAAACGATCCCCTGTTACCTTTTCCATAGCATCTTCAAACAATGTTCTTTGTGTACGGATGCGCTCGTAATTCTCACAGTTCTCTATACCGACGACAACCACGTCTTCAGGAATTGAGAAATTACGCCAGTCATAAATAAAGATAAATGTTCCCTTCGTTGGATTGATGATATACTGGCGATTAAGCAAGACGGCAGAGACAGGTTGGTAAGAATTAATCAGAAACCCATTGAAAGTACGCTTCTTGCAGATCTTTGAATTTCCGTTATAACTTGCCATGTCACCCCGTGAAAGTCCAGTATTTTCATACATCTGCAGTAGTCTTTCCACATCACTAAAGCTCTCGTCTATCTTAGCAAGATCTATTTGGAAAGATTCCATATCCTTGACCGTATAGTATATCCTTCCTCTTTTGGAAGAAATATCAAAATGACCTCTCCGGTACAATGTATCAGACAGACTCCCTAAACTGCCGCTATAGACGGTTTCTCCCTTCAAAAGGAAAAAGAGAGATTCTACTATTTTTCTGCTGTATCTCATAGACAACTTAATAATGTAACATTATTTGTTATATTAAATATCCTCCTTACCAACTAAGAGCTGGATATGCGTCTGGTGATCCCTGTCCTTGTACAACTCATAATTATGCTTGAAAGACTTGGGGTCGATGGTCATCGGTGATCCCAAGACAAGGTATATCTCACGTTCAGTGCAGAAATCTATAACGTTCCTCATGTATGAAGCATGTATCATTTCTGATTCGTCCAAAATGCAATGAAAGAAGAAATCCTTATCTTTGAGGTTCTTCTTGATACTCCTGCTGATAAGCATAATGTTAAGCATCAGCTTAATCATCATGTCAGTACCGTCACTGCCTTTCTTCCCGTGTACTCCACTTTCCCATCCGCTCGAATTTCCATTTTCAGTTACCTTAAACTCAACCTGGAACATGTCCTCAATGGTAAATTCGTTACGTTCTATATTTCCGGCCTTAAAAAGAATACCGACAAAGGTGTTCAGTAAATCCATCATCTTGTCCTTGACCTTATCATATTCGCTTTGGGATGTCCAAAGATCGACTCCTGGAAGAACACCTTCGTTGAGTCTCATAAACTCCTTTATACTTATCAGACAGTCGTAAAGTTCATCTCGTGTATCGGCATGACGCACCCTGATTTCCTGAACCACTTCCGGTAGTCTGGCGTTTCTGAACTCACGGTCAATGTCACTGATAATCCCCTTCACTTTCTCCATCTCAATATCAAGACCGTCCATAGACATTCTGACACCTTGGAGAGTCTTGATATAATTATCCTTCTTTCCGTCGCAGTATACCTTGATGGTGTTAAAGGATATTATCTCAATCAGAGTCTTTGCATATCTGATAAAGTCTTCATCAATCGTGAGCTCCGAAGGGAGGTTGAAAACGTTGGTCTTGAAATAAACCTTAAAGCTCTTGATTTTCTTTTTCAACCCCAGCATGCTCTCTGCCTTATTTTCGCGGACATTCTTATATGCGTTGAGAAGTTCCACCACGGACATCGTGGTCTCCGTCTGCTCGACAACGGTGCCTGATTCAACATAAGAGAGTATTCTCTTCTCTTTCTCATATTCTTCAAAACCCTTCTGTATGGATTCTATCGCGTCTTTCAGCCTGGAGTCCTCTTCTTTTACTGAAGAAAGCTCGGCTTCCTTCTTCTTCTTCAAGGCACCTTCTTCTTGCTGTAAACAGTCGGCCTTGGACAGAAGATCCTGCAGCTCAAGCTGCCACTCCTGCTCATGTACGATTTTCTCTGAATAGACCTTCTCGTAGTCATGTACGAGAAGAGCCTTTTCTTCAAGACCCCCGATTATCTTCTCTGAAGCCTTAATTTCATTCTCCAGGGATGTTATCTTTGATACGTCAACATCGTTTCCGGAAAGTTCTGCCAGCTTCTGTTTCTCAAACTCGGCCTTCTGTTCTCCGAACTTCTGGTTTTCGGCTTCCTTTTCGGCATCACGGTCTTTTCTGAAGGTTTCGAAAAGAGAGTCAATCTTTGAAACCTCTTTCTGATAGTTGTCATCAAGGCTTTTAAGATTATCATCTTTCTCTTTTTCCAGCTGCTTCAGCTCCTGCTCCCTTTCAGTAATGTCATTGCTGACAGTACAGAGATCTTCTGCAAGCTTTTCCAGACGCTGCAGCTTCTCTTTGACAGCTCTTTCCTTTAGTTCCTTAATCTCTTCCTTCTTCTTCTCAATGCTCGTGCTGTCAAGGCTCTTCTGCAGCTCTAATTTGGCAATATCCTCACGGATTTCCCGGAGAAGTTTCGTATAGGCATCCTTGTTACCTTCTATTTGCCTGTCGCGTTCTATCGCCTCGTTGCGAAGAACCTGGTCAATATCATTTATCTCTGATTCAATCCGGTTTTTTCTCTTCTCGTAATCAGCGGGCGTAAACGGTCTGGCTTCGATTCCGTCAACGGAAAGAGTAACCCCGTAAACGGTTTTATCCTGTCCGGTTTCGGTTAAGCCAGGATGAAGATCTGTCCTGTATAGGACGGCCTCGTCAACGATTTTTCCAATAGACTCCTTCCATCCCGACTTGTTTTCTTCAAGCCAGGCATACAGGGTGTCATCATACCGTGATAGAATTGACTCGACCTCAAGAAGCTCTGCCTCCAGTTTTCCTTTTTTCAGGTCTGACTCCTTTTTTTTCTTCGCGAAATCATCTTTAATCCGGTTCTCTTTCTCTATCGCTTCCTCCTGAATCCTGGTGTCATTGGCTTTCTTGGCAGACACCTGTAAATTTAGAGATTTGATATTTCCCTCAAGCTCATGTATAGCTTTCTCTGCCATACTGATTTCATCAGAATAAAGCCGTGTGGCATTGAGTGTAGCTTTGTCTTCAATAAGTTTCTTTTCATTGCGCCTGAGTTCTTTGAGTTGTTCATCTATGACAACCCTCTGCTCCTTAAATGTGCTTTCTGTCTTTATGCGCAGCTCATTACGAGTGTTGGCAGTTTCTTTTTTCTTCCTCTCATCCTCTTCTTTCCGGTTATTGATGGCGGTGGTGATAGTTCCAAGGATCTCCTGATGAGTCTTTTGCAAATCCACTATCATTTTCTGGAACTTGGTCTCAATATCCAGGTTCTGAGCTCTGCGTGTTGCAAGTTCTTCCTTGAGGGATTCCACCTCTTTCCTGCGTACAGGCAAGGTATCTGCCTCACGACGGGTATTCTCAATATCCTTGTATTTCTCCTTTAGGTTCTCTATCTCTTTCAACTCTTTCTTCTTCACGGCGATCTTGCCGGCAAACTCCTCGCCTTTTTTCCTTATTTCATTGTCAATGGAGGAAATTATTTCTTTGAGCGAATTGATTTTCCCAAAGAGTTCGCTTCGCCTCTCATTCATTTTCGGAAGATCCTCCTCTGCCTTACGCAAGGCATAGCGTAACTGACCAAGTATACTGTGTATTTCCCTTTCAGACTCTACGTATTTATAATAGTCTGATATGATGTCGTCAGACAAATGTGTTACATCACATTCCTCTTTCCGGGCAATCTTTTGCCATACACCCATGTCTGTGACTTCTTTTTCAAAGTTCGCCAGTCTGTTGCGTAACTGTTGTAGGTTAATTGTCGGCGGCTCGCAGGGAAGAGCCCTTACGATGGAGGACTTGAACCCTGCTTCAGAGAAACCTGAATTTAGGAACACATTCTTCTGGGATCTGAGAATATCCTCATAACCCTTGCAAATTGCCATGGAGTATCTTGCATAGCGCTTGTCCGGATGACATCCCCAAAGAATACTCAAATAATCCTTGATGTTGATTATAAGGTCGCGGTCTATGTGTTGCGGGATGTTCTTTGTTATCTCGCTCCACGCCGATGCCGCTGATCCAGTGACAGGATCGATAATCCATTCCTTGTTATAAGGAGCATCGACAAAAGCATACTGAACCCTGTTGTGATTATCCTTTGTCAGGATTACAGTGAAAGTGCCATCGTCTTTCCTGAACTCATAGACAATATGTGAGTTAAACATCGGGAAGTAGTATATATTAAAACTATCCTTGTTGGAATCGATGCCCAGATGCACTTGGTCTGCAGTAAAGAAATACAATATCCCGCGCAGGACGGTACTCTTGCCTGCTCCGGATCTTCCTGCCAGATGAATGGGGCCATCGAGGGCAACCTCCTCGTACCTCACAGAGGCAGAATTGATGAAAACGATTTTATTAAGATGCTTCATATAAATAATAATTATGGTTCTTCGTTATATACCTTGGTGTTGTCGTACAAGTCTTCGAGGTAGTTATATGCAGAGGTGACATAGAATTTCTCCGTGTCGTTCTCCACAAATTTCTCAATAATACCGTCTGTGCGCATAGTTGCTATTAGATCGTTGATGATATCGCGGTAGCTGTCCCTCTTGGCATAGCTCGTAAGTTCACGAAGAAAATCTTCATCTCCAGTGCTGGCGGCATCAAAAAGATCCTTCTTTTGAAATATGTCGCCAGGCCCGATGGAATCCCTCCAAGCTATGAGGATAGAGAAGATGGTTATATATCTCTTTATGACAAGGATAGCGCTTGCAGCGTTGTCCGTTTCCGTGTCATGACAGAATTGATAATATCCCCTGCCGTGATCCAGTATGAGACCTTCTTCGGCGAAGTAGCTTCGATAAGCTTCCTCGTTCTCCTGGATATTCTCATAAAGCGTCCTAATTTGATGGTCAGTTGACGCCTGAGAAATGAACTTTCCCCTGCTGAGAATCTGATAGACCTGTTTCTTATAAATGGCTCCTGTTTTCATATTCGTTTTTTATTTTGTCATTTTTTGTCAAATAAGAAATCTATTCCATCGGACGGACGATAGGCATGATAAGTCCGTTCATCCGCGTATAGCCGCTGAACCGGCATTCCTCGACGTGCATGTCTACAAGACGGCAGAACAGGTCGATATTCTCTGTCCATGTGCCGTTCTGCGTCAGGTGGCGTGAAAGTATGAAGGACAGCAGGTCGGTCGAAGAACTGCGGAACCTGTTCCAGATGGTGTCCTCGTCTATAAAGTAGACAATTTTCTTCTCAGGAGCCGTCTCTTCGTCCGTAAATGCAGCAGCCTCGGGCCTGCGCTTTGCCGTCACACCTTTAGACTTCAGCATTTCTGTAATCTTCTCAGCGGGAAGTTTAATGGTGTCTTGCACCGATACCCTGTACTTTGGATATGACGGCTTGTCAAGCCACAGTGGCTGCCTGACCCTTATCCGGTCTATAATGTCCGTCTCTCCTTCCAAAACCTGAATGTCAAGCAGTTTCTTAAGCGTCCTGATCTTCTTGTTCCTAATGATTTTCTGCCGGAACTTGGTGAGATTTTCCAATGCCTCTTCCGAAATATCACTCAACCACTGATGACAGCTGATCAGCCGCTTATAGACTTCGCTCTTAAGCTGCTTGGTAGAATCGTCGCAGTTGACATCAAAGAAGATAACCTCACTGTCTATCATACGCTGGCTCTCTTCAATGAGCTTATAAATATCAAAGCCCTGCTCGCGGTACTTTTCAAGAAGACTGACCTTCTTTTCAAGATTAGTCTCTTGTTTATAAACCTCACGTATTTCATACTTCAGGACAGTGGTTTGGTTGACGGCTTGGAGAGATACCTGCCTGAGAACTTTTTGGACTGTCCTAAGATAACCACGCTTCTTTTTCTCAGACTTCTCGGTCTGATAATTACGGATGGCCATGTCTAATTGATCTACCAGATCCTTTATGACTCCGACGGAAATACGATGGTTTCCAGCCTGGCATTCGAGGAAATAATCAAGATGGGGATTTTCAATACCCACAAAACCGTTATCCTCAACAAGAACGCCATGCTTGATGAGTAAATCGGCGGTTCCTTCCTTATATTCCGACAATAAAGCCAGGTCTTCGACAGAAATCTCTCTCTGATTACTATTGCTGAATATCTTGGTAAGCAGACTACTGCCTTCATACAAGACCCTCAGCTGGTGCGAAAGGCTCTGCCATGTCAGTTGTTGAACCATAGGTATTTATCTCTGATTGTTTTAATTTATCAAACAATAGCCTTTTGATTGATTAAATTAATCAAACTACAGCCCATTATCTATCTCAAATTCGTCGTACTTGTCTTCAGTATCAGACTCGTTGATAAGAAGGAACTGAATGGTTAGTTTCAAATTCTCTTCATCCAAGGCGTGAAGCCATAGGGTGATAGGTTCTGAATACTGGTTAACCTTAGCCTTCATGCGATCTCCTATGCCTCTCTTCTTCCAAAAGGGCATACAATACTTGATATACTTCTCTTTGCAAACGGAGTCCCAATTCTGGGTGACGTAAGCAATGCTGGTGAACAGCTTGTAATCATAAACTACTTTTCTTTTCATATGTTTACCTTTATATTTATAATACATCTTCTACATTCTGTTTCTTCTTGGACTTTACCATTATAGGGCCACGTTTGGACTCATACTTATTGATTGTGTCGCGGAAGGATTTCTCTACCACCTCCCGGATGCTAAAACCTTCATTATCGGCAATAGTCCTTATCTTGTCAGACAGACAGGAATCACATATAACAGTGAAACGACCATAGATAGGCTGTGCAGAAGAGACGTTACCATTGTCTGGGGTCCTTGGTGTCGAAACACCAGACTTCTCTATAAAGTCATTATGCAAGCTAAACGAGTTGGCTTTATTTTCTATCTTGTTCTTCTTCATATCTCTTCTATTTTAAGTGTTGAATATGTCGAACGATAGGAGCAAAGGCGTTGCGGACGGCAGCTCTCTTTTCCCTGTTATAGGTTTCAATAGTAGAATAGCCGTTCATGTTTGTGGTGAGCTTTATATCTGGGGTAATCATTCCCAGATGGCTTTTCTCCAAACCTTCAATGGCATCCTCTCTTGCTTTTCTCGGTTCACCTCGCAATTCAAACACTGCTGATACCTTGTTGGGAATGAAATACATCTTGGCTTGGAAGCGTGTCTTGAACAGTTCGGCAAACAGGACGGTCGCATCTACACTATCTGCATTCAGCTCGAATGGGATTATTGCGAGGTCTGCCGCCTCATAGATGACATTCAAGGAGGCATCAGTGATGTTGCCAGGACAATCAATGAGAATACAACAGGGTAATTTCTTAGCATTGCTAATCATGTTCCTGGCACTGTCAATGTCTCTCGTATCGAGGAACTCAACATTCCAAGGAACATCTGCAGAAGGATGAACATCTAAATCACGCTTGCGATGGCGCGATATACTCTGCTGTACATCAATGTCTATCACTATAACAGGGATTCCTTGCTCAACGAGAAACGTTGCTGCACTGGCACATAGCTGGGTTTTACCAACACCACCTTTTACCGATGTAAATAAAATAATCTGATTCTTCATAATTTCACAATTTTGTTTTATCTTTTTAATCCTTCTGTCTTTCCATAGTCAGGATTCTTTTCAATATCACGCAGAATGCCGTCGAGACGTTGTAACTTGGCATCGGTGAGAGCGTGAATACAGTCGATGGCCACCTTCTGGCCTATGAGGTGACGCTTGCTGAGCGGGTCAGCGACTTTCAGTACGTCGGCGACATCCTTGGTTGTCACTTCCTCTGGTCGTGTCAACCAGTACTCACATATGAAGTCATTCACGATACGGTCAATGTCTTCAGTTGTACATTGATCGGCAGGCTTACCGGCAATATCAGCTACCCATGGGGCTTTCTTCAGATTCTCTACGAGATCATCCAGTTCAAAGCCTATGTCTTCAGGATCGAACTCATTGGCACCCATTGCCTCGCACAGTTCGTTGAACGAGTCTCTGAACCAGGCAATGCCTGTGTGCATACCTTTGCCCGTTATATGCTCGATGGCATACTGGGCTGTCTGCTTCTGTAATTGTTCTACTGTCTTGATCATAACCATCTGTATTATTGATTCTACTTTGTACTGATACCATCACATTATCCTACCTTGCTGCCGCACGTAGAAAGAGGTCTGCCAAAAAGTCCCAAAAACTTTTTTGGACGTGCCTCTTTCTTTATTAAATAATTTATTAGAATAATTAATTAGATTATTCTTTAAATTATTTATTAAGAATGATTTTGTCGCGTAACCATTTAAAAATGAGTATGTTATAAAATTGGTTTGCACCAAAAGGTGACATACTTTGCGCCAAAAGGTGACATACTTTGCGCCAAAAGGTGACATAAATATATCAATTTTGCGCCAAAAGGTGACATACTTTGCGCCAAAAGGTGACATAAATATGTTCCACTTTTTATATGCCTGTAACTTGGGTATAATACCACTGCCTTTCATATCTCTACTTATATTAATAAACCAATATTTTATGAATTACACTTCAATCTTTTTATATCATCCTCACTGCCAAAGTATTCTGGGTTCAGTTTTATATTATATTGCTGTTGTCCCTTTTTCCCTTTGCCAGTGCTCCATTGTTTTACTATCCCAACATATTTTAGGGCATCTAAGGCAGTGGTAATTTTATTTCGGCCACGAGTAATTCGGCGTTGGCCAAACTCCTTTATATTTATTTCTTGTGCTATTGTCTCTTCGTCTAAAATTATATTATTATAGTTTTTCTGCACGGCAAAATCATAAAGATAATGTGCCATGTACCGGGGTTCGTCTGGAGGTAACATAAATTTCTGTTTGTTGCCCGACTTTTCCCTATAACTATAATAAAAGTCACGAAGCATACTTATCATATTATTACAGTGTGGTATATAAAACCTTTTGATTTTTTCAAAGAAAACTGGATGTAACTGAATGTATGAATAACGTTCTTTAATAAGACCAGTTTTTGTTGTAACACAAGTAGTTCCACAAGTGATAATTAATGTCACTTGTTTCACGACATAAACATTTTGTTTTTCTTGTTTTTCTATGCGACTT
>JAEEGL013078583.1_pt1 | contig 13064 bp, 9 predicted proteins | sample 9134231 | NCBI WGS metagenome assembly JAEEGL01 (sample SAMN16246548, study PRJNA631951) | gut metagenome | biome: gut microbiome; feature: rumen; material: fiber-attached | host: Bos | place: Iran: Karaj | collected 2018-10 | reverse complement strand
TTATCTTTAGACTGTTATCACGTATTTTCGCAATGATTTTCTGGCATTCTACGTGATACACCCCCGTTAACAAGCCTCTCCTCACGTATTTTTTCCAAATATCTGTTTAGTTTTACGTGTTCTACTACTAATAAAGAGCAGTATCTCACGTAAACGCTATAAATATCATGCTTGTTGCTCTGTCACATCTTTTTCTTATCTAAATGACATTGGAACCGTCCCTCTGGCATCCCTGGCATCACCTCTGGCTTTAAGTTTCGCTTTTTATATGTATATATTCTCGTGGACTATGTCCGTCGACTTTTTTGAATACCTTCGAAAAATAGTAGGCTGATTCAAAGCCAAGGGCATCTGCAACTTCGTAGATCTTCATATCACCTGAAAGCAGCATTTCTTTTGCTTTTTCAATTTTCTTGGTGTAGACATATTCGGAAAAACCGGTTTCGGTACTCTTTTTGAAAAGAACGGAAAGGTAGGCTGGAGAGAGCCCAAAGGCCTCAGCAACTTCGTTGAGCTGGAGCCTTCCGTTTAGGTTCTTGTCAATGTATTCCTGAATTGTGAGTATCAGTTTGTCTTTACCTGATCTCCTATTGCTTCCAACTATATGACTAAAGAGTCTGATTGGTGCTTTGCTGTCTGCCTGAGCCTGAGCTGTTCTGGCTTCGTCGTAGGAAATAGCGATGTCAAGAGGGGCAGAGACTGCAGAGCCTATGCCAAAGGTCAGGGTGCTTTTGAAGTAACTTGTTATCATGGTCCGGGCATTTTCAAGAGCTTCGGTTATCAGATCCATGGTTCCGGCTATCGGAGTTTCTTCAGTGAATGCAAAAATAATCGCAAAATGCTTAATGTCAATTGATACAATCTGACAATGAGTATAGCGTGAGATTATTTCTTTTGCCATGCTGATGCTGGAGTTATAGATATCAATGGCACCGGGCGATAATGTGTCACTTTCATTAGCGTGATGATCTGCATTTATCTGACTGTATACAACAATATATCTGTTAAATTCAAAACTGAGGCTTAGTTCTTTTGCCTCTAGACTTAAGCTTTCGGTATCATTAAACTGACGGTTAAAGAGTTTTAAAATAAACTTTTGCCTCAGGTCTTCAAGTGAGGAAGCGGAAGAGTTTTCTTTCTGATCATCTGATAAAGGTTTTGATGAAGAAAGTCTTGAAAATGCCTTTTCAAGAGCTTTGTTCAGGGTATCAGGTGTGAGCTCAATTTTTACGAGATAATCAACAGCTTCGCCGGCAATAGCCTGTCTTGCCATTTCAAACTCCTCATATGCAGTCAGCATGATAAAAGCAGGAATGCCTCCATATTTATCGTGAGATTTTGCAAGAAGTTCAAGGCCTGTCATTACGGGCATCCGGATATCAGCAATTACAATATCCGGAGGATCTTTTTCTATTATATCCCAGGCTTCTTTTCCGTTAGAGGAAGAGCCGATTATTTCGATACGATCGGGATATTCTTTATTTATCATTGTCTTAAGACCTATCTGAACCAGTGGTTCATCGTCTACTATTAGTAATCTGTACATTTATAACTCCTGAGGGTATGATCTGCAAATGTATCGCAGTATTGTGTAAGCATATTGCGCGAGACATTCTGTGAAATCACTTTTTTTACCATTATTATTTACATTAAGCTGCTGTTATAGGGCAGAACAAAACGCATCGTAGTGTAAACACCTACTTCACTTTCTATTTTTATTCCATAGGAATCTCCGAAAGTATATTTAATCCTGTCATTTACATTTGCCACGCCAATCTGCTTAAAAAACTCAGTGGAAGATTTATTGCTCCCGTTAAGGACAGCATCAATGGCTTCGGCTGTCATGCCAATACCGTTATCGGTAACATCTATTATTACATTTTTGTTTTCCAGATAGGTGTGAATTGTGATCTTTCCTGCATTACCTCTCGGTTCAATGCCGTGGAATATGGCATTTTCCACGATTGGTTGAAGTGAGAAACGGTTTATTTTCTGCTCGAGAAGCAGGTCATCATCTGTTTTATATTCCATTTCAATGGTTCCGCCATACCTGTATTTCATGATGGTAAAATAATCATCTACCAGAGAAAACTCGTCTTTTAACGTAATAAGATCTTCAGTCGTTTTGGAGATGTTTTTCATAAGCCTTGAAAGGGCTGTGGACATATCGGCAATTCCGTCAGCCCCCTGAATTGTTGCCATCCATTTGATGGTATTTAGTGTGTTATACAAAAAGTGCGGATTTATCTGTGACTGAAGTACCTGGTATTCAAGGTCATGCCTTGTCTTTTCATCAAGAAGTCTTTTTTCCATGAGGTCGGAGACATTTTCGGAGAGATTATTTATACCTCTTCCTATCTCGCCGAGCTCATTGTCCCATTCAATATTTGAATCTCTTGAAAAATCGCCGCTTCCAATTCGCAAAAGACGCTTTATCAGCATTTCAACAGGCCTTGTGATTGACCTGTGAAGCGAGATGCTGAGCACGATTCCCGCAAAAAGAATGACCATAAATATAAGAACAATAAGAAACTTATAAGAGTGCATTCTTTTGGCAAGAGCAAGCTTTGAGGGCATATAGGAAATCTTCCACCCGGTCTGAGGAAGAGTGTAGAAAACAGTATCTTCAGGAACAATATCCGATACAAGGCTGTCTCCGCAAAATCTGTAACTCATATCATTACCGATTGAAATATAGAGAGCATCATCACCTTCTAAAACATAGTTTTTTAAAGAAGATACAATTACAGATTCGGGAATGTCCATATATACCCAGCCGATGACCTGTGAAGAGGACGTACTCTGGATGGGGCGGATAAGCGGAATGACCTGCGGCGTGCCGCTTTTACTTAGTGGGTTTGGATGAATGCCTGACCACTTAAGGCTCTTGTAGGAAATAAGATCATCAAAAAAATCGGTACCCATGATCGTGCTTGTAACGTTAGAGGCAGTGGAGGCATCACCCACAGATACAGTCTGTAAAAAGCTTGAGCCTGCCCAGGTGGATATAACAACCCTGTCAATATATTTACGTACTCCGATGATGTTAAATTCGTTGGTAAGATGATTCCATACAGAAAGAGAGAGCTTTTTTCCCGACTGGACGTCTTGTATGTTTAGCCTGTCAATGTTCTGCAGGTAGTTGACAATCGTGCTGTCGAGACATATCCAGTTAGCAAATGTGACCACAGAGCTGATCTCGGAGTCAATATTATTACCGAGCATATGGATATTTGTAAGGGCAGACTGCTGCTGATTTTCTTTTAGATAGCGCATGCAAAGGATGTAGCTTGCGCTTGCCACCATCAGGGCCAGAATCAGAGCAAATCCCATAGCCCATATCATTATTTTGTTTCTTATCGAATGTCTTCTTTTACGCATAAATATATATTAGTTTAGGGGTAACATAAAGAAAATACAAATTTATATAAAAAAAATGCATTTTTTTGTCAGTAAGAATTAAAGAATGTACATTCTTTATCCTGAGCATAACGGGTAGACTATATATAACAACGGTGCTGCTAAAAAGCAGTTATTTGAAACGGAGGGTTAAAATGAAAAAGAGAATTCTTAGTTCACTGCTTGCTATGACAATGGTAGTAGCAAGTGTAACAGGTTGCGGAAGTGCAGCAGAGCAGACTCCTGCAGCAGATCAGAAAGCAGACACTCAGGAGCAGACACAGGCTGAGCCGGCTAAGGAAGAAGCAAAGACAGAAACTGCAGCCGAGACAACATCAGATGAGCCTGTAAATCTTAAATGGGCACTTTGGGATGTATCCAGCACAGTATATTATCAGCCGCTTATCGATGCTTATACAGCAGAACATCCAAACGTAAGCATTGAGATGGTAGATCTTGGTTCAACAGATTACAGCACAGTTCTTGGAACACAGCTTTCAGGCGCTGGTTCAGATTTTGACGTAGTAACAGTCAAGGATGTTCCTGGATATGTATCACTTGTAAACAAAGGCGTACTTGAGCCACTTAATGATAAAATCTCAGCTGATGGAGTTGATCTTTCACTCTACAACGGCGTTACAGATCAGGTAACAATAGACGGAAGTCTCTATGAGCTTCCTTTCCGTTCAGATATCTGGGTATTGTACTACAACAAGGATGTATTTGACAAAGCAGGTGTAAGCTATCCTACAAACGATATGACATGGGATGAGTATGATGCACTTTGCAGAAGCGTAACAGATACAACACCCGGTGCAGAAGTTTACGGAGCACACTATCATACATGGAGATCAACAATCCAGCTTGATGGAATCCTTGATGGAAAGCACACTATCGTTGATGGCGAGTATGATTTCACAAAGCCATATTATGAGATGGTTCTTAATCAGCAAAAAGATGGTGTCTGCATGGATTATGCAACACTTAAGACACAGGGTCTTCACTACTCAGCAGCATTTGCACAGGGTAATGTAGCAACACTTAACATGGGTTCATGGTTCATCGCAACACTCATCCAGAAGATCAAGGATGGTGAGTACACAGACTGCACAAACTGGGGAATGGTTAAGTATCCTCACGCAGATGGTGTAGAGGCAGGTTCAACTCTTTCAACAATCACAGCTCTTGCAATTCCTACATCAGCACCTAACAAGGATGCAGCATGGGATTTCGTTAAGTTTGTAAGTGGTGAACAGGGTGCAGAGGTTATGGCTTCAACAGGTAACATTCCTGCAATGACTAACGACAAGATCGTAGACCTTATTGCTTCCATGGATGGATTCCCAACTGACGAAGCATCAAAGGAAGCTCTTGTAACAAGCCATACATACCTTGAGATGCCTGCAAATGACAAGTCATCTGAGATTGAGACAGTACTCAACGAGCAGCATGATCTTATCATGAATGAGGAAGTAAGTGTTGATGATGCTATTAAAGCAATGAACGAAGGTGTTCAGGCAGTTCTTGCACAGTAATAAATTTTAAGGGACTGTAAGAGGTATCGTTTATAGTTCCGTTAGAATAACAACATGGCACTTGAATATCAATGATTTGAGTTCAAGTGCCATTCTTATAGAAACGGGGAGTTGTCATGGCAGCAGAGCTTTCAGCTATGGAGAAAAATATGAAAAAAAGGGCGATGAAAAGAAGCCTTGTAGCTTATTCTTTTATCGCACCAAACTTTATAGGATTTGCAATTTTTACACTTGGACCTATTGTGCTTGCTCTTCTTATGTCCTTTGCGGAATGGGATGGCAGCAATCAGATGAAGTTTATAGGACTTCAGAATTTTATAAATATATTTAAGGATGACAGATTTTTAGCATCGTTAAAAAATACAATTGTTTACAGTATCTTTACGGTTCCTGTGACTTTAGCTATGGCACTTGGACTTGCAATACTGCTCAATCAGAAAATAAAAGGAAGGAATTTCTTCAGAACAGTAGCCTTCTTTCCTTATGTAGCATCGCTCGTTGCAGTGGCAGCAGTGTGGAACATGCTGTTTACACCTGCTAAGGGCGGAATTGTGAATCAGTTTTTGATGAATGTACTTCACGTAGCTCCTCTAAAATGGGCAGCGTCATCAAGTACGGTAATGTTGACTATTATCATGTTCTCAGTATGGAAGAACATGGGGTATTATATGGTAATTTATCTTGCGGGACTTCAGGGAATAAGTGAGGATCTTTATGAAGCTGCATCTCTGGACGGTGCGAACAGTTGGCAGAAATTCATGAATATCACTATACCGCAGCTTAAACCCACAACTTTCTTTGTTACGATCATGCTTACGATCAACTGCTTCAAGGTATATGACATTGTATATATGCTGGCAGGCGGTTCAAACGGAGTTGTAAATAAGAGTGCAATGGTTCTTGTTTACTACATTTATGAAGAGGCTTTCAGAAACTGGAAGCTTGGACAGGCATCTGCCGCAGCACTTGTACTTTTTGCAATAGTACTTACTGTTACCCTTATACAGTTTAAGGGTGAAAAGAATTATGCTAATGACTGATAGGAGGATAAAAAAGTGAAGAGCAAAACAGCAAACAGAATCATAGGACAGAGTGCTGTCTATGTGATGCTTATCCTCCTGGCACTACTAATGCTGGTGCCATTTGTATGGATGATATCAGCATCCCTTAAATATAATAAAGATGTCTTTTTAATACCCTTTGAATGGATTCCGAAAGAACCAAGATGGCAGAATTACATTGATATATGGACAAAGATACCTCTTGCAAAGTTTACTCTTAATACAGCAAAGCTTACGCTTATTGTAACGTTCCTGCAGATTCTTACTTCAAGTTTTGCAGCTTATGCATTTGCAAAGCTCGAATTCAAGGGAAGAGATATTTTGTTTCTTGCGTATGTAGCGACTATCGCCGTTCCATGGCAGGTTTATATGGTTCCACAGTTCATGTTCATGAGAAAGCTGGGACTTGCGGATACTCACCTTGCAATCATCATTCTTCAGGCATTTTCGGCTTTTGGAGTATTCCTTATGAGACAGTTTTATGAAGGAATTCCTGATTCACTTTGTGAAGCAGCAAGAATTGATGGAATGACAGAATATGGTATTTATGCAAAGCTCATGCTTCCTCTTTCAAAGCCTGCGCTGTCAACACTTTTGATATTTACTTTTGTAAATACCTGGAATGACTTCCTTGGACCACTCATCTATCTGACAACAGAATCAAAGAAGACACTTCAGATAGGACTTAAAATGTTTATCTCACAGTATTCTGCGGAGTATGGTCTTATCATGGCTGCATCAGTGCTTTCACTGATACCGGTATTTATCGTATTTATCTCACTTCAGAAGTACTTTGTTGCGGGTATTACAACAGGAGCTGTAAAGGGTTAAGCAGATGGGAAAAAGAACCATAATATCTGATTATTTAAAAAAATCTAAAGGTGCAGGGGATTATGACCGTTATCCTGACATTTCAGACAGGGTTAAGTGGGAGGGTATCTCTTTTGACCTGAAGAAAAAAATAATAGAAGCTGGGGCAGAGGCTGCAAAAGAGCCTTGGTCCCAGCTTCTTATCTCTGATTTTACACGGTTTTCAAAGACAGGGGAAAGACTTCCTTTTGAAGATAAGTATTTTCCAAGAAGACGAAAGCTCTGTAAGATGGTAATAGCTGAATGCGTTGAAAATAAAGGTCGCTTTACAGACGACATCCTGGACGGACTTTATCTTATTCTTGAGGAGAGCACATGGTGCCTTCCTGCTCATAATACCTATATTCGGGATGAGAAGCAGGAGTACCTTCCTGATGTTTCACGACCTATAATCGATCTTTTTGACGCGGAGACAGGAGCTCTTGTGGCAATGGCTGAGTATCTGTTGAGACCGGTATTTAAAAAGATCAGCCCATACATTTCAGAGTATGTCAATAAAAGATTAAAGGAGAGGATTTTTGAACCATATTCTGGTATGCACTTTTGGTGGATGGGAAATGGAAAAGAGCCGATGTGCAACTGGACCCCATGGTGTACTCAGAATGTTCTTGTCAGTGCCTTTACCAGAGAAGAGGGCTTTTTTACAGAGAATGAAAGACGAGAGTATCTTGATAAAGCCGCAAGGTCACTGGATTTCTTCCTTGATGAATATGGTGATGACGGGTGCTGTAACGAGGGGGCTCAGTATTATTCTCATGCAGGACTTTGTCTGTTTGGGGCACTTGAAGTAATGGGATGTGTTCTTGATAACGCTGATGCCAAAAACGATTTTAACAGTGTGTATTCAGAGCCGCTTATAAAAAATATTGCATCTTATATTGAAAGAATGCATGTTGAAGGTAATTACTATATTAACTTTGCTGATTGCAGTCCTTTCTGCGGAAGGCGCACGGCAAGAGAGTACCTCTTTGGAAAGGCAATAGGAAGTGATGTTCTTTCCGGTTTTGCAGCAAAGGACTTTAGGTGTGGTACTACTAAAGAAAAGCTGTTGTCAGAGGAGATAAATCTTTTTTACCATGTTATGCAGGTCTTTACATATGATGAAATGATAGCATGTAAAGATTTTTCTGAGACAAAAGAGGATTTCTTTTTTGAGAGTACGGGACTTTTGGTTGCAAGAGATGAGAAATACGTACTTGCAGCGAAAGCCGGAAATAATGCCGATTCACATAATCACAATGATGTAGGTTCTTTTACCGTATATAAAAAAGGAAAGCCCATGATAATTGATCTGGGGGTTGGGACGTATACTGCAAAGACCTTTTCTGATAAGCGCTACGAGCTTTGGACGATGCAGTCACAGTTTCATAATCTGCCCACATTTGTAAGGGATGGCAGATTCGATGATCTTGGAAAAGATACTGCAAAGGATCTGTATGATGAAAATGTGATATTGCAGAAAGATGGAAGTAAGTTTAGTGCCAAAAATGTTGAGTACTTAATAGATGATAAATTGTGCATGATCTCCATGGATATTGCGGATGCTTATGGGGATCGTGAAGTAAAGAAATATAAAAGGACGGTATCCATTATCAAGGGCGAATGTATAATGGTATGCGATGAATATGAGGGAGAGCCCCAAGCTTTAGTTTCCTTAATGCTTACGCAAAAGCCTGTATGCAAAGATAAGATTGATGAAAATGAGATCGTTCTTGAGCTTTCGGACCTTGGTCGCATAGAAGTTTTTGGCGTATCCGGATGTAAGATAGAAGAATATCCAATAACAGATGAAAGGCTTGGACAGTGCTGGAAAAAAAGCGTGTATAGAGCGCTGTTTTCTGTTAAGCCTGACAGTAAAATGGAAATCGGGATATATTAAATCCGGGTAAATATTCAGAAGCATTTGAATAAAGTGTAGTGTTTGATGGTGAACATTTTTAAGCAATTAAAAAGAGGGAATATTTAAATGAGAAAATTGACGAATGAAGAGCAAAAATGGGTTGATGAGACTCTGAAGAAAATATCAGCAAAAATGGTAACCGTAACAAAGAGAAATCTTGATAAGGTTCCTTATACAACAATAGACGGAAGGTTCGATGACAGATCCGGGAAAGAGATCACCTGGTGGACAAATGGCTTTTGGGGCGGCGTAATGTGGCAGCTCCATAAACTTACAGGTGATGAGATGTTCAGGGAAGAGGCTATAAAGCTTGAGGATAAGCTGGATGCCAATCTTATGATAACAGAAGGTCTTGATCATGATAACGGCTTTAAGTGGCTTCCTACATCTGTTATCAGATATAAGCTTGAGAAAAACAAGGAGTCCTTGAACAGAGGCCTTCTTGCTGCAAACAACATGGCGGGACGATTTAATCTTGCCGGCAATTTTATCAGGGCATGGAATAACTGGGATGATGTGGACAGGAGAGGCTTTGCCATCATCGACTGCATGATGAATCTGCCTTTATTGTATTGGGCAAGCGAAGAGACAACTGACCCAAGATTTAAAATGATAGCTGTAGCCCATGCAGACACAGCTTTAAAAGAGTTTATCAGGGAAGACGGCTCGGTTAATCATATTGTTGTTTTTGATCCGTTTACAGGAAAAGCAGTTGATACGCTGGGAGGACAGGGCTATGCTAAGGGCTCATCCTGGACAAGAGGACAGAGCTGGGGAATTTATGGCTTTGCGTTAAGCTATCATTATACAGGTGAGGAAAGATATCTTGAAGCTTCAAGAAAGATAGCCGATTATGTAATATCGTCCATTCCTGACAGTTTCCTTGTTCCTATCGATTACAGGCAGCCAAAGGATGTGGATCTCGAAGATTCAACCGCTGCAGCAATCACGGCATCAGGACTTATAGAGCTTGCTAATGGCCTTAGCGTTGGGCAGGATAAGTATCTTGATGCAGCGCTAAAACTCCTTATGACTCTTGATGAAAAGCGCTGCAGTTGGCGCGATGACACAGACAATATCTTAAATAAATGTGCAGTTGATTATCATGGTACAGAGCATGATATGTCTATAATTTATGGTGATTACTATTTTATTGAGGCAGTGATGAAGCTGGCAGGTAATAGTCTTAGAATTTTTTGATAGATATCAAGAATGCATGTTTAGAAAAAATGACATTAGAAGCATTATGTACAATGGGAGGCAGTTATGAAGTTTGAACCAAGGACAACAGATTATGAATTAAGTCCATATACAGGACTTACCAGAGATAGCTGGATAGAGGCTGCCAGGTACCTTTTGGAAGGGATTTTTCAGAATATAAAGAGCATCGAGGATCCTGTTGTTATGCCAAGGCAGGAGACAAAGGTGACATATCCGCAGGAGGGGGCACCGATATGGCGATTTAAGGCAGAAATCTTTGAGGGGCTTGCGAGATCTTTTTTCATATCAGCACCCCTTATCCATATCTGTCCGGACTTGGAATTGAATGGAATAAATATAAAAGATTATTACAAGAAGCAGGTTCTTGAGGCAGTAACTCCCGGAGCCAAAAACTATGTTCTTAATTATTCTGATATGAAGGCTCAGGATGACAGCGGAAATCTGTTTGCTACCTATCAGCAGACTGTTGAGACTGCGGCACTTGTTATATGCCTATGGCTTTCCAAGGGCGAGATATGGGATACATACACCAAGGATGAGAAGGACAGGATTGCAGGATTTTTAAGTGATTTTGGACATTCAAATACTGTTCCGCAGAACTGGCGTCTTTTTAATATGCTTGATCTGTCGTTCCTTCATATGAATGGTTATGACATTGATGAAGATATAATGAGGGATCATGCCCAGAATATCCTTCATTACTATGCAGGAAATGGCTGGTACAGGGACGGACACTCTTTTGACTACTATTCCTGCTGGGCTTTCAATATGTATACGGCCATTTGGAATAACTGGTATGGTTATGAAAAAGAGCCTTATATTGCAAAAAGATTTGAAGAAAACTCGAATGAGCTGATGAAGACGTATCCTGACTTTTTTGACAGGGATGGATTTACAAATATGTGGGGCAGGAGTGGTATTTACAGGAATGCAGCCACAAGCTCTTTTGACGGAAATCTTCTAATGAAAGAATCTACAGTTGATCCGGGACTTGCAAGAAGGATATGTTCGGGCGCACTGCTTCAGTTTCTTACAAGAGATGATTTCCTTTATAAAGGAGTTCCTACACTTGGCTTTTATGGGCCTTTTACACCACTTGTTCAGCACTATTCCTGCGCAGAGTCGCCCTTTTGGCTCGCAAAGGCATTTCTTTGCCTTCATCTTCCTGCTGACCATCCTTTCTGGACAGCAAAAGAAAACGGTGGCACATGGGACGAGCTTGGTGAAAGAGAAAACAAGGTTACGGTTCTTGATGGTCCTGCACTTTGTATCACAAACCACGGAGCAAATGGGATCACAGAGCTTAGATGCGGAAAGGTTGTCAAGGAAAAGTCTGATATTCATGGGATGAACAACTATTCAAAGCTTGTATTTAACAGCAAATTTCCATGGGAAGCAACAGTAAGGGATGATGTTGAATCTGAGCAGTATATAGTGACTTATACAGATGAGAAAACAATCGTTCACGGAAATGTTACTCTGTGGGCAGGAGAAAAAGACGGAGTTCTGTACAGAAGGCAGTTCTTTGACTATGAGATGGAGACTGAGACTCACTGGAGAACAGCTATTGACCTAGCTGATTTTGATGTGCCGTATGGAATCATAAGAGCTGATAAGATCCGAATGTTCAGAAGACCTGTAAGGATAACACTTGGCGCTTTTGGTTTTCCTGATAATGGGACAAAGGCAGAATACAAAGAAAAGGATGGCTTTAAGGCTGTTATTCTCAAAGGAAAAGATCATACAGGAAAGGCAAAGCAGCTTGCATTTACTATATTTGACGGTTGGAGCAGCATAGAGAGAATTGATAGTACAGGAACAAACCCCGACAGTAAGAATTCGATCGTGCTGTATGCTGAAGCAACGAGAGAAAAGCAGTATGGTTACGAGCCTTACTTTTTGATCTCACAGGTAATAACAAAAGAGTCGGAAGAGGGTTTTGACGATGATGATATTTTTCCTATAAAGAGTATTGAATATACTGATAAAGAAAAATGCGGCGGCTATGGACCTGTCAGGATATGCTTGAAAAACGGAACAGAAAAGATAATTGATTTTTACGGGATAGAGGGGAAACTTAGTTTATGAAGATAACTGTTTATAATGACTGGGATCATGTTTCAAAGGCAGAGAGTAAGGGCGACACAGATGTTGTACTTGCCTGGGACGGAGAGTACAGGAAAGGCGATATTATCGAGTTTTCAGGTATTGAACCTGATAAGTATTATGTTGTAAAAGTGGACAGTGCTGTGGACGAAGCACTGGTTCTGATAAAACAGGAGACAGTGCTTTTTACAGTACCTTTCTATGAGAAGAAAACAAGCTATAATCCGCTTGCTTTTTTTGGAAACAGACATGTTGTGCGGATAAGAAGAGCAGAGGAGTATGAGGTTTTAGCCTACAGGAATCTTGCACTCAACCCGTTTGATCAGCATGAAGTGAGCGGTGTATATCCTCACGCCAGTGCAAACGTGGAGACCAGAGGAGAGGCAGTGTTTGCTGCAAGAAATGCAATTGATGGCTGTATCTGTACACTGTCACATGGCGAGTGGCCCTATGAATCCTGGGGAATAAACAGGCAGGAGGATGCTGAGTTTACACTGGATTTTGGGAGAAAAGTCGATTTTGACAAGATAGTTCTTTATACAAGAGCCGACTTTCCTCACGATAACTGGTGGACTTCGGCAATATTTACTTTTTCAGATGGAAGCAGCGAGAAAGTGAGTATGGATAAAAAGGTGCAGGAACCCCATGTCTTTAATATTTCGCGAAAAGGAATTGAGTGGATAAAGCTTGGGAACCTCATAAAGGCAGATGATCCGAGTCCATTTCCTGCCCTTACGCAGATCGAAGTGTATGGAAAGATAAATTGAGTCAGGCGATGCCAAAGGGACGGTTCCAATGTCATTTAGATAACAAAACACAAAATTATGGTGTATTATAGAAGATGCGATAAATCCTAACAAAATATATCCAGTTCTCGGGTTTACGGTCAAGAATTCTTATTTTTGAAAAAGGCAAACAGACGGTCATCAGGGGCCGCCTACTATTCAGGGTATTCTGTTTTGTGATTTATCG
>JAEEGL012840117.1_pt1 | contig 13064 bp, 11 predicted proteins | sample 9134231 | NCBI WGS metagenome assembly JAEEGL01 (sample SAMN16246548, study PRJNA631951) | gut metagenome | biome: gut microbiome; feature: rumen; material: fiber-attached | host: Bos | place: Iran: Karaj | collected 2018-10 | reverse complement strand
GTATAGTGCAGGTGGTTCTCGCGCTCCAGCTTGCGGGCAATGGCCTGACGCAGGTCGGGGTAACCAGGTACAGGTGAGTACTTCGAGTAGTTCTCGTCGATAGCCAGCTTAGCAGCTTGCTTGATGTGGTCGGGAGTATTGAAGTCGGGCTCTCCGACGCTCATGTTGATAACGTCGATGCCCTGAGCTTTCATTTCAGAACTTTTCTGTGACATTGCCAGCGTGGCAGAGGGTGCCAGACGCTGCAAACGGTCAGATAGCTGTGCCATATTTGTGCTTAATGTTTGTTTTTGCTTGCAAAAGTACTCATTTTATTCCTTATATTCGAATATCAGTGTCACTTTTTAACTTTTTTACCTTTTGCCTTTTCGTCTTTTATGCCTTTATTTCAAGTGTAGCAGGTGGCCCATGCGCTCCTTCTTTGTCTGTAGGTAGCGCAGGTTATACTCGTTGGGCGTCGTCTCAATGGGCACGTTCTCCACGATTTCCAGTCCGTAGCCCTCCAGTCCTACTCGCTTCACGGGGTTGTTCGACATCAGGCGCATCTTCTGCACACCCAGCTTGCGGAGTATCTGGGCACCACAGCCGTAGTCGCGCTCGTCGGCCTTGAAGCCCAGGCAGAGGTTCGCATCTACGGTATCGTAGCCCTCCTCCTGCAACTTGTAGGCTGCCAGCTTGTTCATCAGACCGATGCCTCGGCCTTCCTGCTGCATGTAGACGATGACGCCTCGGCCCTCCTTCTCTATCATCTGCATAGCCTTGTGCAGCTGTTCGCCGCAGTCGCAGCGCATCGACCCCAGAATGTCGCCTGTGGTGCAACTTGAGTGTACACGAACCAGCACAGGCTCGTCGGGTTGCCACTCGCCCTTGATCAGTGCGAAGTGCTCCTGACCGTTGCTCTTCTGACGGAAAGGTATCATGCGGAAGTGGCCCCACTGGGTGGGCATGTCCACCTCGTCGCCTTCTTCGACAATGCTCTCCTTCTTCAGACGGTAGGCTATCATGTCCTTGATAGTGATGATTTTCAGGTCGTGCTCCTTGGCGAACGCCGTCAGCTGGGGCATGCGTGCCATCGTGCCGTCGTCGTTCATAATCTCGATGAGGGCACCGGCAGGGTACAAGCCACAGAGCTTGCACAGGTCAATGGCAGCTTCCGTATGACCTGAGCGTCGTAGCACGCCATTGTCCTGGGCATATAGCGGACTGATGTGTCCAGGACGGCCGAAGGTCTTCGATGTCGACGTAGGGTCGCCCAAAGCGCGGATGGTGGCAGCACGGTCGTGAGCCGACACGCCCGTCGAGCAACCTTCTATCTTGTCTACCGTCACCGTGAACGGCGTCCCCAGCAGCGACGTGTTGTCCTGAACTTGGTGTGGCAGGTCCAGTTCCCTTGCCCTGCTGATAGTGATGGGTGCGCAGAGCACACCGCGGGCGTTCTTCAGCATGAAGTTCACCATCTCGGGGGTGATTTTCTCAGCCGCGCATATCAGGTCACCTTCGTTCTCGCGGTCCTCGTCGTCCACCACGATGACGAACTTGCCTTCTTTGAAGTCGGCCAGCGCCTCGTCGATGGTATTCAGTTTCATTTGTTCCATATCGTAAATAGAGCTTTTATACCTTATTAATATATAATAGTGTGTCAGAGCAGGAACTCATCCTCGCTGGGCATGATCTTCTCGCCACGTCCCAGTTGCTCTATGCGTGGAATGAGCTTCTTGTTGACACGCTGAATGGTCTGCAGATCCCTATATAGTCGTATGCGGAAGCGTATCATGCGGAAGTAGAAGAAGATACCCGTCGGCAGGAATAATCCGGTTACGGCGTTAAGCCACTTCCTGCGGAAAGGCCTCGTGTGGGCATGCGTGGCAATGATGGGATACTGGTTCAGCTTCATCAGCACGTAGTTGTTGCGCGAGTACGACAGGTCTTCGATGGCAGTCTCCAGCACTTCGTTGATGCTTCTTATCTCTTGGTCGTCGCCAGGTTGGAAGAATACCTTGATGGGGCTGGGCCACCTCAGCAGGTTGTGCTGGGCGGTGTAGATGGCAATCTCCTGGTCGGCCTCCCTCAGCATGTGGCTGTCGATACTATACTTCGGATCCTCAATGATGACCTCCTTACGCGTGATGTTACGCTTCGAGCGCAGGCCAAGCATGCGTACCACCAGCTGCTTGTACAGGTCGATGTTGAAAACCACCGAGTCGTTGTTGGCCTTGTACGTGAAGAATACGGCAATAGGCGTCAGTACGGCTGTGCCGAGTAGCTTGCCGAACCAGACTGTCCAGTTGTCATCGCGCGCCATCTTCATACCTGTGTTGTCCAGGATATAGAACACGATGAACACCAGCACGCTGATGATGACCGGCACGCCCAGTCCGCCCTTGCGGATGATGGCACCCAGCGGGGCTCCGATGAAGAAGAAAATGAGACACGACAGCGACAGTGTGACCTTGTTGATAGCCTCCATCAGGTGGACGCGCTCCTCGCGGTTCAGAGACTCTGAGTAGTCTGCCTTAAAGCCCATATCGCTCAGGGCTGCTTGGGCATCTAACGACGCTCTGCTGATGACCTGCTGCTTCTTCTCGCCTGGCAGCCTGAGGAAAACCGAGTCAAGGTCCAGACTGTCGCTCGTCCCTTCCTTCACGGCCTTCATTGAGTCAGCCTTCTCCAGCGACGGGCGGAACAGCGAGTTACGCCTTGCTTCATAAAAGAACTGGTGACCCACCGAGTCGTTGAACTCGCGGATGCTGTCCAAGTCGTGCAGAATCCTTGTCAGCTTCTTCGCACGGGCGTCCATCGACACCCAGCCGGCCTCGGCCATGTCAAAGCCGCTGTCGAAGTCCAGCAGGATACGTTTCGTCGAGAACGTCTCGCGGCGGTAGGGTACGTTAGTCTGCACGCCCATACCCGTCTGGCGCATGTTCTCGAACCACTCGCCGCTGTATAGTGTCAGCAGCAGGTGCTTCTTCTCGGCTGTTGCCTGAATATGCCCTGAGTCGGCCAGTATCACGGCAGCATCCTCGTAGCCGCCGTTCATGCGGTATATCATAATGCCGTAGAGCGTACCCGTCTCCATGTTCTTCTTCTGCACGTACAGGTTGGACCCCGGAATACCATCGTAGAAGATGCCCTCGGGAATCTCAAACTCAGGGTTCTTCTGCTTCATCGATATCAGCAACTGGCGGAAGGAGATGAAAGCCCTCGGCGCCACCACCTCCTGAAAGACGAACGACATCAGTGAGATGGCAATGACGATGACCGTCAACGAACGCATGGCCTGCAGTAGCGAGATGCCCGCCGCCTTGATGGCTGTCAGCTCAGACGACTCACCCAGATTGCCGAACGTGATGAGAGACGACAGCAGGATGGCCAGCGGGAAAGCCTGGGGCATCAGCATCAGGCCCATATACCAGAAGAACTGGGCCATCACCTCCAGCGACAGTCCCTTTCCTATCAGTTCGTCAACATAGCGCCATAGAAATTGCATCATCAGCACAAACTGGCAGATGAAGAACGTGGCAAAGAACAGCAGCCCGAACTGCTTGGCAACGAATATGTCTAACTTCTTAATGCGGAACATAGTGTTTTACAGTCCGCTCACCCTGTGCAGCCTTTCCAGGTTGGCGTCCCACAGGCCCCGCAGATCGGCTTCCTCGTCGTCATCTTCCGCAAAGTCGGTGATGAGCAGGTTCAGCTGTCCCGTCAGGTCACTCTTGCCGATGCGCATTTCCCAGTAGGCATCGGGTGTGCCCTCGTGGTAGTCCCACAGCAGGCGAATGTGGTCGTACTTCTCTATATCGATGACGCGCGACGTCTTCGTGTCGCGTTCCGTCCAAGGGTGTCCCCAAGTGAACGTCATGGTCTCATCGTCTTCCGTCACAACGTCTGCGAGCCATTTCTGCAAGCCGTGGGCATTGCTGATCATGTCCCAGACAATCTTCGGCGACTGCGTTGCCAGAGGGTATTCGATGGTCAGTTTTTGCATAGTCAGATGCGTTGTATGATACAAAAAGATACTTTTTACCCTGCAAAAATACAAAAAAATATCCTATCCCCAAAGTTTTTCCCCGAAAAAGTTTGTGTAATTGAAAAGATTGTATTACCTTTGCAGGCGATTTCAGGGAAATCACCCAAAATCATGGCGGGGTAGCTCAGCTGGTTAGAGCGTCGGATTCATAATCCGGAGGTCGAGGGTTCGGGTCCCCCTCCCGCTACTGGTAACGTCCTGTAAATGCCTTTTTACAGGATGTTTTTGTTTTTATAGGTGCCGTAATATAGCCCAAGGCGCTGACTCCTCCACCTTACCTTCCATCTAGAACCAGTACAGCTCCACTCTATATGCTGGAGGTAGAGTGGAGCTGTAGGGGGTTAGAACTTGTAGTCGAGGCCTATGCCGATGACGTTGTTGGTGCGTGAGTAGACGTCCTTTCCGGCATAGTTGGTGCCAAGGTATTTTTCCTGGTTGTGGGTGTAGTCGCTGTAGAGGGTGATGAAATAGCCGGCATTGAGACGCATTTTCTTGTTGATGTTCCAGGCGCCTCCCAGTCCGATGCTCCAGCTGTCGCATGCAAAGGAGGTGTTCTGCTGGTAGCCGTCGGAAAGTCCGTAGTCAGTGCGCTGGGCACCACAGCTGACAGTGAATTTGTCATTAATGTCGTATTCCACGCCAGCCAGTATCTCGTGGGTGCCGTGTTTCAGTTCCTTCTGGCGGTCGTCGGCCATCTTGGCGTTCTTGTCGTCAAAGAAATGGTATTCCAGCGTGGCTCTCAGCTTTGGAGAGAACTCGTAGCCTACGGCAGCGGCGAAAAGGGCCGGCATGTCGTAGCGCACGTGCTCGTCGGGCATGTAGTTTTTGATTTTCCCAGCCATTTCCTCACCCATGGCTGCAGCAAGGGCTTCCAGCGTCTTTTCGTTGCCAATTTGGGCTGCAGTGGCCTTGATGTCGGTTTTCTGTCCCATGATGGTGACATTCAGGGCATCGGTGGTGTTCTTGGTGTTGATTTTTGTTCGGAACTCGTAGCGGGCAGCCAGTGTCAGCGGTCCTTTGTGGTAGTTCACGCTGATGATGGGCGCAATGCCGAAGGCTCGTTGTGTCACGTCGAGATGCAGGTCCATGAGCTGCTGGCTACCCAGCTGTTCAAGGGTGGTGGCTGTGACGTAGCCTCGGTTGTATCCGTCGTAGTAGTTGGCACGCACTCCAATGGCTGCAGAAAGGTAGTCGGTAAACCGATATGTAAAGTTGAACTGTGCTCCATAGATGTACTGCTTGCCCTTCACTGTTGAGTTGATAGTGTACATGTCTGGTGTGACGATGACCTTCGTGGGGTCGGTGGGGGCTGCGGCTTTGGCCTTTACCGAGGTCTCGAAGATCTTGCCCATTGTCATGAGGTTGAACATGGGAATGCCCTCGTCGTACTCCACAAAGCCGCCGCTGCCTACGATGCCTATCATGGCCGACACTGCCCAACGGTCTTTCTTGTATGACGCAAACAGGGCCGGTACGATGGGGGCAGAGGCCTTGCCGTTGTATTTGTGGTCAACGTTGACACCTGCATAACCGTTCGGAAACAGCGGGTTTGCTCCTGCCGGCACAGCCAGATAGTTTGGCACGGTGGCCGTGATGTCACGGTTCTGCCAGGGTTTCTGGAAGTTCAGCGACAGCTGCCATCCCTCGTGTCCCCAGACCAGTCCTGCCGGGTTCGAGAATACGGCGTCGATGTCGAATGATGCACCACGAGCCATCATGCGGTCGAAGGCGATGTGATAGTTTGTGTTGGTCATCAGTCCGCCAGCCTGGGCGGCATTGATGGTGCTGAATGCCAGCACCATCAGGGCAATTGTTTTCTTCATATATCTCATTTGGTTGATGTTTCCGGCGGCAAAGGTACGAAAAAGATTTGAATGACGGAAGAAATTGGAGAATTATTTTCGGAAATAGGACATAATTCTTGATTGTTTCTTGTGAGGTTAAGGCCTTGATATACATTATTATTTTTAAAGAGAGAAAATTTTTTGGGGAAAACGTGTGGCGGTGTGCGGTTTTCTTTGTAATTTTGCAGTCCAATTCGGATTATTATCATATAACGTTATATTATGGCAGACAAGAAGAGAATTAAGACAGCCCTTGTTTCGGTGTTTCACAAGGACGGGCTGGAGGAGTTGCTCAGCAAGCTGAACGACGAGGGCGTAAAGTTCCTGTCGACGGGTGGCACACAGACGTTCATTGAGTCGCTGGGCTATGAGTGTGAGAAGGTGGAGAATGTCACTACGTACCCCTCGATTTTGGGCGGACGTGTGAAAACCCTGCATCCGAAGGTGTTCGGAGGCATTCTGGGTCGCCGTGAGCTGGAGGGTGACCGCCAGCAGATGGCCCAGTACGAGATTCCTGAGATTGATCTGGTCATCGTCGACCTGTATCCCTTTGAACAGACCGTTGCCAGTGGTGCAGGCGAGGATGACATCATTGAGAAGATAGACATTGGCGGCATCTCGCTGATTCGTGCCGGTGCGAAGAACTTCAACGACGTGGTTATCGTGCCGTCGAAGGCCGAGTACCAGGTGCTGCTTGACATTCTGAACGCCCAGGGAGCCGAGACCACCAAGGAGCAGCGCCGCATGTTCGCCACCCGTGCCTTTGGTGTGAGCAGCCACTACGACACCGCCATCCACGCCTGGTTCGAGAAGTAGAAGTTAAAGAAGTAATAGAAGTTAAAGAAGTTAGAGACAATGGGATTTTTTAGTTTTGTACAAGAGATTGCCATGGACTTGGGGACGGCCAACACCATCATTATCAGTGATGACAAGATTGTTGTTGACGAGCCGTCAGTAGTTGCGCTGGACCGCCATACTGACAAGATGATTGCCGTGGGCGAGAAGGCCAAGATGATGTATGAGAAGACGCATGACAACATCCGCACGGTGCGTCCGCTGAGAGACGGCGTGATAGCTGACTTCTCAGCCTGCGAGCAGATGATGCGCGGACTGATAAAGATGGTGCACACGGGCTCGCGCCTGTTCTCGCCGTCGCTGCGCATGGTTATCGGCGTGCCCTCAGGCTCGACGGAAGTAGAGCTGCGTGCCGTGCGTGACTCGGCAGAGCATGCCGACGGACGTGACGTGTACCTGATATTCGAGCCTATGGCAGCAGCCATCGGCATAGGCATTGACGTTGAGGCCCCCGAGGGTAACATGATTGTCGACATCGGCGGCGGCTCGACAGAGATAGCAGTTATCTCACTGGGGGGCATCGTGTCGAACAACTCCATTCGCACGGCTGGCGACGACCTGACGAGCGATATCCAGGAGTATATGTCGCGCCAGCACAATGTCAGAGTGTCGGAGCGTATGGCTGAGCGTATCAAGATTGCTGTAGGTTCGGCACTGACCGATCTGGGCGACGAGGCTCCAGAGGACTATATCGTGCACGGCCCGAACCGCATCACGGCACTGCCCATGGAGGTGCCTGTATGCTATCAGGAGGTGGCACACTGTCTGGACAAGACTGTGGCAAAGATAGAGAACGCCGTGCTGTCGGCACTGGAGAACACCCCGCCCGAGCTGTATGCTGACATCGTGAAGAACGGCATATGGCTGACTGGTGGCGGTGCCCTGCTGAGAGGTCTCGACCGCCGTCTGCAGACGAAGATCAATATACCCTTCCATATTGCCGAGGACCCGTTGCACTCTGTTGCCAAGGGCGCCGGCATAGCACTGAAGAACGTCGACCGTTTCACGTTCCTGATGCGATAAGCGTGCATGAAGAACCTGCTGGCGTTCCTCCGCGAACACTTCCACTGGTTGCTGTTTGTCATTCTCGAGGTGCTGAGCATCATGATGCTGGTGCAATATAACAGTTACCAGAACAGCGTGTGGCTCTCGTCGGCCAATGTGGTCACGGGGAAAGTCTACGAGTGGCAGTCATGGGTGGAGTCGTTCTTCACCCTGAGGAAGGCGAATGCGGAGTTAACGCAGCGTAATTTCTATCTGGAACGACAGCTCAGTCAGGTGCGCCGGCTCTATGGTGAGGCTACTGAACATAAGGACGCCAAGGACCAGAAGGCTATGGAGGTGCTGGGTCAGTACGAGCTGATTCCCGCCAGGGTGGTCAGCAATGAACTGCACAGGAGTAATAACTTGCTGACCATCGACAAGGGGTCGGCTGACGGTGTGGAGGAAGGTATGGGCGTGGCCTGCGGACAAGGTGTTGTCGGGGTGGTATACCTGACATCGCCGGCGTATAGCGTAGTGATTCCCGTCCTGAACGTTAAGTCGTCGCGCATCAGCTGTGCCATCCGTGGTCAGGGCTACTTTGGCGTGCTGCGATGGGACGGACGCGATGCCGGCGTGGCGTATGTTGAGGATATACCCCGTCATGCCCGCTTCAAGAAAGGCGACTGGGTAGAGACGAATGGCTACTCCACCATCTTTCCTGCCGGTGTGCTGGTGGGACAGATCAGGGAGGTGTACAACTCGCGCGACGGTATGTCGTATCGTCTGCAGGTGCGTCTGTCTACTGATTTCGGCTGTCTGCGCGATGTGGTGGTCATCAGCGACAAGACCATTGCTGAGCGCATGCGGCTGATGCAGGCTGCACGCGACTCGTTGAAACTGAATGTGAGTGAGTAGGGTTGAGATATTTGAGATGAGAGACAGGCTATGTCAATAGACTTGCTGAAACGATTGGGATGGTTCGTGGCCTTTGTGCTGGCACAGGTCATGGTGCTGGGGCGTATACATTTGTTCAATTGTGCAACGCCACTGCTCTATGTCTATTTTGTGAGCCAGTTTCCGTGTAACTATCCAAAGTGGGGGAGTCTGCTGTGGGCATTCTTCATGGGCTTGGTCATCGACATCTTCTCCAATACGCCCGGCTTGGCTGCGGCATCGCTGACGCTGATAGCAGCCCTGCAGCCCTACTACTGTCGTCTCTTCGTGCCCCGCGATGCCGCTGAGGACTTGAAACCGTCGTTGAAGACGCTAGGCCCCACGCGCTATTCTTACTATATCGTCACCTTGGTGATTCTCTACTGTCTGGTGTTCTATACGCTTGAGCTGTTCTCCTTCCACGACATGGTGGAGTGGACGTTGTGTGTGGCAGGCAGTGCCGCACTGACTTTATTGCTCATTTACACTTTTGAGGTCAGCAAGGTGCGTGCCTAAGAACGGAAAAGAAAAGTTGGGAGGAGAAGATGGAGAAGGATCATAGCCTTGACTACAGACGTCATGTCATAGCAGGAGTCGCCATAGGTATTGTGGTGGTCTATGTGCTGCGACTCTTCCAACTGCAGATTACCAGCGACGACTATAAGAAGAGTGCCGACTCGAACGCTTTCCTCAAGAAAATTGAGTACCCCTCGCGCGGTGTCATCAATGACCGCAATGGCAAATTGATGGTATACAACCAGCCTGCTTACGACATTATGGTGGTAATGAACGAAGCCAAGGATCATCTGGATACGCTCGACCTGTGCGAGGCACTGAACATTACTCGCGAAGAGTTCAATATGCGTATGGCCAATATCAAGGACCCTGCGAAGAACCCAGGCTACTCGCGGTTTACGCAGCAGGTATTTATGAACCAGTTGTCAGACCGTGATTTCTCGGTATTTCAGGAGAAGATGTTCCATTTCCCGGGGTTCTATGTTCAACGGCGTACCATCCGTCAGTACCAGTATAACATGGCAGCACACGTGTTGGGTGACGTGGCTGAGGTATCGCCAGCCGACATTGAGGAGGACCCCTATTACCAGCCAGGCGACTATATTGGGAAGTTGGGCATTGAACGCAGCTACGAACGGCAGCTCAGAGGAGAGAAGGGCATGCAGATTCTGCTGCGTGATGCCCATGGGCGCATTCAGGGACGCTACCAGAACGGTAAGCAGGACAGACGACCAGTTGCAGGCAAGAACCTGACGCTGGGCATTGATGCTGACCTGCAGGCATTGGGTGAGCGTCTTATGGAAGGCAAGATAGGCAGCATTGTGGCCATTGAGCCCTCGACGGGTGAGGTGCTATGCATGGTCAGTTCGCCGTCGTATGACCCCCGCATGATGGTGGGACGCCAGCGCTCGAAGAGTCACCGCATGCTGAGTGAGAACGTATGGAAGCCTCTGCTAAATAGAAGTATTATGGGACAGTACCCGCCAGGCTCGACGTTCAAGACCACCCAAGGACTGACCTTCATGACGGAGGGTGTCATCCATCCTACGCAGACAGCCTATCCCTGCGGACATGGTTTCAACTTCAAAGGACTACATGTGGGTTGTCACGGCCATGCCTCTCCGTTGCCCCTGGTGCCTGCTTTGTCGACATCGTGCAACGGCTACTTCTGCTGGGGACTCTACTATATGATTAATCAGAACATTACAAAGTACGGGTCAGTGCAGAACGCCATGAACAAGTGGCGCGATTATATGGTTAGCATGGGCTTCGGCTATAAGCTGGGCGTTGACCTGCCTGGCGAAAAGCGCGGACTCATCCCCAACGCGCAGTTCTACGATAAAGCCTACAAGGGCTCATGGAATGGTCTGACCATTATCTCTATTGCCATCGGACAGGGCGAGGTCAATGCCACGCCGCTGCAGATTGCCAACCTCGGGGCTACCATCGCCAATAGAGGATGGTTCATTACGCCCCATGTTGTCAAGAAGGTGCAGGGTGAGGAGTTGGATACACTCTATACTAAACGACGCTACACTTTGGCCAGCCGCGAGGCCTACGACTATGTGGTGCAGGGAATGCGTGCCTCGGCAACAGGCGGTACGTGCCACGAACTGGCACGCCTGAATTTCGCTGCCTGCGGCAAGACGGGTACTGCCCAGAACCGCGGTCATGACCACTCGGTATTCATGGGTTTCGCCCCGATGGACAATCCAAAGATTGCCGTTGCCGTATATGTGGAGAATGGTGGCTGGGGAGCCACGTATGGTGTTCCTTTGGGCAGTCTTATCATGGAACAGTATATAAACGGGAAACTCTCGGAGGCTTCAGAGAAGCGTGCCGAACAGTTCCAGAACAGACATATTGCGTATGGTACCACAAGCAGATAGACGACAGACCAGTGTGTGGCGCAGCATTGACTGGTGGACCATCATTATCTATGTTGGCCTGCTTTCTTTCGGATGGGTCAGCGTGTGCGGTGCCAGCTATTCGTATGGTGAGACGGACATCTTCTCGCTGGCTACCCGCTCTGGCATGCAGATAGTGTGGATAGGCACCAGCATCATGCTGGGATTCGTCATCCTAATGTTGGACGACAGGTTCTATGACACCTTTGCTTATGTCATATACGCCTTGTTGTTGCTGTTGCTTTTCGCTACCATTTTCAATCCACATAGCATCAAGGGCTCGCGTTCGTGGCTTGTGCTGGGTCCTCTCAGATTGCAGCCGGCTGAGTTCGCCAAGTTTGCTACGGCATTGGCACTGGCTAAACTCATGTCGACCTACGGCTACAGCATCAACCAGTGGAAACACTTCGGAATGGCGTTGTTGCTCCTCCTGATGCCTATGTTGTGCATCGTGTTACAGCGCGAGACAGGATCGGCATTGGTGTACTTTGCCTTCTTCCTGATGTTCTATCGCGAAGGCATGCCAGGCAGCATCCTGTTTACGGGGGTTGCCATGGTGGTCTACTTCGTTGTGGGCATACGCTATGCGGATGTTCATATTGGCGACTCTGTAACTTCGGTGGGAAAGTTCTGTGTGCTGATGCTTATCCAGCTGTTTACCATCGGAATGGCATGGCCCTACTTCCATCGCAAACATGCTATACGCTTGCTGATGGGCTGTATAGGGTGTACTCTCGTCACCTTTTTGTGTATGAAGCTGCCCTTCGATGCTGTCTACATACAGCTGGCAGTGACGGTAGTGCTGATAGGCTACCTGATATGGGAGGGACTAGGCTCACGTATCAGGGCATATTACTTTATTGCACTCTTTGCATTAGGGTCAGTGCTGTTCTTCTATGGTGCCGACTTCATTATGCAGAACGTCATGGAACCTCACCAGCGCTCGCGCATCAACGTGCTGCTGGGACTTGACGAGGACCTGCGCGGGGCGGGATATAATGTCCACCAGTCGGAGATAGCCATTGGCTCGGGAGGTTTGGAGGGTAAGGGCTTCCTTAACGGTACGCAGACCAAACTGAAGTTCGTACCCGAGCAGGACACAGATTTTATTTTCTGTACAGTAGGCGAAGAGGAAGGTTTTGTGGGCTCTGCGGGTGTGCTGTTGCTGTTTCTGGCACTCATCCTCAGACTGATACATCTGGCTGAACGACAACCGTTCCGCTTCGGACGTGTGTATGGTTACTGTGTGCTGAGTATCTTCCTCTTCCATGTCTTCATCAATGTGGGCATGGTCCTCGGACTGACTCCCGTCATCGGCATTCCGCTGCCTTTCTTCAGCTACGGCGGCTCGTCGCTTTGGGGATTCACCCTGTTACTGTTCATCTTTCTGCGTATTGATGCCAGCCGCAATCTGATTCGTGGCTGAACACACAGGACCCTGTCTGTTTGTTGAGAGTATCAGCTCCCTTATTCTTTTGTCAGACGGATACCGATGTCACTGATGCCGAGAAGAATCTCGCGCTTCATGTCGTGACGGACACGGATGTGCACACTCTCCCCTTTGTTGAGCGACAGGGTGCTTAGAGGGAAGGTGTACTGATAGTGACTGATGCCGGAGCCCAGACTGTTGCCCTTCTGGTCAGTGAGCATGCAATCAAGAGTGTCGTTCTTTACCTTTCCCGAGGGGCTGAAGGTCTGCTGGACAATCAGCGTGAGCTGCGTGAAAGGATAGTCAGCATTGATGCGAAGGCCCAGTTCTTCGAGGTAAGTGCCATCCAGTGCCAAGGGCTCCGTGGTGAAGATGACTTCATCGTTCTTCTCCCAGCCTGTTTGGGAAGTGTGCTCATAATGGCTATAGACGGTGTCCTGCGAACAGGCCGTCATCAGCATGGCCGTAGTGAGCCACATTATATTTAATAAGACGTTTCTATGCTTTGGCATCCTTATTGTTGTTCTTGGCACTTTGCTGCTGGGCAGGCTTTTTCTTCTTTTTCTTCT
>JAEEGL012312082.1_pt1 | contig 13064 bp, 13 predicted proteins | sample 9134231 | NCBI WGS metagenome assembly JAEEGL01 (sample SAMN16246548, study PRJNA631951) | gut metagenome | biome: gut microbiome; feature: rumen; material: fiber-attached | host: Bos | place: Iran: Karaj | collected 2018-10 | reverse complement strand
GCCGATATGCTCCGGAAGATACTTAGCGTTGATCGCCTTGTACAGCGCTTCCATCTCCTCCACGGGAGGAATGGTATTGATAAGCTCGACGATCTCATCCCAGTGGTCAACGATGTTCTGCGGGTCAAAGGTGCCGAGGACATCATTCTCGTTTTCCTTGACGATACCGTCGGTCAGACGCTCGCCAAACTTCTCCTCGATCCACTCACGGGTCAGCGGCTCATAGGGCTTGGCCTTCGGCGTCTTCTTTGCCAGGCGATGATACTCCTGGCAGCAGAGGAAGGTGCCGACGCCGACGCACTCGCCGTGGATGCCCTCGGCATTTTCGAAACGCGGAGGCTTCATCTCCACAAGGTGTGCCATCAGATGCTCCGCGCCGGAAGCAGCGCGGGAGTGATGCAGCAGCTGCATCGTCAGGCCGGATTCCATCTGCGCCATCGTCATGGCTTCATGATCCGGCTCGCCGCCTGCCGCCCAGTCATCGGCAGCCTTGCGCATGATCTGCAGCGCGTGTGCGGAAAGATCCGCAACCATCGGGCAGAAATACTCGCCGTCGACAATCTTGGCAATCTTCCAGTCAACGAGAGAAATGTACTTGGAGAGGATGTCGTTTACACCGGAGGCGACGAGGCGCATCGGAGCGCCCTTGATGATGTCGAGATCTGCCACGACGAGCACGGGCGCGACCATGGGGATGGACTTTTTCTGTCCCTCAATAATCACGGAGCAAATGTCCGCGGTGAATCCGTCAGAGCTGGCAAGCGTCGGAACCGCCACAAAGGGAATGCCGAGCTTATATGCCGGATAACGGCCAAAGTCCATGATGGTACCGGCGCCGAAAGCAACTATGACCTCGATGTTGTCAAGCTGCTTCATCATGTCCTCAATGACATAATCCTCAGAGCGAAGCCCCTGCGCCGGAAGCACGATCTCCTGATCGGCAGCGACATGCTTACCCTCCGTGAGCTTGTAGATCGTACTGTCATAAACGACGGCGCGGCGCTTATCTTTCAGGCCAACCGCCTCCATATACTCTTCGAACTTGCTCAGCGCGTCGTATTCCACGACGACCATCTTGGTCTCCAGCGTGTGCTCGCGGCCGCATACGCACGGGCCCACATATTTGGAGCAATCCATAATCATGACACATTACCTCCATATGTAGTTATTTTTGTTTGCCGTTTTTCATTATACAACACCTTTGGCAGAACTCCAACACTTTTTTCCTGAAAAATGCATTTATTTCGTTCCAGTCCGATGGAAACGAACGAAAGATCCCGACTGCGAGCCAGTGTTTGTTTACATTTCGCTCATTGCGCAGTTCTGGTTTCTGTGCTATACTTTTCAAATGTGATATCATCCGGAAAGGAGGCTGCTGCAAATGAAACGGTTTCGTCCCGCAATTCGGGAGTTCTTTCAGCGTGCGGATTTATTTCTGCTCACACTGAGTATCATCTGTGCCGTATTCGGCATCATTGTCATTTCCAGTGCAACGGCCTCATATTCCGGCACCGGAAAATATATCGTCGTGCAGACACTGAGTTTGTTCCTCGGGATCGGCGCTTTTATCATCATGACTGTGTTGGACGTGGACATTCTCGCCGACAAGTGGATGATTCTCACCATCTTCAACATTGTCTTCATCGCCGGCCTGATCATTTTCGGACACGATGACGGCACCGGCAACCAGGCGTGGTACCGCTTTCTGGGTATCGGCGTCCAGCCTACCGAAATTGTCAAGCTCACATTCTCCATCGTCCTTGCAAAACAGGTCGCAACTTTACAGCGCAGTCCAAGAGGACTGAACGACCCGATGTCTGCAGTTCAGATTATCGCGCACTTCGTGCTGATCTTCGGTGTGATCGTTGTCTCCACGCGCGATCTTGGCTCCGCGCTGATCTTCTTCTTCATCTTCATCGTTATGCTGTTTACGGCAGGCTTTGCACTTCGCTGGTTCGCCATTGGTTTTGCCGCCATTGCTGCGATGATTCCGCTGGTCTGGAACTTTGTCCTCAAGGATTATCAGAAACAGCGCATTCTCGCTCCATATGATAAGACGATAGACCCCACCAACACCGGTATCAATTATCAGCCGCATCAGTGCAAGGTGGCGCTTGCCTCCGGCCGCCTGACCGGAACCGGATTGTTCCACGGAACGCAAAGTCAGTCCGACTACTTCCCCGGCAAACACACGGACTTCATCTATGGCGTCATTGGCGAGGAGCTCGGCATGATCGCGTGCATCATTGTCATTTTGCTGCTCACGGCAATCATTGTCCGCTGCGTGGTGGTTGGCCTCCGCTCCGGCAACACCATGAGCGCGCTGGTCTGCTTCAGCGTGGCAGCGTTCATGACGTTCCAGACCTTCGTCAACATTGGCATGTGCGTCGGACTGACGCCGGTCATCGGCATCACGCTTCCGTTCTTCAGCTATGGCGGCTCCTCCCTGCTCGCGACCTTTGCGGCCATGGGCATGGTTTCCGGCGTGCACTACCGTCCAAAGAAGCGCCGAAGCAGCATTTACTATTAAGCAAAATGACCACGGCAAAACCGTGGTCATTTTTGCTGTTATCCAATCAAATCTTTTCTCAGACCCTTAAATGCTTTTGTCAACACCGTGGAATCCATGCCGAGCGTCACGCTTTCATAGCCGAGCTCAAAGTCCTGCTTCGCGGCAAATTCGTCCGCCGCAAAGATAAACGAACGCTTGTTCATCTTTTTGCAGACGCCGACAATATGGGCAATCGCATCCCGAACCTCGGGATCACCAAACTGCCCCGGCTTCCCAAGCGCAGTTGACAGATCAAAGGGTCCGACATAGACACCGTCGATCCCCGGCACACGGAGAACTTCTTCCAGACTGTTCAGGCACTCCACAGTCTCGCACTGCGGCAGAAGCATGGTCTCTTTGTTGCTCACTTCAAAGTAATGCTGCAGACCCTGCTGTGCATATTCCGCAAACCAGAAATCGCTTCCGGCCGTATTTGCAACCCCGCGTTTTCCAAGAGGTAAATATTTGCCGTACTCGACGATTCGCTCGACCTCGGAAACAGTTCGTACATCCGGAATTACCAGTCCCATCACACCGACGTCCAGCAGCCGAAGGATGGACGGGCGGCTGATCTCCGAAACACGCGCAAGCGGCGTCAGCCCATAGAGCTTCGCAGCGCGGACATACTCCAGAGTGGACTGCGGATCAAACGGCCCGTGCTCATTATCGATGATGATGTAATCCAGTCCCGCAAGACCGAGACATTGTGCAACCGTGGTGCTGCCGGTTTCAAAAAAGGTGCCGAGTGTGCGTTCTCCTGAAAGCATTTTCTCTTTCAACACATTTTTCATCAGGATCTTCCCTTCATATAATACTGACAAGGATTTCAGGTGAAATCTCATGAAAGCCAATCTGAAAAAGCCTTTTATAAACGTTTTATCCGGCATGGGTCTCACGGCTCTGCTGGTCTTATTCATTCGCTGGCAGACAGAAACCGCCGCAAGGCCGCTTCCGCAAAAAATCGTCGCCACTGTCAGCGTACTTCTCTTTGCTCTGGTTGGACTGCTTGCAGTTCGACAGTGGGCGGAGCTCTGGTCATCCGAGCCGGACGAAACGCCCGCTGAAAAGGCCGTGATTGCCGGATGGAAAATTTTCCTTACTCTGATTGTATGGGATGTTTTTGTGCTGCTTCTTGCCTGGCCGCTTCGCTGCCTTCTCAACGAAAGCATGACGCTTCAGCAATCCATGGACGCATGGGTCAGCGGCGACAGCTATCACTATCTCTGCATCGCGCAGGACTGGTATCTCTCCACCGGCAGCATTGACCGGGTCGTGCAGCTGGTATTTCTGCCGGGTTATCCGATTCTGATTCGGTTGGCACACACCATTATTCGCAGCTGGACGTATGCGGCGCTGACCGTTTCCGGCCTTTGTTTTGCGCTGGCGGGAACCGTTTTTTATCGTCTCGCCCGCCTGGATCTCGGAGAGAGCAGCGCCAGACGCGCATTGACCGCGCTGTGTCTGTTCCCGGGTTCTTTCTTCTTTGCCGCTCCGATGAGCGAAAGTCTGTTTCTTCTCTGCTGCGTCGGGAGCCTTTACCTCGCACGAACGAAGAAGTGGCTTCCCGCCTGTCTTCTCGGCGCATGGGCCGCATTTACAAGATCACTTGGCATCACGCTGTTGGTTCCGCTCACTTTGGAACTGATAAGAGGCAGCTTTCATAAGAAGAACCGTTTTACCGACTATGCTGCGCTCATATTGGTGCCGCTCGGATTCGCTGCGTACCTGTTAGTCAATCAGCAGGTCGCCGGAAATCCGTTTCAGTTTTTAATGTATCAGTCGGAGCATTGGCATCAGAAGCTCGGCCTTTTCTTCGATACCGCAGCATATCAAACAGATTATGCCATCGGAACCTTCCGTGATAACCCGCACAACTTCTGGGGTCTGTGGCTGCCTAATTTGACAGCTTCCTTCGGCGCTCTGATACTGATGATTCTCGCGGGAAGAAAGCTGCGCGGAAGTTGGCTCGTATGGTTTATCCCGTACTATTTCATTTCGATCGGCGCAACCTGGCTTCTGAGTGCGCCGCGCTATCTGCTGGCCTTTTTCCCCTTATCGGAAGCTGCAGCTGTTCTGACCGAGAAGCGATGCGCACGGGCTTTTGTCTATATTCTGCTCGGCACGCTTTCACTGTTATTCTTTTTGGCCTATCTGCTCCGTTGGCAGGTCTACTAATCAGCGGCTCCAGCGGTCATCCTCGTCCGTGTCATCAGAGTGGATGTCTGTATAATTGCCTTCAAAAAACGGCTTGTCCTTGCTTGCCGGAACAGGCTCGCCGCGGAGCATGCGATAATAATTCGCATAGGTCAGAGATTGATAGGGTCTGAGCCAAATGGCGAACGGGCTGAGAAGCCACTGCAGAAGCAGCCATCCGAGGAAGCTCAAATCTAGCACAAACAGCTCCCACTTATGTCCCTTCATCAGCGTCCCGCTCGCACGAAGACATTCGATTGGTGAACGATCCGGATGATCGATCAGCAGATACATTGCCTGCCGATAGCGATATGCAAAGATGACGCCCGGAATTACAAAAAGCATCGCAAAAGCGGAAACAATCAGCGCTTCCAGAATCGTCAGCACGACCACCCGGAAGAAGATCGCAAAGCCATCCAGCAGATTGCCATAGTCCGCCTTCTCCTCACGCACAACGTGCAGAGAATAAATCATATTCCCGACGCTCACCATCGTATTCATCAGTGAAAGCGCAATCGCAAGAATGACGGCGAACGGGGTCGGATGGAAATGCGCCAGCATCTGTTCCTGCACCTCGTTTATGAAATGCATGGCCTCTTCCGCTGTCGCGAAAGGCTGCCTCGGAATCGCAATTTCAATGTTCAGCCCAAGAACGCTCGTGGACAGATATTGAAGCACCCAGGAAAGCAGGAACACGATCAGCCCGATCACAATCGGATTAGGCTGATATCGACGCATTCGCTCTCGCGCATCCAGTTTTAACAATGATCGGTTCATTTTAGGAAAGAGTCTCCCTTCCGTTGATTTCTGGTGTGATTATATCAAACTCCATACCGTTTTTCCAGACCGCGGAAGGTTTTTTCTGTAAGTTTTCATTCACATTTTTGTGTAAGGTTTTTTCGAAGAAAATCCTTGACAATTCAAATCAACGGTGCTATGATAACAAAGCTTTCAACGAGCGCGAGTGGTGGAATTGGCAGACTCGCTAGATTCAGGTTCTAGTGCTCACTCCGGGCGTGCGGGTTCAAGTCCCGCCTCGCGCACCAAAAGCAAAACCCCGAAGTCGTTTTGATTTCGGGGTTTTTTGTTTTGATTATAATTGCTTTTCAAAAACGCCGTTTTTCTCAACATAGCCCATCTTTTTCAAGAATCCGGTATGATCCGGCTCTGCATTCTTATATTGCAGCACTGACAGCTTTTCTGCCGGCAGATGATCCAGCAGATAGCGCGCCACGGAGGTATCGCGGTAAGCAGGCGTTGTATAATCAAGCGCGATGTTCAGCGCACCGGCCTCTTCCGCTCCCATCAGAATGCCCGCTGTTTCGTCGCCATGGCAAATGAGATACGCATGATCCAGCGCAGATGTGTCCCATCTTCTGCCCGGAAAACAAGCGGCGATATCGTCTCTGTGATGCTCCAGAAACGCCGCAAGATATCTGTCCTGCGGAGACACGCGGAGCAGACGATAGTTCGGCTCACTGTTTCTGAGCTTCCAGAGATAATAGAGGTTGATCAGTACAAGGCAGATGTTCATGATCATGGTCGGATAAGAGTGAATAATGAGCGCATAGAAGGCAAAAATGCCGCTGCCGATCGCGTTGACCACGCGCAGCTTGACCACCGACGCCATGAGGAACGAAACCAGTACCAGCGCCGAGCCGATATAACCGATGATTTCAACTGTCGTCGTATTCACTGTGTGCCCCCTTGATCTCATTTGCAATACAAAAAGCAAAGCGTCGATGTCCCTGCGGAGAGAAATGCACGCCGTCACAGGCCATTTCAATCGACCAACTGCCCGCATCGGCAAAGCCCGCTCCCGTGCAATCCGCAACATCAGCAAGCAGCGCTGCCAATTCAGAAAAGTCCGCGTCACATCCCTCAGGAATCACATCCGAAGGCGGAGGAGCGACGAGCAAAAATCGGCAATCCGGAATTGTCTGCTTTAATATATTCAGAAAGGTTTTCATTTGATCTGCAGTATTCTCGGCGTCAAAACCGAGCAGAAGATCGTTGGTTCCCAGCATGATGATTACAAGATCAATCCCGGCATTCCTTGTAATCACGCGAAGATCGGCTTCTCTTTGACGCGGATAGCGCGGAACGGTTCTGCCGTTCATGCCGCAGTTCACGACTTCTGCACCCAGCACAGACGAAAGAATTTCCGGCCAGCGCTCCTCTGGCGGCAGTCTGCCGCCGAACACATCAGTTGCGTCGTACCCGTAGGTATTAGAATCCCCGTAGCAAACGATTTTCACTCACCAATCACCTCCCATAGAAAAACAGCGGAAGGGCTCTTCCCTTCCGCTGCTGCCATTTTTTACTTCGTGCCAAAGATACGGTCACCGGCATCGCCCAGACCGGGGACGATGTAGCCGTGATCATTCAGATGATCGTCAAGCGCCGCGACGTAGATATCCACATCCGGATGCGCCTTCTGCATCGCCTCGACGCCTTCGGGAGCGGCGATGATGTCCATGAGCTTGATGTGGCGCGCGCCGGCTTCCTTCAGGAAGGTCACGGCCGCGACAGCGCTGCCGCCGGTCGCAAGCATCGGATCGACCACAATGACGTCACGCTCGCTGATGTCCTGCGGCATCTTGAAGTAATACTTCACGGGCTCCAGCGTCTCCGGATCACGGAACAGGCCGATATGACCGACCTTGACGTTCGGCATCAAGGTAACCATACCGTCGACCATGCCGAGGCCGGCACGCAGGATCGGGACAATGGCAAGCTTCTTGCCGGCAATCTGATAGCAGGTGGCGGTGTCCACCGGCGTCTCAACCTGAATCTCCTCGACCGGAAGATCGCGGGTGGCCTCATAGCACATCAGCATGGAAATCTCGGAGATGATCTCGCGGAACTCCTTAACGCTGGTGCGTTTGTCGCGCAGGACGGAAAGCTTGTGCTGGATCAGCGGATGATCGAAAACGTGTACGTTGCTCATGGTTGGTTCTCCTTTTTCTATGTAGATTGGTTATTGTTCTTTCAGTCTGGCCTGACGCTCCCGCTCCGCCTGAGAAAGACGGAGATAGACCGGCTGTAGCGCATCGGCAGAGGCGTCGGGCTTGTCCATTGCAGCCATTGCAACGCCCCACGCGCTCTGCATGCGCAGATTCTCCGGCGCAAGCACGGCAGAATCCATCGCCGCTTTGCATAAATGCGCGCCGTCCCCAACAAGAAACGGCGTTCTGCCGTCCGCTTTCAAGTCCGCAATCAGATCCGCAAGGGAAATTGCACGATCCTCCGTCAGACGAACAGGGCTGCCGTCCCTGATTTCAAACAGAGCGTTATAAACCTGATTTCTGCGCGCATCCATCGCGCAGCAGACGAGGCTTCCCTCTCCGGCAGCTGCGCCATGCCAAGCCATCGCCTCTAGCGTTGAAACGCCGACGGCAGGCTTTTCCGCCGCCCATGCAAGGCCCTTGACAGCAGCAACGCCAATGCGCACGCCTGTAAAAGAACCGGGACCGTGCGCCACCGCAAAGCGATCAACATCAGAGAGATTTATGCCTGCGTTTTTCAGAAGGTCTTCCGCCATCGGAAGGAGTGTACGACTATGTGTCAGACCGGAGCACTGCGTGCTCTGCGCAACCAATACACCATCCCGGACGAGTGCAACGGACGCCGCTTTGGCGGTAGACTCCATCGCCAGAATCAGCATGTTCCGTCTCCCCCTTCAATGATGATGCGGCGCGCAGTAGGAGACGTCTTTTCAAACCGGACGATGATCTCATCGCCGTAAAACGCGTCCTCCACGTTCTCGCTCCACTCCACGGCGCAAACACTGCCGCGATTCAGATAATCCTCCCAGCCAATGTCAAACAGTTCGTCGCCGCTGCTGAGACGATACATATCAAAATGAATGAGCTCCCGATCACCGCGATATTCGTTCACAATGGTAAACGTTGGGCTGCTGACCCGCATGGAGATTCCCATGCCGCGCGCCATGCCGCGCACAAACGCGGTTTTGCCGGAGCCCAGTTCGCCGTACATGGCGACCACGGCGCCGTCCGGCAAAGACGCCGCAAAGCGCTCGCCGACCTGTTCCGTTTCGAGCTCGCTGTTGGTTTCAAATACTTGCATAGTTTCACTTCCTGCACTATCAGAGTATTATAATGAAAGAACTGCGCATTGTCAAATGAAAAAGCGCCGCCCAAAAAGAGCGGCGCAAGGCATTTTAGCGGTCAAAAGCCGGGTTCATGGCGTACACATTTTTCTGATCCATTTTCTCTGTTGCAAGCCGAAGCGCTTCCCCGAATCGCTGATAGTGCACAACTTCACGCTCCCGCAGGAATCGGATAACGTCGTTTACATCCGGATCGTCCGAGAGGCGAAGAATGTTGTCATACGTCGTTCGGGCCTTCTGCTCAGCGCCCATGTCCTCAGTGAGGTCCGTGATGACATCGCCTTTGACCGCGATCGTCGCTGCTGTCCACGGCGTGCCGGACGCAAACTGCGGATAGACACCTGCCGTGTGATCGACGAAATACGGCTCCAGGCCTGCTTTCTTCACATCGGCGGGTTTCATGTTTCTTGTCAGCTGATAAAGGATCGTACCTACCATTTCAAGATGTCCAAGTTCCTCAACGCCGATATCCGTTAAGATGCCTGCCAACTCCGGATAAGGCATGGAAAACCGCTGGCTGAGATAGCGCAAGGAAGCGCCGAGCTCCCCGTCAGGACCGCCGTATTGCGAGATGATAAACTTCGCGAGCGCCGGGTTCGGATTTTTGATGCGCACCGGGTACTGCAGCTTCTTTTCATACACAAACATCTGCTCAGCCCTCCTTATTTGCGCACATCTGCCACGGCCATGGCGCATCTGCCCAGGTAAAGGACTCGGCAAAACGCATATCATCCACCGTAATCGGGCCGTATTTCTCCACATAGCGGCGTCTTCCCTCGCGGCTGAGCCGAATACAGGTCTGCAGAGCGGCAAACGCCTCCCGGTCTTCCGTATGCGTATCGAGATACAGCTTCAGCTCCTGCACCACGAAGTCGAGCGCCATCAGCTCGCACAAGGGCGTTGAAAGATGATCCGGATGGTTGACGACGTTCATAAACGGCAGGTCAAGTCCCGGAAACAAGGTGCCTCTCGCAAGCGCCACCTTGTTCTCATACGCGGGTTCGCTGCTCTGCTGCACAGGCGTGACAGCAAGAGCCAGCGGAGCACACGGCGGCAGCGGCCCCTTTCGATCATCGCATGGAACCAATGATATTCCTCCTTCTTTTCAGTCTGGGATCCCGGTTCATCCTATGCAGAAAACAAATAATTGCCCTCCGCCTGCGGAAGCGGAGAGCAGTCAATTGATGACACGCTTTAAAGAAGCGCGGGAAGCGGATCGGAATAAAAGGCTTTGGCGAGGCAGTACATATGCTCCGGATCCTGAACACCCATGGTTTCATAGGAGGAATGCATCGCCAGCTGCGCGAGACCAACATCGGCCGTGTGCATGCTCACATGGGAGTTGGAAATGTTGCCGAGGGTATATCCACCCCGAACATCCGAGTGATTTGTATAATCCTGCTCAGGAATCTCATGATTTGCACAAAGGAAGCGGATGACAGCGGCAGTATAACCGTCCGTTGCATATTTCTGTCCGGCCTGATGCTTCAGAACCACACCGCCGTTGAGCTTCGGATGATTGACCGGGTCGCTCGTGCCCGGATAGGCCGGATGGAGTCCGTGCGCATTGTCCGCAGAAATCAGGAAGCTGTCAGACAGCATGGCAACGCGTGCATCCGCGTTCAAATCGTACGCACAGCAGATCCGATCAATCACATCACGCAGGAAGGACGAATCGGCACCCTGCTTGGACTTGCAGCCGACCTCCTCGTTGTCAAACACACAATGCAGAAGCGCGTCTTCCTCCGATTCCGACGCAAGAAAACCTTCCAGCGTGGTATAGACGCAGGCCAGATCATCCAGCCGCGGCGCGGATACGAATTCCCGGTTCAGTCCCCAAATCGACGGCGTCATACGGGAAACAAGAAACAGATCCATACCGAGCACAGTATCCGGATCGACTCCGCAGTCGGCAAGAACCTTCTTCAAGCCAAATTCATTTCCGTCCGCTGACAGGATCGGGAGAATGTGGTTCTGAGCCGAGAGTTCCTTGTCAGGGCCGGAAATGTGAGGCGCAAGCGATGGGATCAGAAGCAGGTCCCGATCCGGGTAGACAAGTCTGCAGGCGATCCGGTCCTGATCGCGGACAAACACGCGTCCGGCAAACGACAGCGGGCGATCGATCCAGGACTGCAGCACCACGCCGCCGTATTTTTCAACATTCAGTCTCGAATAGTCGCAGCTGATCAAGCTTTTTCCGGGCTTGAGCTTCAGCGTCGGCGAATCGCTGTGCGAAGCCGTGACGCGAAGCCGCCGCGGGCTCTGCATCGGCAGCTGAAAGGAAAACACGGAGCCACCGCGAACCACATAATACCTTCCGCCGGGATCCAACTTCCAAGGATCCGGCTCCTTCAGCGCCTGAAAGCCCTTCTCCTTCAATCTTCTGCATACGGCGTCCACGGCAAAATAGCTGCATGGGCTTTCCTGTATGAATCCTGTCATACCTAGCGCAATGCGTTCTGTCATCTTCGTTTTCCCCTCTTACTGATGTTTGTAAATCTTTTTCTCCAGTGCAAAAATGCGGTTGGTAAACGTTCCCTCCGGAATCTCCGAAAGATTCTCCGCATAAATCTCCATGCGGCTGTCAAGGAGGTCGATCTCGCTTAAAAGCTCCGCTTCAGCGCACATGGGCAAGACAGCCGCGCCGAATTCGGGCTGTCCATGGTGCGAGAGCAGCATATGCTGCAAAAGAACGGATTTCTCCTCCGGTACGCCAAGCTCAGCGGCCACCGCTGCAATCTCCTGCGCACCCATGACGAGATGCCCCAGAAGCTGCCCTTTGACGGAATAGTTTGTTGCGAGGCCCAGTTCCGAAAATAAGAACTCCTCTTTCTTCGCGAAGTCGTGCAGAAGCGTTCCGGCAAGCAGAAGACTGCGGTTAATAATCTCCGAATAGACGCCGGAAAGAAAATCAGCCGTGCGGAGCATATTGGAGGTGTGCATCAAGAGACCGCTGACGAAGCTGTGGTGCACAGTTTTTGCAGCCGGAATAGCACGAAACACCTCTCCATATCGCTCCAGCATCGTTTCGCAGATCCGGCGATAGTCCGCATCCTCCATGGAGCTGACCAGACGCCGAATCTCCTGCATGCGTGCATCCGGATCGATCGGCGCCGTCGGCACAAGCACGCTGCGGTCATACTCGTCTTTCTCCGTCGCTAGACGGATGCGATGGCCGGTGAACTGCGGGCCGCCGCGATAGGACGTAACTTCACCGCGCACCTTGACAACATGGCCAATGTCACCCGCGCCGATCGGGCCGGGATAGTCCCAGTAATAAGCGGAAATGAACCCGGAGCAGTCGGAAATTTGGCACTGCAGATAGGGTCTGCCGTTGGCAGTGGTTTTGGCCGATGCATCCTTAAGAATATAATAACCTTCGATCACATCACCGATCTGAAAGTCCGCAATTTTAACATCATGCAGCATGCGTTTCACCCTTCCGAAAGAATCGGATTTATTATAAATGATTTCCCATAACGTTGCAAGGGGCGGCAAACCGAAAAGAATCGAAATAAAAAGCAGAAAAACTTTTAAAAAATGCTTGCAATTGCAGACAGAGATTGGTATAATACCAAGGCATTACGCACGGGGTGCGGACGGGCGACCATGTGACTGCTGTTTGGTCGCGCCCGGATGAGGCCCCCGGAGGTAACAACAAACTAAAGGAGGAAACAACAACTATGGCAGTCGTAACTATGAAGCAGCTTCTGGAAGCCGGTGTCCACTTTGGTCACCAGACCCGCAGATGGAACCCCAAGATGGCGGAGTACATTTACTGCGAGCGCAACGGGATCTATATCATTGATCTCGCCAAGACCGTGAAGAAGCTGGAAGAGGCTTATAACTTTGTGCGTGGTCTCGCTGAGAACGGCCAGACGATTCTGTTCGTCGGCACCAAGAAGCAGGCTGCGGACGCCGTGAAGGAAGAGGCTTCCCGCGTCGGCATGTACTACGTCAACGCCCGTTGGCTCGGCGGCATGCTCACCAACTTCAAGACCATGCGCACCCGTATCGATCGTCTGGCTCAGCTCAAGAAGATGCAGGAAGACGGCACCTTCGACATGCTCCCCAAGAAGGAAGTCATGAAGCTTATGGGCGAGATGGAGAAGCTCGAGAAGTATCTCGGCGGCGTGAAGGAAATGAAGAAGCTCCCCGGCGCTCTGTTCGTCGTGGATCCCCGCAAGG
>JAEEGL011901885.1_pt1 | contig 13064 bp, 11 predicted proteins | sample 9134231 | NCBI WGS metagenome assembly JAEEGL01 (sample SAMN16246548, study PRJNA631951) | gut metagenome | biome: gut microbiome; feature: rumen; material: fiber-attached | host: Bos | place: Iran: Karaj | collected 2018-10 | reverse complement strand
TATGTTATTGGCGGTACGGTAGTTTATCCAAACTGGTATATGCTCCTGTTCCCTATTCTTCTGCTGATGATGGCCGGCCTGGCATTAGGTTTCGGCATCATCATCTCATCCATGACCACAAAATACCGTGACCTGCAGGTGCTGTTCTCATTTTTTGTCCAGTTGTGGATGTACGCCACGCCTATCGTCTATCCGTTAAGCCAGGTGAAGGGAAAGGTGGTGGCCGGTTTTGACCTGTACACACTGATGTGTATCAATCCGGTGACTCCGGTAATTGAGACGTTCAAGCATGCCGCTTTGGGGTCGGGCCAGTTCATCGGCTGGGGCTGGCTGTTGTACAGTTTCATGTTCATGCTGTTTGTACTTGGATTTGGCATTCTTATTTTCAATAAGGTGCAAAAAAGCTTCATGGATACGGTGTAGTTTGTGCCGGTGCTGAATGACGGATTAGCGGGACTGAAATCAGGCTTTGCTATGAATTTGGAGACAGAAGTTATTTGCGGATACGAGGTTTCCTCCCTAATGAAACATGTTTGGGCTGTGGAACTTGACTTGGTAAGGGAGTTTGTGGCGGTATGTGACCGGTACGGACTGGATTACCGGATGATGGGTGGCACACTGCTGGGCGCGGTCCGTCACAAGGGCTTCATTCCTTGGGACAACGATATTGACATAGCCATGCCGAGGAGGGATTTCAACCGGTTGCTGGAAATAGGTCCGGAGGCATTCAAGGCCCCATATTTTTTCCAGACGCCAGTTTCGGAGAAATCACGATATTTCAGCACTTATGTGAAAATACGTAACGGAGATACCACCGCCGCGTTACAGCCTGATTTTGACAAGGGCATAAACTGTGGCATCTTCATTGATGTGTTCTGCTTGGACGAAGTGCCTGACAACAGATTTGCAAGGTGGTTTTATGTCCGGCAATTGAATGAAATTGTGAAGATGCAGAGGTTCTGTTTTGGGACGATATCAGACAAATGCTTTGCAGACAAGTTGAAACACGGATTGCAGCGTTTTGTATACCGGGTTGTTTTACACAGTCCGGATTTGGCGGGGCTTTTCCGCATCTATCATCAGAAGGCGGGCCGCTTTGCAGGGAAAAAATGCAGGGAGGTTGCCCATCTTGATTTTGGATATAGGCCCAAATTTTTATGGGACAGAATAGACTGGGAGTCATCTGTGGTTATGGATTTTGAGGGGTTGGAATTACGTGCCCCGGCAGGATATGACGCCATATTACGGCGGCAATATGGGGAATACATGCGGTTCCCTGCTGACAAATCCACACACGAATATTACATGTTCTATCCTGATGTCCCGTATGGGGAGTTTATTGCAATGAATGAAAGATGAATACAGAGAACCATCCTCTTATCATTGTCATGACCCCCGTCCGTAACGAGGCGTGGGTGCTGCGGGCTTTTTTGGAGACCACCTCCCTTTGGGCGGATTATATTGTTGTTGCCGACCAGATGTCGGATGACGGGAGCCGTGAGCTGCTCAGCAGGTATCCGAAGGTGGTCTTGATTGACAATGCCACGCCGGAATTCAACGAACCTGAACGGCAGTCCATATTGATAGCCAAGGCACGGGAGATTGCGGGAGGACGGGATGCCCTGCTTTGGGGGTTGGATGCCGATGAAATCCTGACCGCCAATGCTTTTGGGACAAAGGATTGGGAGAAAATCATGTGTTCCAAACCAGGAGATGTTTTCTGGTTCAAATGGGCGGAGCTATGTCCGGACCAGCAGGCATATTATCTTTCTCCCCAAATATGCAATCCATGCCTGTTTCATGATGACGGCAAGGAGCCACATGGCAATTTCGTTCGGAACATGCACTCCATGCGCATCCCATATCCAATGGAACAGGATGATAAAAGATACATTGTTGAGGATTTCAGGATATTGCACTTAGCTTACCTGAATCCGCATCGTGTGTCTTCGAAACGCCGCTTTTACCAGTTTGTGGATTGGGAAATGAACCACCGTTCGCCGGTCAAACTGATCAGGAGTTATACTCAATTCAGGGACAGCCATAAGGTTATGCCTTTGCCGGACAGTTTTCTGTTCAGTGAAAAGTACAGTTTCAACTTGTTGGACATGGTGGACAGGAATAAGTCCCAATGTTACATGGATGATTATATTGTGGATCGTATTCCGAGGCATAGCACCCAGGAAATGAGGAGTCTTGACATTTGGGACGATGTTCTGCTGAAGAAGTCCCATCTGAAGGATCCGCGACGGAACATAGACAAGCTGGTCCATTGGTATCTCAAGGTAACCACCTCGAAAAGGGACAGTTTCCCTGTGCGCTGCATGGACAAAATTCTGAAATGGCTGTATGCAAGATGATTGCATGATAAGGAGGCCTGTTTGGGAAAAATGAATGCAAGCCTATGTTCAGAGTTTCGGTAATAATTCCCATATACAATACGGCAAAGTATCTTCCCCGCTGTATAGAGAGTGTATTGTGCCAAAGTTTCGACGGTTTTGAACTGCTGCTCGTCAATGATGGCAGCACTGACGGCAGTGGTGACATTTGCGATACATACGCCACAAGGGACAGCCGCATTCGGGTTTTCCATAAGGAAAACGGTGGCGTGAGCTCTGCGAGGAATTTGGGCTTGAAAGAGGCAAAGGGAGAATGGGTTTGTTTTGTGGATTCCGATGATGAATTGCTGCCTGACGGCTTGCAGACCATGGTGGACGCTGTTTCAAGTGATGTGGATCTGGTGATGGCCGGATATTATGGTTGGATTGAAGAAACACTCGTGACGGACACTTCATGCTTTGGTATGGACGGAATAATTGATCGTGACAAGGCACTATTGATGATGTATTCGAACAGTCCATATATGGGTTATTCATGGGGAAAGCTTTTCAACAGAAATCTTATCATGGACAGGTGCATTTCATTTGATGAGCATGTCAGGTTTAAGGAAGATACGTTGTTTGTGACAGAATACTTGTGTGGCATACAAAAACAGATCCGTTATATCTCCACTCCGGTATACAAGTATTTAGGAACGCCGTCCGGTGTCATGTATGGTCTGTCACATGCTTATAACCCTGACTATCTGACAAGTTTTGATGCGGTGGTGAAAATGCATGACATGATATGCGTACTGCCCAACATCAGCAATGCGTTGTTAAGGGCTGCCAGGTATTGGGTCGTTGACCGTGTATATTTTGTATATGGCCATATGCTTAAACACGGAACTGTTGACAACAAACTGGTTGCGAAAATGAAGGCCATGGCAGTCCGCAAAGTGGGGTTGGGCTATTATTTGGGCTATCAGTATAGCAGGAACAAAAGAAGAATTGTAAATTTATTTCGGAAGAGGATATCTCTGATAAATAAAGATGTTGCAAAGTAGATATGTTGATTTGCAGAATTTTGCCAAAGGCGACATCATTTCAAGTGACCTTTCGGGAAAAGAAAGCATGATATTATGGAGCCATTAGCCAGTGTTATAATCAATGTTTACAACTGCAAGGTGTATCTCCCGATATCGTTGGGGAGTGTAATGGAGCAGTAGCGTCTATGTTATCGTTCAAAGAATTAAAAAACAATCTGAAAAAAGATGTTTTGACAATGCCTAAAGTTAAAATGGCATTGGTTGGAGATACCGCTACACAGTTTCTTGCTACGGCTATTTGTGGTATGGGGATAGAGAGAGGCTATAATGTTGATCTTTTTGAAGCTGAGTATAATCAGGTTGATCGGCAGTTGTTTGATCCAACAAGCGACTTATACCAGTTTGATGCAGATTTTATAGTTGTATTTCATAGCACGCATAAACTTTTAGCGAACCATGCCATGATGGATTCACAGCATCAGATTTCTTTGTCAGGCGACAGATTGGACTTTGTGGCATCGATATGCGCCAATCCAACATTGGCTGGCAAAAAGATAATCTGTTTCAACTACCCTGAGATTGATGATGCCGTTTTTGGAAGCTATGCAAACCGTGTGCCGGAATCCTTCACTTGGCAGGTACGCAGGCTAAATTGTGGGCTTATGGATTTGTCGCGTCAGTATTCGAATCTATTTGTATGTGATGTGGCAGCATTGCAGAACAAGCTGGGTCGTAATATGATGTTCGCCGCCAATATTTATACCAGCACTGAAATGGTTTTCTCGCTTGATGCGCTCCCTTATGTGGCAGGCAGGGTGATGGACATTGTGTGCGCCGTAAAAGGGCATTTCAAAAAGTGCTTGATTCTTGACCTTGATAACACAATCTGGGGAGGTGTAATAGGTGATGATGGTCTGGAGGGTATTCAGCTTGGGCATGGACTTGGTATTGGCAAAGCCTTTACCGAGTTCCAGATGTGGGTGAAGAAACTCAAACAGCGTGGCATTATCATATGCATCGCATCCAAGAATAACGAAGATACCGCTAAAGAGCCGTTTGTGAAACATCCCGACATGGTTTTAAAACTTGATGATATCGCGGTGTTTCACGCTAACTGGGAAACTAAGGTGGATAATATTCGTACAATTCAGAATATTCTGAATATTGGGTTCGACAGCATGGTGTTTTTGGATGACAATCCTTTTGAAAGAAATATTGTTCGGGAGAATATTCCGGAAATAACCGTGCCAGAATTGCCTGAAGATCCCGCGGAATATCTTGAGTATCTTTATTCTCTGAACTTATTTGAGACAGCATCATATAGCAATCTTGACAATGACCGTACCAAACAATACCAGGTGGAAGCACAAAGGGTTTCATTGAGAAAGACGTTTGTTAACGAGGTGGACTTCTTGAAGTCGCTGAACATGGTAGCCACTGTAAGTGGTTTCACCAAGTTCAATATACCAAGAGTTGCACAACTCTGCCAACGAAGCAACCAATTTAACCTTCGCACAGTACGTTATACCGATGCCGATATTGAGGCTTTGGCCATCGATCCGAATGTGATAAACCTCGCTTTTACACTTAAAGACGGGTTCGGCGACAACGGATTAATAGCAGTCGTAATAATGAGAAAGTTGGACAATGAAACGTTGTTTGTTGACACTTGGCTCATGTCGTGCCGTGTGCTTAAGCGAGGCATTGAGGATTATATTTTGAATACGATTGTCGAAAGGGCAAGGAACGCTGGATACAAGAAGATTGTAGGAGAATATCTGCCCACTTCTAAAAACAAGATGGTGGAAAATCTTTATACGTCTCTTGGATTTGCTGAAATTTTGGGCGTGGATACTTTACGTTTTGAATTGAATATTAAGCAATATCAGACACGAGAGTGTTATATAAGGAATGGACAGGAAGGAAATAATTGAAAAACTAAATGCCATTTTTATGGACACACTTGATTTGAAAGCGTGTTCGTTGACAGAAAGTTCGACAGCTGATGATTATGAAGAATGGGATTCGTTAAGCCATATAGAGTTCGTTGTGGCCATAGAAAAGGCTTTCAAGATACGTTTTGCTTCATGGGATATAATGAAATGGCATAATGTGGGTGAGATGGTCAACACCCTACAGGAAAAACTGAAGTCGGTTTCCAATGTTGCCAATATGGGCTCTCAACTTGAAATCAGGTTTATCTGGTCTGATGTCATATCACCTTCCGAGATAGAAGATTTTCAATATGTGACCAATACTGTTTTTGGTCCATACTGTACAATGGAATATTTCCGTCGTAAGTATATCGACAACATATATGGCCCTTCTTTGCTATATATTGCATATTTAGATGATAAACCTGTTGGTGCCGATGCCCTCTGGAGGAATGACATTAATGGGGAAAAAGCATATTATTCGGCCGATACATGTATTATATCTTCAAATAATTCCATGGCGGTTTTCGGAGCCATTACCAGGGCAAAAAACGAATTTGCAACCAAAAACGGTGCGATGCTTTTTGCATTTCCAAACCATAATTCTTTTCCTGGGTTTAAGGGTATGGGATGGGATGTCACGCAGTTTTTCATGTGCCCATTTTTTTACAGATTTCGTTTTTTTGTGATACCATTGCTTTTTTTCTGCAGGGTGCCAAGAATCAACAGGGAACATGCCTTGTGGTGGTTGCATTTCAGAATCAGAAAGGGTGTTTGCAGGTATAAGTTGTTAGGAAAATATTATTTGGTGAAGAGAGGTGGTAAAAAGCGCGTCTGCGTTCTCGGCAGGGTGGATAAGGATACAGCGATGGCATTTCCAAAGTTGGAACAAACTTATGGCATGTGGTTTTTTTACACGCCCAAGTTCGGGATGTTTAAAAACAGATTAGGTTACATAAACGGAGTGTCGTATAATTCCAAAAAAGTTAATTATGAGTACTGGGAAACAGATGCTATATAGATTTATGTAAAATGAGAAAAGTCAGGTTATTTACGAAACGATTCTTCGGAATACCGGCATGGGGAATCATGTCGCAGGGAGAGTATTGTGTAGTGGAAGACCCTACGCCTGAAGTAACGCATGGCGATGTTGTTCATCCATGTGTCAGGTTTATAGAAGAAGGCTTTGAAGGACATAATTGGTGGATGGTTTATACGCCATATTTAGGTGGTGACGCTTCAATTGAAAATCCTAGGTTATGCTATTCAGATGCAAAAAGAGGAGAGATACCTGCTCAATGGACGTTTTATTGCGAGATAGCAGGACAGCCGAAAACAGGATACAACTCCGACCCGACACTTCTTTTTCATGATGGCTCGCTCTATGTTTTTTTTAGGGAAAATTATACAGAAGCCGCAAATAGTGCAGGTTGTTCGAGAGTGACGAGGGGCTGCCGCGTTTCCCAAAAACAGGTTTCATTCTTCGAAGAGTCACTGCTATTTAACAAACCAAGAAATAAAGACAGGGAAGTTTGTCCGACTTTCATATCCAAAAACGACAGTTTTTGGGCTTATACAATTGATATCCGTTTTTGCTCCAAGATAATGTATGTCCTGCCTCCAAAACTGTCAAGATGGACATACAATTTTTTAAATCTGCTGTATGACCTATGTATTTATAGTCGTTTTCGGTGCAGAGGTGTAGGTGTTTGGCACTCAAATTACATTGACCGTGCGTTTGAGTACAAAGGAACTGTGAAATTCCGTAGATGCAGATGTTTATACCAACCTTGGCACATGGATCTTTTCCCTGCTGAAACCAATGAAGGAACAAACGCTCTGTTTGCCGTGGTGCTTACTAATAACAAACAAGGTGATATTTGTCTTGCCCGAAGTGACGACGGAAAACATTTTGTGTTTTACAAAAAGCCGTTGATAACCGATTCTTCCTATGGTATGAAGGGGCTTTATAAACCTTCTGCCGTTGTGGTTGACGGGTTGTTAATGCTTTTCTATACCTATAAAGACAATAGGGACTACATCAATAAATTGCTTTTTACTACTGAAAAATGGACGGATGTGTTAAAACGTATTTCTTAGTCAGTGTCATAATCAACGTTTACAACTGCAAGAAGTACCTCCCGACATCGTTAGGGAGCGTGCGGCAGCAGACGTATAAAAACCTGGAGGTTATCATTGTGGACGACTGCTCGACCGATGGCTCTGGCGAGTTCTGCGACGAATATTGCAAGCAGGACGAGCGTTTCCGCGTTATCCACCATGAGAAAAACACTGGAGTGAGCGGTCCGAGAAATACGGGACTACGCGAAGCAAAAGGGGAATATATCTTTTTTTTGGATTCAGATGATTATATCCATGAAAGAGCTATTGAAAAACTCGTTGAGGCTGTTGAAAAGACAGGATGCGAGCTGGCGGTTTTCGACAATGCCAGAACCAATTTATTAATCGAAGACACTCATCGCTCTTTGCAAAATCTCGAGCCTCAACTAATTCCAGCGGAGCAAATGGTTTTCGAGATGCTTTCGCTGGTGGAACTGAAATGGTGTGTGGTTTGGAACAAATTGTACAAACGTTCGTTAATTGATGGTATCTTTTTCAATGATTATTATAGTATCCAAGACCAGGATTTCAACATTCGGGTTTATAAAAAGATAGAGAAAGCGGCATTTGTGCCGGAAGCATTGTATTGGTATTTTGGCAACCCCAACTCCCTCCAGCGCAATTCATCCTATAAAGCCAAGCGTTTTTACCTCAACACCATGTATCGCTTCAGGATGCTTAATTATTTGTCGAAAAGAGATAAAAAGGAGAGGAAATACAGAGCGTGGGTGATTGGTTACGGCTATTTGCAGATGTTGCATCGTCGTGAAATTGAAAGAGGAACAAGCTATAATAATGATTTTGAAAGAATTAGTAGGGCTATTATTCGTGAGACAAAATGTGAGTTTCTTTTCAACAAGTATTTTCCTTTTGTAAAAAAAATCAGGTTCGTTTTAAATTGGTGGATGCCGGGTTTGTATTGTGTCTATTTGAAGTTGAAAGCAGCTGCAGCTTAGATTAAGGTTTGAATTATATGGATAATACTATAAGGATACTTTGTGCTACGGATAATAATTACGTATCGTATTGTGGAATAATGTTGACCTCTTTGTTTGAGAGTAATAAGGATAATCGTTTTGAAATTTTTTTGATGCATGATGGTAGTTTGTCAAAACAAAATGTAAGGAAATTAAATTTATTAGGGAAAAAAAATGGATGTTTGATTCGATTAATAGAAGTTCACACAGAAAAAATCAGCCATTTCTCTGTTCATCCAACCTCACATGAAATAACAATGCCAACATTTTATAGATTATTATCTGTAGATTTACTTCCTAAAAGTATCCATAAGGTTCTTTATTTAGATTGTGACGTGATTGTGGAAGGGAATGTAAGATCATTATGGGACACAAACCTTGATGGTTATGCAGTGGCTGCTGTAAAAGATTGTTGTTTCCAGTATAATAAGCAAACGTATAAACGTTTAAATTATTCAAGGTATTATGGCTATTTCAATGCAGGTGTTTTGATGATGAATTTGGATTATTGGCGTGATTATCAATTATCAGAAAAAATCATAGAATTTAGTCAGAATGGAAAACCCGACCAATTATGGATGATGGATCAAGATATTATTAATGCTGTCTTGTATAGTAAAAAGATGTTTGTTTCTGAACGCTTCAATTTTCAAACAGAATTTTTCTTGCGTTCCTTCTGGGATACTTATCCAACCGATTTTAAGAATAAAATAATATCGGAATGTGAAAAAAAAATACTCATTCATTATTGTGGATCAATGAAACCGTGGCAACGTTGCTATAACAAGGATATTTTCTATTCACAATGGGATTACTATAGAAAAAAATCTTTGTGGAGATGTTGCCGTACTTGGAAACCATTTTTAAAAAATGTCAAATATATATTAAAAAAAATTTTTTTACCTTCCAGATTAAAAGAAATATGGGTGATGTGTAATTGAGATAAATGATTTGAAATATATGTGAGAAAGCATCTAAAAACAAGAAGTTTTAATGAAACGTGTACTATATGTCTCAGGCAGTGCTTTTGGAGGTGCTGATAAGTCGTTGTTAGATTTGATAAAATCTGTTTGCGACAAGGTGGAGCCTATTGTGCTTTTTACGAAAGATGGTGAAGCGTATAAAGCATTTGAAAAGGAGGGAGTAGAATGCATAGTACATCCTTTCACATCGGTCTATTTACCAAGTGATTATTTTAAAAGGGTAATATTACATCCAAACCGATTAAGGACTGTAAAACACTTTATATATGATATTCCATGTCGACGATACGTTAAGAAAGTGTTGGGGGAGAGAGGCGTTGATATAGTCCATTCAAATTACACATTAACTAGTATTGGAGTCCAATTGGCGGCGACGCTAAATGTGCCGCATGTGTGGCATATTCGTGAGTACTTGGACACACCACATTTCACAGCAAAAATATATAAAGGTCGTGGATGGTTAAGAAAGCAGATTAATTCTGCTGATTCTAGAATTTTCATATCCAAATCTTGTTGTGAACATTGGCATCTGAAGGCAAATAATAGCTATACTATTTTAGATGCAGTGATGAGTACAAATGACTGTTGTTATAATAAAGAGAAACAGGCATATGTTTTGTTTTGTTCGAGTATTATTTCTGAAGCCAAGGGAGCTCTTATAGCTGTTAATGCTTTTGGCAAGAGCGGGTTGAGTGAGCATGGTTTAAGGTTGAAGATGGTTGGATACACTTCTGAGGAGATGGCAAGGCAAATCAAGAATGCTGCTGTTAAGTATGGCTGTGCTAATAGTGTTGATATGATTGTTTTACAAGAGAACGTTAAGCCGTTTTTTGCCAATGCAATGGCATTTGTTAACCCTTCGATGAATGAAGGTATGGGACGCACTACAGCCGAAGCAATGTTTTGCGGATGCCCGGTCATTGCGCATGCTTCCGGCGGCACGTTGGATTTGGTAAAACATGGTGAGACTGGTTATTTGTTCAATACTGTTGATGAGTGTGCTGAGCTGATGAAACAAGTGTGTACCACCAATCAGGAGGGGGTCATTCTTCGGGCGCAGAAGTTTGCGAAGCAGAATCTTTCCATTGAGAATTACGGAGCCAAGATTATGGAAGTGTATGATACGGTTTTGAAGTTGAAGTGAAAAGCGGAATGGAAATATAATTTGATCGAACAGCGATGAAATATCCGATTGGCATACTGAATTCCCATTACGGGACTGGTGCATGAGTGGTTGTTTCTGCTTCAGACTCGTACAGATTGTCAAAACAGGCGTGAGTTTTTCTACGAAGAAGCTGTGTGATTTGGTAAAGGAGGTGGGTAATAAGTCGTGTGTGGGACTGCATGAGGATGTGGAGAAGTTAATAGACAATTAATTGTCCTCCAAAAGGTAATTGGTTAAAAGTATTTGCACAAAAATGTAAATTTATAATATGGGAGAAAAAAATAGTAATGTGAAAATTGATTTTGTGTTGCCATGGGTGGATGGTAATGATCCTGAATGGAAAGCGCAAAAAGATTATGCTTTTAAACATTATCAGCCAATACACTATAAAGAAGATGATGCAAATGAAGAGTGCCGTTATCGTGAAATGGGATTGTTGCGATACTGGTTCCGTAGTGTGGAAAAATTTGCCCCGTGGGTCAACAAAGTTTTTTTCGTTACTTGTGGGCAAAAACCAGAATGGTTGAATGAAAAGCATCCCAAACTTGAATTGATTAATCATGAGGATTACATGCCTTCAGCTTATTTACCAACATTTAATGCTAATCCTATAGAATTGAATTTTCATAGAATATCGACACTTTCAGAACAATTTGTTTATTTCAATGATGATATTTTTTTGCTGAAACCTATATCTCCTGTTTTATTTTTCAAAAATGCTAATCCGGTATTGCCGTGTAATTTGAATATTAATCGTTTTTTTGTTAATAATAATATAAGCAAAAAGTGTTTCAATGATTTTTGTACTGTCAATGAACATTTCGATATTAAGAAATCCATTTGGGAAAATCGTGGCAAATGGTTCAGTATTTCTAATTTAGGCATCAAGGAAGCCTTGATGAACCTCATTCGATATAAAATTAATAAAACCTTTTTTGTAGACAATTTCGAGCATCTTGCCGTTCCTCATTTGAAATCAACCATTCAGGAGGTGTGGGATAAATGTCAGGATATTTTGGATGAATCATCGAATTCACGTTTTCGTTCTGATATTCAGGTAAACCAATGGTTGATGCTTGCTTGGAATTTGGCAAAAGGACAGTTTTATCCTATTAGGGTAGGGAAAAGAGGCATAAGATTTCCGATTTGTTCAAATACAATTGATAATATTGTAAATACTATTAAACATCAATCTGTTCCGCAAATATGTGTTAATGATTGTGGCGCAAACGATAATCCTGAATTTTATTTTACTCAAATACGACAGGCGTTTGAGTGCATTTTGCCTGAAAAAAGTTTTTTCGAAAAATAATTGCTCTGCCAGTTTTATAAAAAAAGGTGACCAGTAAAATCAAAGAACAATTTGCCTCCCCTCATACTGGAGCTGTTTGAATAATTTTTTGCCGTCCCAATTTTAACTGGACACTAATGAGTCAACACTCAAAAAGCCACAACGATTTGAGATTGTGTTAAAAAAGTTGTCAAAAATGATGTCTTGTATTCAAAAAAGTGTTATCTTTGCAGCATAAATCTTGCAGAAACATGTACACAAAACCGACACGGAGCAACCATCAGACAATGTTTTTCAACCTGGAATCCCAACTCAACCATAAGCACCCGTTGTATTTGTTGTCCAACAAGATAGATTGGCCTGTGTTCGAGGAGGCGTTCAGTCCTCTCTATTGTGAGGACAACGGACGTCCGTGCAAGCCAATCCGGAGGATGGTAGGGCTGCTGATACTGAAGCATGTGCGCAATGTTTCTGACGAAAGTGTGGTGGAGCAGTGGCAGGAGAATGTGTACTACCAGTATTTCTGTGGGGAGCAGGAACTTCAGACAGGAGTTCCATTCACTCCGACGGAACTTGTTGCGTTCCGCAAGCGCATCGGGGAATTGGGCATGGAACTCATCCTGAAGGAGAGTGTGCGAGTGAACGATGACCATGATGAAACGGACAGGGCGTTCATCGACTCAACTTTTCAGGAGAAGAACGTCACGTTTCCGACAGATGCAAAACTGACCAGGAAGATTATCGGCAGGGTGTCGAAGATTAATGACAGATTAAAGCTTCCGATGTGCCAGAACTACAAATTCGGGAACAAAGTTTCCATTGTCCGGACATGGAACGGTCTGATAGTAGGTGCACTGTCGTTCCGCAACGAATATGATGGACACACGATTGACGCCAGCCTTGAACAGACAGAGCGTCTGACTGATCGCAGGCCGAAAATGCTTGCCGGAGACCGAGGATACCGTGACCGGATTCGTTCGGTGCACACGGAGGTGGTGATACCGGGGGTTTCGAATAAGGGTGACAGTTACTACATCAAACGGAAGAAGCATGAATTGTTCTGCAAACGTGCTGGTATAGAGCCTGTCATCGGCCACCTGAAATCAGACCACAGGCTCTGCCGGAACTACTATGCAAGGGTGTTTGGTGACAACATCAATGTGATGCTGTCAGCTGCCGCTTTCAACTTCAAAAGAGCCATGAGGCATCTTTTTGCCCTGTTGCGG
>JAEEGL010349703.1_pt1 | contig 13064 bp, 15 predicted proteins | sample 9134231 | NCBI WGS metagenome assembly JAEEGL01 (sample SAMN16246548, study PRJNA631951) | gut metagenome | biome: gut microbiome; feature: rumen; material: fiber-attached | host: Bos | place: Iran: Karaj | collected 2018-10 | reverse complement strand
CCGAAGAACTGGTTCCTAAGACCAGCGCGTCTGCCAATTCCGCCATACCCGCATAATAAAAAGTGGTGGACCCTAAAGGACTCGAACCTTTGACCGATCGGTTATGAGCCGATAGCTCTAACCAACTGAGCTAAGGGTCCATTTCACTTACTTGAATAATATATCACAAATAATAATTAAAAATCAATATATAATTAGCATTTTTATATTTTATTCCTTAGCTCAGTTGGTTAGATAGGAGTGCTGGTGAAAACTGTTTTTTTCGCTTTAAAAGTTTATCAAAATATATTTTTATTGAAAAATCCATTATTTCATATTTCTTTTAATATATTAAATATTGAAGGAGGTGAAATAATGGATTCTAATTCGGATTTATTGGTCAAACTATTTAAAGCTATTGCTAAAAAAGGCTTTGTTAAAGGAGTTGGAAAAAGTTGGGGCAATAATGGTCTTACTTTTGAACATGAAATCGGAAAACTTCCTGATGCAAAAAATACTCCTGATTTTAAAGATATTGAAATAAAATGCTCCTCTAGATTTACTAGATACCCAATTTATTTATTTACTATTGCTTTTGATGGACCTAGTTCAAAAGAAATATTTAGATTGGTAGATAAATTTGGTTCACCTGATAAAGATTATCGTGATAAAAAAGTATTATTCAAACCAGTTGAAAGTGAAATCAATACTGATTATGAATATACATTTATGTTTGATGTATGCAAAAATGAAAGAAAAGTATATTTATGTGTTTATGATTATAGTGGCGATTTAATTGAAAAAGAATCATATGTAACTTTTGATAGTTTAAAAAATCATTTATATAAGAAACTTAAACGAATGGCTTATATTAAAGCTAGTAGAAAAATGATTAATAATGAATGGCATTATAGATATTATTCTATATTCCTATACGAATTGAAATCTTTTGATTGCTTTATTGATATGTTATCGAAAAATCTATTAAAGGTTTCCGTAATATCAAGGATTAGTAAAAGTGGAAATGATAAAGGGCATTATCGTAATAAGAATATAGAAATTTCTATTAAAAAAGAAAATATACCTTATCTATTTGAATGTTATTATCAGTTTGATTGTGATAAAAAGTATTAGAGTTGTTTATATGATTTATTTTTTATATAATATTTTTGGTGATTAATATGTTTATAGGTATTAGTATTTATATTGATAGTAGAAAAGTTGATTATGACTATATGATTAGTAATAGAAGACTTTATGTATCTTTTAAGATAAATGATAATAGTAAAAAATTAACTATTCATTATGATGATAATATTTATGATGATATTAAAGTTGAAACTGGTAATTATGATTTTAAACATGGTTATTTGGAAATGGACTTAGAGAAGAATAAAATTAATTTTTTTGAGTTTAGTTTATGTGCAAACTATAAATATTATGTAAAACTAGTTTATGAATATGTTAATGGTAATCATAAAAAAGAAGATTTAATTAAAAGATTACAAGCTTTATATGATCTTAATAAAGAAGATGATGTACTTGATAGAATAAAAGTATTAGAAGAGATGAAGCTCGATGATAAATTCTTATATTATGAAGTAGATAAATTAACAGAAGATATTTTAATGAATGATTATTATGATAAATTATGTGAGAAGATGGATGATTATGATTTCTTAAACATTATTACGGATAGTATAACAAGTTCTAAACCATATAGTATTGATCAAGAGAAACTTAATGATCTAGTTCTTGTTGCTAAAGCTCACGAATATGCAAGTGAGAATATCTGGAGACTTGCTATGACTTATGATGAAATGGGCTATGATTATAGTAAGATTGAAGAATATTTTGTATCTTGTAAGGATGTATATTATTTAGGTGAATACATTTCAGGTGTATATCAAAAGAATCTTGATTATATTATTGATTTAGTTATTAAAACAAATGATAAAGAATATATTAAAAAAGTACTTGATAATGATTTCATAAAAAGAGATTTAAGTGAAGAACAAAAACAGAAATTAAATAATATTTTGTGATATAATATTTATGAAATAATAAAGTAAGGTAGGTGAATATAATGGAAGAAAATGAAAGATTAAGTTATCTTAATGAAATAGTTAATGAAGCTAAAAAAAGAATTATATTCTATTATAAAAACTTACCTGAAAGTAAAACTTTTGAAAAAGAAGATGTGTTAAAACATACTATTGAAACGTTAGATAATTTAAAATTTGGAGAAGATTTTAATTATTCAGATAATAATGTTGTTGCTTATTATCGTAATGAAGAAATAAATGTTACCGAAGGTTTTTATAGAATTAAAACTAGAGAAGAAGCAGTTGCAGTTATGATTCATGAAATGAATCATGCCATATCTGCTCAAAATAAAAATAACTATGATGTTTTAACTAATTATGGTGATGCATTATATGAATTTAGTTATAAAATAATAGAAGAAGGATTAGCTGATACAAATGCTGAAATAATACAGAATTATTATTATGATTATAGTGGAGAAGATATACCTAATAAATTTCATAATTTTGATTTCTTTACTTGTGGATATCCATTTAATAGAAGCGTATTAAAAACAATACTATCAATTCTTGAAGCAATTGGTAAAGATAAAGAAATACTTCTTAATTATTATTATGGTGATAAAAGAATGCTATTTGATACTATAAAAGAATTATTTGGAGAAGATATCTTTGAATATTTAAGAGGAGATAGATATTCTGAATCATTTGACTTTGATCTCATGTTTAATTTCTTTAAAGATAAATTTAACAGTGAAATGGATAAAAAAGATTTCTCTGGTAAAGATTTTTATGGACCTAGTTATAATAATGTATATTATAAGAATAATCGTTTGTTAAGCAGTTTAAGAATATCTTATTTTATTGGTGTTTTATTAAAAAGGTATGATGTTTCTAAAGTAGATAAAGAAATGATTAATAATATTTATGTTGATACTAATGGTTTAATCAATAGAGAACTTGATGTAATAGGTATCGTTCCAGATATTATTGATAAATTAATATGTTCATGGATTAATAATTGTAATGTAAATGAATTTAAAGAAATAAGAAAGTTAGTCAAAGATGTAGATAGTATTAATGGTTATAAATATACATTTTTAATGATAAATAAAATACTTGGTAAAAATATAGATTATAAAAATCTTAATACAAATGATATTGATATAATTATTAATTATTTTAATGATAATATTGGTTATAACGATGATAGTTATGATTCTAATGAAGATAGTCATATTAATTGTTATATTTATTTAAATAATTTTTTTGAGTTACTAGCATATATACATTTTCATGCTACAAAAGAACAAAAAGAAAGATTTATGTTATATAAGACATGGTATTATAATGAAATCAGTAAGGATAATATAATAAATTATTTAAATGAAAAATTTGCATTGCGTTTTGGAATGTCATTTGAAAAAGTATATATGAGTAAAGATGTTTTAATGGAAATGATTAAGACTTATCGATCATATATATATTGCTTAGATATGTATCAATCTTTTGAAATTATTAATCATATAATTACATCTTGGATAAAAAATTGTGAAACTAAAGACTTATATTTAATATGTGATTTATTCCCTGATACTTTTGAAAGAGATAATGGTAAATTTTATCATTTAGCTGAATCATTAGGTAAAGTAGAGAAAGCGAAGGTTGTATGAATAAATTAATTAGTCATGCTTTAATTAAAATTGATGGGAAATATTTAGTAATTAAAAGAACAGAAATTAAAAGAGGTAAACTAAATAGTTATCCACTTTATTGGGATATACCTGGTGGCATGGTAGAAGAAGGTGAATTACCAAGAGATGCCGCCAAAAGAGAAACAAAAGAAGAAGTGGGTCTTGATGTAGAAATAGGAAAGATACTACAAGAAGACAGTGTTTTAGATAATGAAAAAGGAATTGTCTTTACAAGACTTGTTTATGAAGCTAAAATAATAGGTGATATAAATATTATTCTTCAAGAGGATGAACATAGTGAATATAAACTCATTAATAATAGTTCTGAATTAGATGGTGAACTAATTGTTCCATATTTAATAGATTTAATGAAATAGGAGGATATAATGGAAGAAGAAAAGAAATGTGGTTGTGGACCAGATTGTACTTGCGGTTGTCAAGAAGGTAAGGAATGTACTTGTACTGATCCTGAATGTACTTGTGGGGACAATTGTGATTGTGGTCCTGAATGTGACTGTGGATGTCATAAAGAATAAACTAGAGAAATCTAGTTTTTTTTGTAAACAATGTTTAAGTATTATTACTATTTAGTTATAATATAAATTCTGAGGGATATGATATGGCTTTAAATACTAATTATAATGATGATAAGAAAATAGTTAAGATAGTAATAACTGGTGGACCTTGTGCTGGAAAGACAACGGCTATGTCATGGATTACTAATACTTTTACAAAACAAGGTTATACAGTTCTATTTATTCCTGAAACCGCAACTAGTTTAATTAGTTCTGGTATTACACCTTGGGGATGCGAGACTGGACTTGAATATCAAAGAGTTCAAGTTGAACTACAAAAAGCTAAAGAAAGAGCATATGAATATGCAGCTCATCATATTAAAGGTGATAAGATTTTAATTGTTTGTGACCGAGGTATTCTTGATAACAAAGCTTATATGACAAAAGAAGAGTTTAATTTAATAATGAAAGAAATTGGCTCTAATGAAGTAACAGAACGTGATTCATATGATGCTGTATTTCATTTAGTAACAGCAGCAGATGGTGCAGAAGAAGCTTATACTTTATCTAATAATGGAGCAAGAACAGAAACTATTGAACAAGCTCGTGCTGTTGATAAACGTCTTATGAATGCATGGACAGGTCATCCACATTTTAGAATAATTGATAATAGTACAGATTTTCATCTTAAAATGAATAAACTCATTAAAGAAATAACAAGTGTACTTGGTGAACCAATACCTTATGAAGTTGAAAGAAAATTCTTAATTAAATATCCTGATATTGAATACCTAGAGAGTCTTCCTAATTGCCAAAAGATTGATATTGTTCAAACTTATTTAAATAGTGTTAGTGGTAAGGAAAGAAGAGTTCGTGCTCGTGGACAAAATGGTCATTATATTTATTATTTAACTGAGAAGGAACCAGTCTCAACAGGTAAGAGAGTTGAAATTGAAAGAAGATTAACACAAGAAGAATTCGTTAAATATAGTATGGAAGCAGATCCATATCTACATCCAATTAGAAAGACAAGATATTGCTTATCATATAATTCTGTTTACTTTGAAATAGATGTTTTCCCTAATTGGAAAAATCAAGCTTTTGTTGAAGTAGAATTACACGATGAAAATGAAGTTATTAACTTCCCAGAGTTTATAGAAGTAATAAGAGAAGTTACTGATGATCAATCATATAGTAATCATGAACTTGCAAAACAAATGCCAGAAGAAGAGATAGGAAAAATTAAAATAAAAAGATAAAAATAATTGATAAAAAGGATAATTAATGTTATCCTTTTATTATATGGAGGATGCATGATAGAGAAGAAGAAAAAGTGGTTTAAAATTAGTATTTGGTTATTAGTTATAGCTGTTATTTATACAGTTTTAGTTAAGTTTGTTGATGTTAAAGCAATAGGACCTGGTAATACCAAAGTTGGTTTTGCAGCAATGAATGGATGGTTTAGAGATTTAATAGGATATAATAAATTGTTTTATAATATTTCGAAGTATGCTGGAGTACTTCCATTTGCTTTCTGTGGATACTATGCTCTTATGGGTTTAATTGAATTTATTAAGACTAAAAGTTTCAAGAAAGTTGATTATCGTTATTATATATTAGCTTGCTTTTATGTAATATTTGTTGCAATGTATTTCTTCTTTGAAAAGGTTGCAATTAATTATCGACCTGTTGTATTAAAAGGTGTTATTGAAGCAAGTTATCCATCAACACATACATTACTTGCGATATGTTTATGTGGAAGTTCTTTAATAGCTTCTAAGTTATTAATTAAAAATGAAACATTAAGAAAGTTAGCTGATTTAGCTGCATGGGTACTAATGATAGTAATAGTACTAGCTAGATTAATAAGTGGTGTACATTGGTTAAGTGATATTATTGGTGGAATTGTTATTTCTCTTGCATACTTAAGTTTCTTAAAGCTAAGTTTAATTAGAATGGATGAGAAAGAATTAACAACTGATTTAAAAAAATAAAGACTAGATAATTAGTCTTTTTTTTGTGATATAATATTTTATAGTAGGAGTGAATATGAAGAAAAGAATAATTTATATTTCAATATTTGCATTAATAATTGGTGTAATTGCAGCAATATTTTTATCTAAAGGAAATAAAGAAAGTGAATTATATCGTCTTCCTGTATTTGAAACATCAGATGTTCATGGTTATATTGCTAATAAAAAAGATGATAGTTATCAATATATTATGGCTTATATTTCTAATAAAGTTAAAAAAGTTAGAGGATATGATAATTATGATAAAGATTTAGCATTACTTCTTGATGGAGGAGATATTTATCAAGGATCAATTTTATCTAATTTATTAAATGGTGAATCTGTATCATTAATATATAAAGAAATGGATTATGATGTTGTTACTATTGGAAATCATGAGTTTGATTGGGAACTTGAAAACACTGTTGATAATGATGGAACAATGATGGATGCAACTGTTAAATTTCAAGTAAAGAATGATATTCCAGTAGTTGCCTCTAACTTATATAAAGATAATGAAAAAGTAAGTTGGATTAAAGATTATGTAATTCTTAATAAAAAAGCTAAAAGCGATACTGGTAAAGAAATAAAAGTAAAAGTGGCTGTAATTGGTTTTTTAGATGATTATTCTAATGATATTTTAAGTAGTTTATTTACTGAAAAAGGATATTCGATAAAACATGATTTAACTATTCCAAATAGTATTGCAAAGAAACTTGAAAGTGAAGGACTTGCAGATGTAACAATTTTATTGTGTCACGAAGATGCTGAATATGTTGCAACAAATTTGGGTAGTGATAGTGTTATTGATGTTGTTCTAGGTGGTCATTCTCATAGAAAATTAAATAGTGTAGCAGAAAACGGTATTGCTTATATGGAACCAGAGAATAATGGAGCAAATTTTAGTTACTTAGAATTAGTGTTTAATAAAGACAAAAATTATAAGAAGGCAGAAAACAAGGAAAATATAGATATTAATATAAGTAGCAAAGATGAACTAGACAATAATATAGTAGAAAAGACAGATAAAATAATTGATGCCCTAACAGGAATATTAGATAACAAAATAGGTTATATAAAAACTTCAGCTATGAGGAAAGAATATATTAATGGAAGTGGTTATTTATCAACAACGGGTGGTAACTGGGTAAGTTCAGTATATATGAGAGCTGTTAATGCCGATGTTGCTTTTGTTAATCGCGATGGTGTACGTTATGATTTTGTCTTATCAAGTGATAAACTTTACGTAACAGTTGGTGATATATATTCAAATTATCCTTTTGATAATCGAATATATAAATATAAAATAACATATGAAGAATTATTAGATGTTCTTAATTATGCTCTTAAAGATGATAACAAAAAGACTATTAATAGTGTTATGGGTATTGATTGTTACTATAATAATAAAGAAGTACAAGCTTTAGTAAAAAATGGTGTTGCTATATATAAAAATGGTGTATGGAATGCAGCTTATAAAACACAAACACTTACGATTGCTACAAATGAATATGTTGCAACAACTGATGAAGTATTTGGCTTTTCACATAATCCTTTAGTAGAATGGAATAACACAAGTAAATTAATTGAAAATAATAAGATTGATTCAGCTAGTGCAATTGATATTCTAACTAAAGAAGGACAAAGTAATAATGGATTATTAAAGATTGATACAAAACCACATTTTATCGAAGGAACTTATAAATAAAAAGGTAGGATAATTACCTACTTTTTTAGTGTTCTTATGTTATAATTAATTTGGTGTTTTTATGAAGGAAAAGAATGTAATTAATTATTATGTATTATGTAATAAACTAAAGAGAGTTATTAGAACAGGATGGCAAGATTGGAATATTGATAGTGATAGACTAGAAAGTGTAGCTGAACACGTATATGGTGTTCAAATGTTAGCTATTGCTATGTATTCAGAGTTTAATTATGATATTGATTTAAAAAAAGTACTTTATATGTTAGCAGTACATGAACTAGAAGAAATTATTATCGGTGATTTAACAATGTTTCAAATTGATAAAGAAGAAAAGAAAAGACGTGGTCATGAAGCTGTATCTAAGATACTATCTAATTTAGTTAATAAAGAAGAGATAATGAACTTAGTATTAGAGTTTGATGAAAGAAAAACAAGTGAAGCTAAGTTTGCATATCAGTGTGATAAACTTGAATGTGATTTACAAGCAAGACTTTATGACTTGGAAGGTAATGCTGTATTATCTAAAGAATCTAAGAATATTTCAATTAATGATCCTAAAGTACATGACTTATTAGAAAGTGGTTTAAGTTTTTCGGAGATGTGGCTTAAATTTGGACAAAGTACATATCCATATGATGATAATTTCTTAAGTGTATCTAATTACGCACTTAATAACGATATACGAGGTGATAGTGATGTTTAGAATAGAAGATTATTTAGAATATTATAAAGAATTAACATTAGATGAAATGCCAATTAATGATCTTGATTTAGCTTTCTTTACAACTTTATCATATCTTCCAATAGAAGAGTTTGAAAAAGAAAAGAAGTTAAATAGTTTAATTAAAGATTGTGATGAAATCAAAGAACCAAAATTATTAATTGGTACAGCTGGTTATGGTATTAAATTATTAAATATTATTAAAGACAGTAAAAGATATAAAGATTTAGTATTTAGTAATTTTGTTAATATCGTTAATTCACAAACACAATTTGGAGCAATTAAAATTAAGTTTGATAAAAATACAATAGTTAGTTTTAAAGGAACAGATAATAGTTTAATTGGTTGGAAAGAAGACTTTCGATTAAGTTTTATGTATCCAGTTTATACACAAGCTATGGCCAAGAAATATCTAGAAGATAATATTACAATGTTTGATAATAATGTTTATGTTATTGGACATTCTAAAGGTGGTAATCTTGCTATATCATCAAGCATGGAAGTTAAAGATAAAGTATTTAAAAAGATTAAAAGAATAGTTAACTTTGATGGACCAGGTTTACTTGATAAAGAGTTTAAAAGTGATAATTTTAAAAAGATTAAAGATAAATTAATAAATTATTTACCAGAGAATAGCGTTATAGGTATTCTTATGAATAATATAGAATATCATGTAGTTAAAGCAGAAGGTATTGGTTTTGGTTGTCATAACATGGCTAATTGGTATACTTTTGGTACTTTCTTTCAAAAAGGAGAACTATCTAAAACAAGTACTAAATTACATGAAAATAATTTATTAAGTGTTAGAAGAGTTAATCCTAAAGAAATCGAAAAAGTTATTGAAACATTCTATGCTGTTGTTGAAAATAATGATATTCATAAATTTTCTGATATTCGTAAAATGAATTTTACTGATATTTTAAAAACAATTAATGATTTAACTGATGTATCTAGTGAAACTAAAAAATATTTTATTGAAAGTATGAAAATATTTATAATGCCTAAAAAGAAAGAAGATAAATGAAAAAGAGATTAGATATAATTATTCATATATTAATAATTATTCTAGAAGTTCTTGGCTTTATAAGAGCAATTAGACATGAAGGAAGATTAGCTATTGAGTTTTATACTGACTTATCTAATTTAATGGCTTTAATTACTAGTATTTTATATTTAATATTTAGAAAAAAAGATAATAGAATTATTAATGGTATGTATTTCATAACAGCAACAATGCTTTCAATAACCTTACTTGTAGTTATCTTTGTACTAGGACCAATGTATTCTTTTGATTATAAATGGTTATTATTACAGGGAAGTCACTTAATTATGCATTTTATTTGTCCAATATTATTTATTGTTGTATACTTATTTTATAAGAAGCATAATGATAATAAATATTTACCAGTAATAGTTACTATTATTTATGGAGTAGTTTTAATAATATTAAATATATTAAAAATAGTTGATGGACCTTATCCATTTTTAAAGGTCTATGATCAAAGTATCTTTATGTCTATATTATGGGGGATAATATTAATAAGTGTTAGTTTAATAGTTAGTATTTTATTAATAAAGTTGAATAAAAAGGTAGGAGGATATTGTGAACGTTAAGTTAGAGAAAGTTGAAGAGAATAAAAAAGAAATATTATATCGATTACTAGAGTTTTCTTTATATGATGGATCTAATTATATAGATAACGAAATGGAAAATGATGGAGTCTTTAAATATAAATATTTTGATGATTATTTTAAAGATAAAGATAGAGAAGCTTATTTTATAAAAAAAGATAAAAAATTAGTTGGTTTTACTATGGTTAATAAGTATTTGAAAGTACTACCAAAAGATAAAGATAATTATAGTGTTGCGGAGTTCTTGGTAATTCCTAAATATAGAAGACTTCATATAGGACGAGAAGCTACTATTAAATTATTTAATCTTCATAAAGGTAATTGGGAAGTACAACCAATGGAAAATAATAAAATAGCTTATAAGTTTTGGGGTAATGTTATAAATAGTTATACAAATGGTAATTATGAACTAAAACATTTTGATAATATGGAAGATGTATTTGTATTTAGTAATAAGGAGATTATATGAAAAAGAAATTATTAATTAGTTTATTTATTGTAGTAAGTTTATTTTTAATAACAGGTTGTGGTAAGACACAAGAAGAAAAAGAAAATGAAAAAGTTAAAATAGTAGCTAGTGAAACTAAAAACATTGAATATGAAGAATATAATAATGGTTTAATTAAAATAATGATTCCCAAAGGATGGAAAGTAGAACTTCCACCAGTTGATTATATTCATTATAGTTTCAAAGTATATAATCCTGATAAACCAGACTTAATGTATATTTATTGTTTAAAATTAGAAGGATTCTTAAAGAGTAAGAAAGCCCGTGATACTTATAAGAGATTATATCCAACAGCTGTCTTCTCAAAATTACCTTATATCGATCCACAAACAACAGAAGCTTATTATAAAGTATTCACTGATGCAGCTATTCTAACTAATAAAGAAGATTTGAAAATGGAATATTTACCTCATCTAAATGAATTTACAGTAATTGATAATATGGGTAAAAGTAATTTGGGTGGTGATATTCTTCGTGCCTCATTTAAAAAAGATGATGGTTCTTTAATGGAAGGATTATTCACAGCATCAGTATTTTCAGTTGGATCATATTACATAAGTGGCGTAGATGTTTTTCCACTTAATGTCTATAATACAATTATGTTAACTGCCCCTGATGGAGAGTTCACCGAGTGGCAAGATGTAATGGATCATAGTATTGGAACATTGGAATTTACTGAAACTTTTGTATCTAAGTTTAATGCATCAGAAGCGCAATTAGTTAATACGGTTATCGCTAATCAAAAAGTATTAGATTCGATTGGTGATATGATTATGGATTCATGGGAAAAAAGAAGTAGATCATATGATATCATTAGTCAAAAAAGAAGTGATGCGACACTAGGTTATGAAAGAGTTTATGATACAGATACTGGTGATGTTTATAAAGCTTATAATGGTTTTACAGATAATTATCATGGACAAAAATATCAACCTATAACTGATGATATGTACGGAACGAAAATATCAGGTTATATTGAAAAATAAAAACAGGGAAACCTGTTTTTTTAGTGATATAATATTTTTGAGGTTGTTATGAAATTAGAAGAATTAAATTGTGTTTCTAAAAATGTAGATTTAGATAAATATATTTCTTTTCGTGAAGAAGTTAAAAGTCATATGGAACATCCTGAATGGTTAGGTAATTTTACCAAAGAAGAACTAGAAGAGTTAATAAATAGAGGTTCTAAAATATGGGTATATTATCTTAATAATGAACCAATATGTTCTATGATGGTAATACCAGCTAGAGAAAAGGATATAAAGAAATTTGAACTTGATATCGATTACTCTAAAACGATTGATTATGGTCCAATATTTGTTAATTTTAATTATTTAGGTAATAATTTACAATTACAAATGTTACATGAAGAAGATAATTATTGTAAGAAATTAGGGTATTTATACGCAGTTTCTACCATTCATCCTGATAATAATTATTCCATAGTGAATTTCATTAAAGATGATTTTAAATATACAAGTACCAAAGAATTTAGTCGAGGAATTAGAAATATATATTTTAAAGAATTGTACTAAATTCTTTTTTTGTGTTATAATCTAGAACTTGGCAGGCGAATTATGAACATAAATTTAAAAGAGTATTACTATGATAAATTTTTGTATTATGCTATTAATAATAAATGTTATAGATCTTTTAAAAAACATAAAAAAGAAATAATAGAATATATTGATAAAATAGTTAGTGATCATAATGAATGTTTATTAACAGAATCTTTCATTATCTATTTAACTAATAAAGATTTATATATGAAATTGGGTGAATTAGCAACTAATGATAAGTACATGATATATGAAATGCTTTGTAATTATTATCAAGAATTAATTAAAAGTTTTAATTATTCTAGTATTGATGATAAAACATATATTACTGAAAATGATTTAACAAAGTACTTAGGTTTAGAAACTAAAAGAGTATTAACGGAAACGGATTTAATGTTTCTTAAAATGTGTCGAATGCATGATTTAAATATCTATTATTTTGCATTAATGAAATTAACTGTTTTTTATATTATTTCATATTGTCATATTAATGAATGTATGAATAAATATGATGAATTAATTAATTATTATCAAGGTAATATGTATAAAATAAAAGATGAAATACTTCTTCATGGAATTGATATAATGAATTCTAATAAAGAATTAATTGATATTGTATCTAGTGGTTTAATAAATAGAAATAAGAGAATGATAAAATAATAAACTAGTTTAACTAGTTTTTTTATTTGTG
>JAEEGL012870946.1_pt1 | contig 13065 bp, 12 predicted proteins | sample 9134231 | NCBI WGS metagenome assembly JAEEGL01 (sample SAMN16246548, study PRJNA631951) | gut metagenome | biome: gut microbiome; feature: rumen; material: fiber-attached | host: Bos | place: Iran: Karaj | collected 2018-10 | reverse complement strand
TTAGGATCTGTTTATAAATAACTTTTAGCCTTGCTTGTCTTTTGCTTCGATAGCACTGGTCAAAAATCACTTACATAGCCCGCTATGCGCGTGATTTTTAACCAGCGCTTTCAAAGCAAAATCCTGCGCAATACTTAAAAGTTATTTATTAACAGCTCCTTAAAATTTACGGGTCATGAAGGAAATGCCGGTCACTGCCTGGAGCTTATTCACAGTCAGTAACCGGCATTTATTTCTATCATGAAACCGGTAAGCGCTCACCTCACCCACATTAAACTACCAAATAGACGCGAAAAACGACCGGATACGCAAAAACACTGCCGAAACCGAAAAGCCGGTCGTATAATGAGTCAGAGAGTGAAAAAGAGCTCTGAAACGGGAGCAGCAGATCAAAGGAGGAGAATATAATGGCAGACGAAAAGAACATAGAGCTTAGGGACGAGACGATGGCAATGGCGGCAGGCGGGACAGGAAATCTTCCCGGCTATGATATGAAGGGTTTTGTGGTAGACAAGCTTCCGACAGAGCATTATGCGAATCACTACAATGTAAAGGGCGATAATGATGAAATCTATATCTGCTTTTACCACGGAGACGATCTTCTGGCACCCGGCACAGAGGTATACATGAACCAGGTGGGCGACGGCTGGGCGATCGAGCCCGTGAGACTGAGGAAGTGATCAACCGGGACGAATCTACGATCCGGAAAAAATGCGGAAAGGAGAGAATATCATAATGGAAAAGAATATGCAGGTATCGGATGAGATCATGGAACAGGCAGCCGGCGGCCGGATCGATACCGATCCATACGGCTTTGTCTGTGAGGCAACGGTTCTTTCAAGCTGTGGTTCCTCCGTTACAAACGGCGTGACCACCGCCGATTATTCCGTAGAAGCCGATAACGCAAGGAAATATATTGCGGCATGGCCTTATAAGGAAGTGCTGCATGCCGGGGAGAGGGTACAGCTGATCCATAACATGGACGGCACCTACAGCCTCGAATTCATCCCGAATGAGGGCTAGTACACCGAATAATAATTAACTGGCACATTCACGTGTCTGATTGTCCATACGCTGCGTTATCGTCGGCCGTCGATGTCTGGTACATTTCATGATCTACCACTCACGGCCGAATTGCGCACTTGTTGCGCGATCACGTGACAGGAGGCATTTGCGTGTATAATGATCTTAAATATGAGGATATAAGGAGTCAGGGCTTTAATGTTGAGGAAGGCCTTACCTACACGGGCAGCAACGAGAAATATGTTGCTGCCCTGCAGCGCTTTTACAGGCGCTCCGGCAAAACAACAGAGGATATTCAAAGGCTGAGCGCAGAGGGGAAGTATGAGGATCTTACGACCTTAGTCCACGCCCTTAAGAGCAACGCCCGTACCATCGGAGCGGATCATCTGGCGGGGATCGCCGAGCAGATGGAGCTTTTTGGCAAAGCATCTTCTTTTGAGGAGATGGCCGCCCTTAAGGATGACCTGATATCGGAGATGGAAAGGGTTGTGAAAGCCCTTGATCCATACGGACAGATGGAGGAGGTACATCCGAGATCGGAAATATCCCCGGAGGAAGCCGAGAAGGTTGGCAGTGCGCTTATCGAGGCGATACAGGATTTTGACGATGAAACGGCATTGTCACTGATCGATGAGCTGATGCGGTATCCCTTCCGCTTTACATTGATCAATGTCCTGAAGAACGCCAGGGAGGATATTCGTGAGTTTGAATATACAGAGGCTCTTATAAAGGTGAGACGGGTTGTGAGCCAGATCGAAGATTGAACAGGCTTATCATGATACGACCGAATATACCCGAAAAATGACCGAATATACATGGCGTGATGACCATGAATGCGGAACATGGTAAAATAAATTGTTTATACTCGTGAACGCAATTAACTGACGTTTCAATTTGGAAATATCGAGCTTTTACTCGTTATACCTGAAATGTATCGGCAAATATTTACGTTAACGAGTATAGATTGCCCTCTGTCCGGATAGACATTAAAAAGAATGGGATGTCACCATGAGCAATGAGACCGTATTCAGAGAAAAAGCGATAGAGAGGATGTCCTCCCCGGACCAGCTGAACGACTATGTCAGGCTGTCCGATCCGGGCGTCTGGTTTGTGCTGGCCGCGATAACGGTGATACTTACAGGGGCCTGTATCTTCGGTGCCTTCGGACATATCGATTCGACAGTCCCGGGCGTAGGGATCACGAAAGAGGGCAGGATGGTATGCCTTGTAAAGAAGGAATACGGGGATCGCTTTACAGCCGATATGACAGCTAAGATAGACGGTGTAAAATACGCGGCTGTGCTGAGAGATGATAAGCCGAAGACCGTGTGGGATACGACAGATCCCTATGCGCTTTACGTCGGAGAAATGCAGCCCGGGGAATGGGTGTACGAGCTGGATGTGGACGGAACCTTCAGCGACGGCACCTATGAGGTGAGTCTTGTGACAGAGCAGATCAGTCCCCTTTCTTTTTTGTTCGGAAACAATGAAAAGCAGTGACAGAACCGTGCAGCCGGTACAAAAGGGTGTAGCGAAAGTCCCTTTTATCATGCAGATGGAAGCGCTGGAATGCGGAGCCGCCTCCCTGGCCATGGTGCTCGCCTATTATAAAAAGTGGGTGCCCCTTGAGCAGGTGAGGCGTGATTGTGGTGTCTCAAGAGACGGCTCCAACGGCCGCAGCATCCTGCTTGCGGCAAGAAGCTACGGCCTTACTGCCAAAGGTTATCGTTTTGAGCCTGATTATCTCAGGGATAATGGCACCTTCCCCTGCATCGCGCACTGGGAATTCAACCATTTTGTCGTTGTAAACGGCTTTAAAAGGGATAAGGTTTATTTAAACGATCCTGCCAGAGGCACCTATACCGTGTCCATGGAGGAGTTCGATAAGAAATTTACGGGGCTTTGCATGCAGTTTGCCCCTTCTGAGGATTTTGTGCCGGACGGCCGGAAAAAGTCAACGATCGAGTTTGCCAGAAAGCGGCTTACGGGCTGCGGGATCGCCATTGCCTTTGTAGTGGTGACAAATATCATAGCATCTCTGACAGGGATGATCGATCCGGTCTTTTCACGGATCTTTATGGACCGGCTACTGACCGGCAAGGACCCTTCCTGGGCCGTTTCCTTTATCTTTTTTCTGTCCGTATTCGGGTTTATCAAGATCATAACACAGCTGATCCAGGCCATCTATTCAAGGCGGATCGACGGCAGGATGTCGATCTACGGCTCAGCCTCATATATGTGGAAGGTACTGAACCTTCCGATGGATTTCTTTTCCCAGCGCTACGCGGGAGATATCCTGAACAGACGCGCAGGGAACGCCAGTATATCACATTCCCTGATCTATACCTTTGCCCCTCTTTTCCTGAACGCGTTCATGATGATATTCTATCTGGTCGTGATGTTAAAAAACAGCGTTCTCCTGACCATGGTGGGCCTGTCCTCCATTGTGATAAATATGCTGGTGGCAAACATCATCTCAAAGAAACGGGTGAACCTTTCCCGGGCAAAAATGCGTGACGCGGGTAAGCTTTCAAGCTGCACCACCGCCGGGATCGAAATGATCGAGACCATCAAGGCATCGGGCGCCGAGGAAGGGTATTTCGGGAGATGGGCCGGGTTCCAGGCAGGGGTCAATGCGGCAAAGGTTAGCTTCATCAGGCTGGATCAGACCCTGGGAAACGTACCGGCGTTAGTTTCCTCACTGATGAACACTGTGATCCTTATGATCGGGGTATACCTGACCATGGAGGGAAGCTTTACCATCGGTATGATCACTGCATTTCAGGGCTTTCTGGGCTCCTTTACGGCGCCTGCGCAGAGCTTCATCTCCTCCGGCCAGATGCTTCAGGAGCTTCGTACCGATATGGAGCGCATCGAGGATGTCATGGAGTATGAAAACGATGAAAACAGCGCTCTCAGACAGACGACGGGAACAGAGGGGACAAGCTATAAAAAGCTCAGAGGCAATGTGGAGATGCGCCACGTAACCTTTGGCTATTCGAAGTTGGATACGCCGCTTATCAGGGATTTCAGCCTGAAACTGGAGCCCGGAAGCCGTGTGGCTTTTGTAGGGGAGAGCGGATGCGGCAAATCGACTCTCTCAAAGCTATTGTCCGGGATGTATAAGCCATGGGAGGGGGAGATCCTGTTTGACGGTCTTCCCATCAGGGAGATCGACAGGAGCGTGTTTACGGGATCGTTGGCGGTAGTGGATCAGGATATAATCATGTTTGAGGATACGATCTCTTCCAATATACGGATGTGGGACAGGACCATTGAGGATTTTGAGGTGATCATGGCCGCAAAGGATGCCCAGATACATAATGACATCATTCTGCGTGAAAACGGCTATGATCACAAAATGATCGAGGGCGGAAACGATTTTTCCGGCGGACAGAAGCAGAGGATGGAGATCGCAAGAGTCCTGGCGCAGGAACCCACCATTGTGATCCTTGATGAGGCGACCTCCGCGCTTGATGCCAAAACAGAGTATGAGGTTGTCAATGCGATCAGGGACCGCGGGATCACCTGTATCGTCATCGCTCACCGCTTAAGCACGATCAGGGACTGCGATGAGATCATTGTCCTTAAGGACGGTGAGGTGGTCGAAAGGGGCCGTCATGAACAGCTCTATGCAAAGGATGGTTATTACAGGGAACTGGTACTGAGCGAGTAGTAAACGATGGGATGGTTTGACGATCAGATCAGATTAAGAAAGAAAGCGGATAGCGAAGGGTATGAGAGGACTCTGTGGAAGATCGCGGGAGCGGTAACTGGGCAGAAAAGGCCGGTCTCCTCCTCCGATCAGGACGGACGTGAGAAAAGCGCCATAGAAGAGATCAGAAAATACCTTCAGATAGAGCCGGGTAAGCTTCCGGCCAGGCTTAAGACCCTTGAGGACAGGCTGGATTATGTACTGCTTCCCTCCGGGATCTTAAAAAGGGAGGTAGAGCTTCAAAAGGGCTGGCATAAAGATGCCTTTGGCGTGCTTTTGGGTTATTATAAAGAGGATCACAGCCCTGTAGCGCTGCTGCCGGATAAGTTTTTCGGTTATCGCTTTTTTGACCCCGTAAAGAACAGATATGTCAGGATAGGGAAGGAGAACGAAGCTCTTTTTGAGAACCGCTGCTACTCGTTTTACAGGCCCTTTCCCCTTAAAAAGCTCAGTATCCCCGATCTGTTGAAATATATACGCTCGATCCTGACACCGGCAGACACGATGATGGTGATCCTGGTCACCCTCCTTGTGACCTGCGTCGGGCTTCTGGTCCCAAGGATCAATTATTTCCTTTTTGACCGGGTGATCTCAGAGAACAGTCTGTCCCTGCTTGGTACCACCGGAGTCTTCATGCTCTGTGTATCTGTCGGATCCCTGCTGTTGAACGCTGCCAGATCCCTGATCTCTGCAAGGGTGGATACCCGCATGAACCTGTGTGTTGAGGCGGCGACAATGATGCGGATACTGTCGATGCCGGCTTCCTTTTTTAAGGGCTACAGCTCGGGAGAACTGTCCTCGAGAGCCTCCTATGTTAATTCACTGTGCTCTACCCTTGTTTCGGTGCTCTTAAATACAGGGCTTACATCGGTGTTTTCACTTGTATATATAAGCCAGATATTCACCTTTGCGCCGGGTCTGGTGATACCGGCTCTGACGATCATACTGATCACCGTGATCTTTTCGGTGCTTTCATCTCTCTTTCAGATGAGGCTGTCAAGGAAGCAGATGCTCTTATCCAGCAAAGAGAACGGTATGAGTTATGCCGCCATCAGCGGAATACAGAAGATCAAGCTGACGGGAGCCGAGATGCGCGCTTTTTCAAGATGGGGTGATCTGTATGCAGAGTGCGCGGCTCTTACCTATAATCCGCCGCTGTTTTTGAAACTGAACGGTGTATTCAGCGCTGCGATCTCCATCATCGGAACCATTGTAATATATCAGGCCGCGCTCTCTACCCATGTGACACCTGCGCAGTACTATGCCTTCAGCACCGCCTACGGCATGGTGGCCGGCGCGTTCATGTCCCTGTCCGGCATGGCGCTGACCGCCGCGAATATCCGGCCGATCTTTGAAATGGCACAGCCGCTTTTGAAAACAGAACCCGAGATATCCGGGGATAAGGAAGTCTTAACATCCATATCCGGAGGGATTGAGATCAACAACCTTTCCTTCCGCTATGACGAAGCTTCTCCCCTGATCCTTGACGATATTTCCTTAAAGATCAAGCCCGGTCAGTATGTGGCGATCGTAGGCAGGACAGGTTGCGGAAAATCCACCCTCGTCCGTCTGCTGTTAGGCTTTGAAAAGCCGGACAGGGGTGCCATCTATTATGACGGGAGGGATATCGGCTCGGTGGATTTAAAGTCCCTGCGCCGGAATATCGGTGTCGTGACCCAGAACGGACGGCTGTTTGCCGGGAGTATCTATTCGAATATCGTCGTGGCGGCGCCGCACCTTACCCTGCAGGAAGCCTGGAAGGCGGCGGAGATCGCCGGGATCGATGAGGATATACGAAAAATGCCCATGGGCATGCATACCATGATCTCAGAAGGGGGCGGAGGCATCTCCGGTGGCCAGAAGCAGAGGATCATGATCGCCCGGGCTGTGGCGCCGAATCCGAGGCTTCTGATCTTTGACGAGGCGACTTCGGCGCTTGATAATATCACCCAGCGGAAGGTTTCAAAGGCTCTGGATGAGATGCGGTGCACAAGGCTCATCATAGCGCACAGGCTCTCGACCATCCGACAATGCGATCGGATAATTGTCCTTGATAAGGGACACATTGTGGAGGACGGTAATTATGAAGAACTGATAGGACTTAAGGGGCAGTTTTATGAGCTGGTAAAAAGACAGCAGGTGGAAGAGGAGCAGATATGAGAACCGAAGTAGATGTAGAGGTCGTACTGGATGAACGGTATATCGATCCGAAGGTGACGATCAGGACAAAAGAAAAATCCCAGCAGGTAGAGAATATCATCACTGCGATCGAAAATGCCGCAGAAGTGGATTCTCCCTTTGTGGCGGCATTTCAGGAGGAAAACCTGGAGCTTCTGTCCCAGCGGGATATCTACCGGGTATATACTCAGGGACGAAGAGTTATGGCCCAGACCCAAAAGGATACCTATCTTGTAAAGAAAACCCTGTCCGGTCTGGAGGGGGACTTAAATCCCAAACGCTTTTTCAGGATATCCCAGTCAGAGATCGTCAATCTTTCCCGTGTGAAGCGCTTTGATATAAATATTGCGGGAACCATCGGCGTGGAATTTGACAACGGACAGAAATCCTGGGTTGCCAGGAGCAGGGTCCGGGCGATCAAGGATCTGATCCGTGAGCTGACCGGAGAAGTGAGCCGTTGACTGTAATCATTCTCATTCACGGTCGAATCGCGCCGTTGACTCTGAAGAGTGTATGTCAGATATTTCAGGGGCCGTAAACCCCTTTCAATAAAGGAGGAACGCATGAGTATTAAAGACAGGGCAATTTTCTTAAGTTCCATAGGGTTCGCGCTCGGTGTGGTGCTGTGTCAGATCATTTCGGGCGTCATATCCACCTTATTTGTCGCGGATGGGGCTATTCATCTTTGTACTCCGGAGTTTGTGGAATTTATCGGCGGAGACATTCAGGCCTTCATAGTCCAGAGCATTGTCTGCGGTCTGTACGGGAGCATCGCTTTAGGCGGGAGCACCGTCTATTATCTGGAGAAATGGAGCATGCTCCGGGCTTTTGTCGCACATTTTTTGATGACAGTCACCAGCTACTATCTTACAGGCTTCTTTCTGAGGTGGTTTAAGCTGAGCGATATCCAATGGTGTCTGACCTGGCTGGTCATTTTTATCGTTCTGTATACCGTTATCTGGCTGAGCAATATCTTAAGCTACCGGGCGCAGCTTAAGAAGATCAATCTGGAGCTGTCAGAGCTTAAGATGTCACAGCCGTTTGTATAATATTGTTTATGAACAGTTCCTAAGGAGGACAGCGTATGGATATAAGATGGGAGATCGATAACGATACCGTGACGGTTGGCGTCAGCGGAAAGCTGAACACGCCTGTTGCCATGAACATTGATGACAGATTTATGGAAATGTCCGGAGAGATCCGTAATATTTATTTCGATTTCGACGGACTCCAGTATATCTCGTCCGCGGGGCTCAGGATACTGTATTGGGCGCTGCAGTATACCGGGAAAAAGGGCGGAAGGATGTGTGTAAGGAATGTTTCCCCGGAGGTGCTGGAGGTGTTTAATGTAACCGGTCTTGCGGATTCCATTCCCATGGAGTAGATGGGGCAGCATTAACGGACTATTCTGCCTCCTCAGTTTCCGTAATAGATAAGGCATAACATTGTCATGTCGTCAAACTGCGGCATATCGGCAGTGAATTCTTCGATATTTTCGCGAACGTTACCGATAACGGTCTCCGGGTCGGAGGCGGGGAAGCTGTTAAGGGTCTCAAGAAGCCGGTCATCTCCGAAGAAATCATCGTTGGCATTCAATGCCTCGACAATTCCGTCGGTATACTGAAACACGGCATCACCCGGCTTCAGAATGATACTCTGGCTCATGAAGCCTGAAGCCTTTTCCGAAGCATCTGAAGTCTTGCCCTTTTCTGAGAACAGGCCTAAGGGCCTGCCTGTTTTTTTGGGTACGGCCTCCCATTTTCCCTCACTTAACAGAAGCAGCTTTTCGTGGCCCGCGTCGGCAAAGGTAAGCCTTCCGGAAGATATTTCCAGTATCCCGAGCCACACTGTAACAAACATGTTATAGGCATTATCCGCTGTCAGCTGTTCATTGGCCTCCTCCAGTATCCTGACGGGATCCAGCCCTATCTGTGCGCCTGTCCTTAAAATAACCTTGGCGATCATCATAAAGAGCGCCGCAGGCACGCTCTTACCGCTTACATCAGCCACCACCAGCGCCAGATGATCCTCGTCGATAAAAAAGAAATCATAGAAGTCGCCCCCGATCTCTCTGGCAGGCTTCATGGAGGCAAATATCCCGAATTCCGTCCGCCCGGGAAATGGAGGAAAGACGTTTGGGAGAAAATGTGACTGGATCCTTGAGGCAAGCTCCAGCTCAGTGGTGATCCTTTGCCGTTCCCGGATCTCACGGGCCCTGACCTCCTCATACTCGTCAAGCTCAGAGGTCATGAAATCAAAGGACTTTAACAGAAACCAGGTTTCATAGCCTCCTTTAACAGTGAGGGATTGGCCCTTCCTGTTTCCTTCCATGAAAAAGCTCTGGATATGACGGGCTATCGTGTAGAAGGGTTCTATAAAAACATGATCGAGCATAAGTATCAGTATGATCAGTGTAAGGAAGAACACTACGATGACCGGCGCGATATCTGCGAGAGATTTTCGGATGGTTTCCGTCTGCTGCTTTGCGGCATCGATATCTGCCCCGATCAGGGCAATGACACGGCCGTCCGCGTCCTTATAGGGGTAAAACCAGTCCAGATTATGTCCGTAGGTATTGTCCTGTTCGGAATATGTTTCCGGATACTCTCCCTTAAGAGCTGAAAGCTCCGGCTCTGTCAGATAGCTGGTCTCCGACCAGACTGAGGCACCGGGCCATCCCAGGGTCTCCTTCACTATCAGATCCTCCTCATCCGAAGCCGCAACGGCAATGACGAAGGCTCTTTTTTGCTCTTTTGGATCAATGGTCTCCACATATACATTTTGAAGCTCGAAGGCCCGGCATACTTCCCTGAGCTTTTCCCGTGTATTCTGATAAAGCCCGGTATTGGCCGGGTCGTTCAGTTTTTCAAAGCCGACCTCATCAAGCAGTACGGTAACGAGCGAAAAGACCTTATTTACTGTTTCATAGCCGTCATTTACGGCTTCTTCGGAGCTGATCACATAGATCGCGGGCCCGTATATCAACATGGCGCATAGGAGCAGTACCGAAAAAATACGGATAACCAGCTCCTTCATGCGTATGCGCTCGACGTAAAGCACACAGCCCGTGATGATCACTGCGATAATGGAAACGGTATAGGAAACCGCGAACTGAGGTAAATTCCATGTGACCGGAAAGGCCGCGATGGATACGATCGCAAGGATCACTGTAAAGAGCTTCCGCCATGCTTCAATATCCGCCTTACAGACCAGGGATATCAGCATAAGGAAGGTCGCAAGAATATAGAGAGAGCCGGCCGGATACCCGGGGGCCCTGTGAAATACGCTCTCGTGATCTATGAGGAAAAGAACGGGTATAAACAGGTTAAGGAAGCAAAGGATCAGGGAAAGACAGAGCATGATCCGGGAAAGCTTATCAAGACGGTTGCCCCGCTCATTTTCAGGCTTCAGTATAAAACAGGCATATCTCCAGAAAATATACAGAAGGAGATCGGCGCCCGCATAGAAGAGAACTGATACTAAAATGTTTAACAGCCTGAGGCCGCAGACCCCGTCGATGAACCACATAAAAACATCAAAAAAAAGGGTCAGGACGGTCACGAACAGAAGGGAAAAAAACAGGACAGAGCCGTCGTTTCTGGTGCTGCCCGAACAAAGGCACCCGTAATAGAGCATTATGCATACCATTGATCCCAGGATATCCATACTGAGGTTGAACACATCCGAGATACCGGCGGTATAAAAATGCTTATACAGGCAGGCCGCAAGGATCAGCGCCCCCATAAAGCATATTCCCGTAAACCCTGCCTTATGAAGTCCTGTATTCTTTTTAATATAGTTGAAAAGTCTGTTCTCCATGTCGATCCATTTATAGTAGACGGCAGATTCTTATGACGTTTACTGTATTATAATCGATTTGTATGTTCGTGTGTATATGATCTGTATATTTGGTTCACTTTAGTGTATGTTCGGAGTTACCATACATTGCCTGTGAGCAAGCTCCCAACAGCGCCTGTCAATTCCTCCATGACCCGTGAATGGTAACTTTTAAAACCAAATAAACATAAAAAACGACCGATTAGGCACAGGATACTGACTAACGGCCTGCGATATGGTAAAATTTGTCGATTTATTATATCTTTCGAATGAAATTGTTCAGTCAGCAAGCTGACAGAATCGGAACAAACTAAAGTCTGTTCCGAAGCGCACGGTTTACAGGCAAACCGGCGCAGCTAAAATTATTATGGAAAGGGAGCATAATGGGCAAGAGCGCAAATAGGATGAAGATCATCGTGACCGGAAGGAATAAAAAGGTTTCCGGGGATATCTGTGAGCATCTTGAAAATGACAGAGGCTATATGACGGTCCGGTGTGCGCCAAGCAAGGCCGCGCTGGCGGATATGGTGTTAGCAGAGCTTCCGCGGGTGATCATCATCTGCACGGGGGATGAAACCTGGGAAACCGTAAAAATATATGATGTCCTGAAGGATCCGGTCAGGCACGGCGACTGCACGCTCATCGTGATAGCCAATGAAGAGGATGAAAGGCTGTTTATGAAGTTTTCCGCCCTTGAACGGGTCCTGTTCCTTTCGAGGCCCGTATCTCTCTTTGCGCTGTACGAGAAAATGCAGACCATAGAAGAGGAGCTTGAGAAGAAAAGAGAGACTAGCTCTGCCGCCTTCCGGGAATATATAAAAGAGGACGCGGATGTCAGCCGGCGGAAAAAGATCCTGGTAGTGGACGACGATCCGGAGCAGCTTTTTCACATAAAGGAGCAGTTGGAGGAATTCTATGAGGTATCTCTGGTCAGATCGGGGGAGGATGCTTTTAAGTTTTTGACGAAAAAACGACCGGATCTGATACTTCTGGATTATCTTATGCCGGAGAAGGATGGTCCTCAGGTTCTGCGTGAGCTGCAGATGAGCAGTGAGTACAATGATATCCCTGTTGTATTTCTTACGGGGGTTACCGAAAAGAAAGCGGTTTTACAGACACTTAAGGAATTACGCCCAAAGGGTTATATCATCAAGCCGGCAAAAAAATCGGAGCTGGTCGCAAAAATAATTGATGTATTGGGATAAATAAATCAATATCTTTAAACGGATCTTTGGGAGGAGAGTATGGAACTGGATCTGACCTGGCTTAAGGAAACAGGGCTGGATGTGGAAAACGGGCTGGCTTATACGGGGGGACAGGTAAAATATCTGTCGGCTCTGCAGCGGTTTTACAAAAACTATGAAAAGAACAGGGCAAAGGTGCGGGAATTCTATTTCGCGCAGGATTACGAAAATCTGATGATCACCGTACATGCCCTGAAAAGCAACGCAAAGATGATCGGGGCTATGGAGGTCAGCAGCGGCTTCGAGGCGCTGGAAACGGCTGCCAGGGAGCATGACACCGCTTACCTGCAGGAAATGATCGATGTAACGATGAAGGCCTATGAAGAGCTGATAGTAATGCTGGAGCCTTTAAAGGAAATGGAAACGGTCCGCGATGTTAACGAGATTTCCGCGGAGGAAGCAAGGAAAACGGCCGAAGAGCTTCTTGAGGCCCTGGATGATTTTGACGACGAGCTCTCCAAAAAGCTTGTGGAAAAGCTGTCAGGCTATCCCTTCCGGATAACCTGGAAGGAAAAGCTTAAGGAGGCGTCAGACTTTATCGATGACTTTATGTATGATGAGGCGGCGGATGTCATCCGGGAATTATCCACTGTAATCGAATAAAAAAAGCTTCCGGAGGAGAATTACAGTGCGTAAGATCAGGATCATTCTTTCAGTTATTCTGGTTATCATTTTCAGCTATCTGATCATCGGGAATATCGTATTGCCTGAAAACAGGCCGATGAACGGAAATATCTGCGATGTATTGCCCGGTGATAAATGGGTGGAGATAAAGCCTGACGGATCCCGGATCCCCTTTGAGGTACCCGGACGGACAGAGGGCGATATCGTTGTGGAAACCACGCTTCCCGGGGTGCTTGACAGAGACTACTGTGCCCTGTGCTTCAGAGGCATGGACATGGCGGTCTATATCGACGGAGAGCTCAGGCAGGAGGTTAGTACAGAGGACTATGCGCTGTTCGGGGATCAGTCCGGAGAATGTTATGTCATGGCTTCTCTGTATCCTGAGGATGCGGGAAAGACACTCAGGGTTTTTTATGAGTACAACTCCGGCATGGTGTACGAGGT
>JAEEGL012287440.1_pt1 | contig 13065 bp, 13 predicted proteins | sample 9134231 | NCBI WGS metagenome assembly JAEEGL01 (sample SAMN16246548, study PRJNA631951) | gut metagenome | biome: gut microbiome; feature: rumen; material: fiber-attached | host: Bos | place: Iran: Karaj | collected 2018-10 | reverse complement strand
CTTTGCGCGCCACATCGTGATACTGCAATGTGGTGCTGTGATAGTCTGTCAGCGCATCAAGGAGCCAGTTGTCTTTGATCGTTTGCTCGAAATAACCATTAAAACTTGGTATATTGTTCATTGCACAAATTTCAAAATTTTGTGCAAAGGTACATCATTTTCTGCACATTCGCAAAAAAAATGTGCAATATTTTAATGAAAAAGTAAAAAATAACAATATTGTGGACATCTAAAACATCAATCTTTATTAAAAACTGCTCGAATAAGAATATTTTTCGTACCTTTGCAGCCGAATCGGAAATAAAGGAGTTTAAGAAGTTAGAGAAGTTAATGAAGTTAATGGAGTTAAAGAAGTTAAAGACAATATTCATCCTTGCGCTTATCGTCATGTCTGCCCAGGCTCAGAAGAAGGAACTGGGTCAGGCGCGTACGTATATAAAAAGCGGTAAGGATTACGATAAGGCCGAAAAACTGATGACCGACCTGATAGCCAAGGATTCTGCCAGTCGCTACAACAAGAAGGTTTATGCCACATGGTATGAATCGGTGTTGGGGCAGTATCAGCAGGTGAATGAGAAGATTTACTTGCACCAGAAGTACGACACCACCACCGTCTATACATTGCTCAACCGCTTGTATCGCGTTGCCGAGACACTCGACACCCTCGATGCTAAGCCCGACGAGAAGGGTAGGGTGAAGCCTGAGTACCGCAAGAGCAATGCCGATCAGCTCGACAAACTGCGCCGTAACCTCTACTTCGGAGGCACGTATAATGTGCGCCGCAATAAGTATAAGGAGGCTTACAACTACTTCGAGACCTACATCGATGCCGCCCGTCAGCCGTTGTTTGCTGCCTACGATTATGCCAAGAACGATGCCTATATGCCCACGGCAGCCTATTGGGCCACGCTCTCAGGTTATCGCATGAAGGATGCCGAGCGTACGTTGCGCTATAGCCAGATGTCCCTCACAGACACCTCGAAGGCTGTCTATGTACGCCAGTATATCTGTGAGGCATATTCATGGCAGAACAACGAAGAGGCCTATCTGAAGGCTTTGGAGGACGGCTTTGCCCATCATCCGGCATATCCATACTTCTTCCCGCGTTTGGGCGACTACTACAACAAGCACGGACAGATTGACAAGACGCTGCAACTCTCCAACGAGGGCCTTGCCAAGTATCCTGACCGTCCGCTGTTCCTGCTGGCCAAGTCGGTGGCCTTGCTCGAGCTTGACCGTTACGATGAGTGTATCGATACCAGCAACCGACTCATAGCCAAAGACCCCGATGTGCCTGAGTCATACTTCAATATCGCCACCTGCTACCTGAATCAAGCCCTCGAACTGGAGAAGAAGAACGAGCCGCGCCTCTATCGCAGCCGCCTCACCGACCTATATACCAAGGCCCGTCAACCAATGGAGCAGTACCGTAAGTTAGCCCCTAAAGATCAGAAACGATGGGCACCAGCCCTCTATCGCATCTACCTCAACCTCAACCTCGGCCAGCAGTTTGAGGAAATTGACAGGCTCATGAAACAATGATGAATTCCGTGGTTAAATAATTGCGTATGAAAAAGATATTATTTGTATTAGTAGTTGTGTTGATGGCAAGCTGTCAGGAGACACTTGAAGAACGGGGCGCCCGCGAGGCCCGCGACTATACCGAGAAGCATTGTCCGACACCCGTCGCCAGTAATGTCGTGATGGACAGCATGACGTTCGACAAAGCCACCCACACCTTCGGCTATTATTATACACTGAAAGGCACTATCGATGACACGGCAACCATCCGTCGGAACAATCCTCGCGACCTTCTGTTGCAACAGGTCAGGAACTCCACCAACCTCAAGACGTTCAAGGAGGCTGGCTATAACTTCCGCTACGTCTACCGTTCAACCAAACAAAAAGGCTTCGTCCTTTTCGATGAGACCTTCAAGTCAAAAGACTACGAATAATGTGACTTTGTGACACATTAAGCAGGTTGAAACGGAACAAAAACGGAACAGACTGAAAAAAGAAACTCCGTTAACTAATTTTAAGTCAACGGAGTTTTAATATATTATTGTCGAGGTGACAGGACTCGAACCTGCGACAGCCTGGTCCCAAACCAGGAACGCTACCAACTGCGCTACACCTCGTTGCCTTGAAAAGCGGGTGCAAAGGTACAAAAAAACTCTGACATCCGCAAATATTTCGGCAATTATTTGATACTTTATTTAATAATGCCCTGTTCAACGAAGATTTTCTTCAGGGCAACTACTGAACGGTCTACCTGCTCCTTAGTATGTGTTGCCATCAGGGCATAGCGTACGAGGGTGTCCTGCGGAGCACATGCGGGAGGAATAACGGGATTGATGAACACGCCAGCCTTGAAAGCGAGGGAGGTGACGAGGAATGTCTTGTCGACATCGCGCACGTAGAGAGGAATGATAGGACTCTCGGTGTCGCCGATCTCGAAGCCTTCTTCGCGGAAACGCTGGAGGGCGTAGTGTGTGACATCCCACAGGGCCTGGATGCGTTCGGGTTCCTTTTGCAGTATGTGCAATGCCTCCATAGCGGCAGCGGTGGCTGCGGGTGTGTTGGAAGCAGAGAAGATGTATGTGCGGCAGGTGTGGCGCAGGAAGTTGATGGTGTCCCAGTCAGAGGCGATGAAACCGCCGATGGATGCCAGCGACTTCGAGAACGTTCCCATAATGAGGTCTACTTCGTCGGTGAGTCCAAAATGGTCGCAAACGCCGCGGCCCTGACGTCCGAACACGCCGATGCCGTGTGCCTCGTCGACCATGATAGAACAGTTGTACTTATGTTTCAGTTCTACAATCTCAGGCAGCTTGGCGAGGTCACCCTCCATCGAGAACACACCGTCCACTACGATGAGCTTGATGGCTTCATAGGGCAGTTTCTGCAGCACGCGCTCGAGGTCGGCCATGTCGTTGTGCTTATAGTGCAGCTGACGGGCAAACGAAAGACGGCGACCGTCCACAATACTTGCGTGGTCACGATCGTCGCATATTATATAGTCGTCCTTACCAACAACCATTGCCAAAACACCCTGATTCACAGAGAATCCTGTTGAGAAGCACAGGCAGTCGTCCTTGCCGATGAACTCCGAAATTTCCTTCTCTAACTGTACATGCAGGTCGAGGGTGCCATTGAGGAAGCGGCTGCCTGCACAACCAGAACCGTACTTATCCAATGCAGCCTTGGCGGCATCAATGATACGCTGGTCGCCCGTCAGTCCGGTGTAGGCGTTCGATCCGAACATCAGCACCTTGTGGCCACCCATCTCAACCTCTGTCCCCTGCTTGCCCTCAATAGCACGGAAATAGGGGTACACATCAGCCTCCATGAACTTCTGGGGCTCACGATAAAGTTTGTATCTTTCTTGCAGTTGTCCCATAAAATATAGGTGTGAACTTACTCACTCATTTGGTTTCAGACTGCAAAGTTACACATTTTTTGCGAATTAGTGCACAAAAATCAAGATATTTAATCAATTTCATCAATTTTCTTTCATTTTCCACCTTCGATTCGCTCTTTTTTTGTAAATTTGCAAACGAATGGAACTGAAAAAGAATATCATATTTATTGTTAATCCCATTTCGGGCACCCATGCCAAGGATGACATGCCGATGCTGATAGAAGAGCATCTCGACACGTCGCTATTCCATCATGAAGTGGTGTTCACCGAATATGCCGGACATGCCTCGGAGTTAGCGCGTCAGTTTGCTGAAAAGGGTACTGACGTCGTAGTAGCTGTGGGAGGCGACGGCACAGTCAATGAGGTTGCCCGCTCCTTAATACACACGCAAACGGCTCTTGGCATTATTCCCTGCGGATCGGGTAACGGACTGGCTCGTCACTTGTGCCTGCCCCTTGAACCCATCGGTGCCTTGGAATTGATAAACCGTTGTCAGATAGAGGATTTCGACTATGGTGTCATCAACGACCTGCCCTTCTTCTGCACGTGCGGCATGGGCTTTGATGCCTTCATATCCTTCAAGTTTGCAGAAGCTGGCAAGCGCGGGCCTATCACATACGTTGAGAATGTGCTGCGCGAGGGATTGAAATACAAGCCCGAAACCTACGAGGTGGAAGATACCACGGGTGCCCGTAGCTATAAAGCCTTCCTGATAGCGTGTGCCAATGCGTCGCAATACGGCAACAACGCCTACATCGCACCAGGGGCAACGATGAAAGACGGATTGATGGATGTTATTGTCATGGAACCCTTCACTGCCCTCGACGCACCTCAGATTGCCGCCGACCTGTTTATGAAGACCTTGGGCAATAATTCGAAGATTCACACCTTCCGTACGCCCAGCATCCACATCCATCGTTCACAACCCGGTGCCATCCACTACGATGGCGATCCCATTATGACCGGCACCGATATCGATGTCCATATCGAGCATTTGGCTATCCGCATCCTCGTCAATCCCGATGCCCCTGAAGACAAGGCTCAGCCCAATCAGGTGTTGAATGCTTTCAGCGACTTCTTTAATAATATAAATAATGTACGCGAGGACATTGGTCGCGACATCGAGAAGAGCGGGCGTCGCATTCAGGCCATCAATAAGGTGCTGCTTCGGAAGTTAAGGAGCTAACTATGCAAGCCTTCATTACATTTCTGATTGTTTTTGGAGCCGTTATCTATGCTTCTTGGCGTGTCTATGGGGCTTTTCGCAACGACGAAGAGCCATGTAAGGGCTGTGAAATGAAAAAAAACTGCAAAAAATTTGGTGGTATCAAATGAAATTAGTACCTTTGCACTCGCTTAACGAAACAAGGTGCCTTGGATGAGTGGCTTAGTCAACGGTCTGCAAAACCGTCTACGGCGGTTCGAATCCGCCAGGCACCTCTCAAAAGCAAAGAAAAAGCAGGGTTTCAGCCCTGCTTTCTTCGTATAGAGTGTTGTAGTCTTCTACTCTGTCGATATATCTACGACGTTGAATTTGAATTCGTCGGCTGTCAAGTATTGCATACCGTATATGATGCCGTCCTTGCCCGTATACTTCTTCTTTAGTTTCGCATATAGTTTCTCGGCCTTCTTCCTTGTAGTGGCATACATCACGAGGCAGATACGGTTGGGTAGTCCCTTCTGCTCTGTCAGGTATTCCTTCAGCTGGTACGAATAACTGTCGCGAGCCAGCAGGAATCCCGTTTTTGAGTCATACCACGCATTCTCCACATCCTGAATGTCAGTAAGGTAGAGCGTAGAATCGTTGAACGAGGCCGAAAAGCCGAATATATACATGTGTTTTGCCTGTACCTGTTTGGCTTCAGCCGTTATTGTCAATGCTGCCAACATCAATGCCAGCAACATATACTTCAATGTCTTCATCTTTTCCTTAATATCAATTATCATTATCAATTCTCAATTATCCCAAGTATGCCTTCAGCATCGCATTCTTTGTATTGCCGCGCAGTCGACGGATAGCCTTCTCCTTAATCTGACGTACACGTTCGCGCGTGAGGCCATACTTATTACCAATCTCTTCGAGCGTCAGTTCAGGACCGTCAATACCATAAAATGCCTTCACCACGTTACGCTCACGGTCGCTGAGTAATTGCAGAACCGCTTCAATTTCCGACCGCAGCGACTCCTTCACTAATTCCTTGTCGGCCATCGGGGCATCGTCGTTTACCATCACGTCGAGCAGACTGTTGTCCTCGCCGTCAACAAAAGGTGCATCCACGGATACGTGACGACCTGTAGCCAACAAGGCCTCGCCCACCTTCTCTTCAGGAATGTCCGTCTGTTCGGCTATTTCCACAGCAGACGGACGACGTTCATGCTCCTGTTCAAACTTGCTGAGCATACGGTTGATTTTGTTCACCGACCCCACCTGGTTAAGGGGCAGGCGTACGATACGGCTCTGTTCGGCTATGGCCTGGAGGATAGACTGACGAATCCACCATACGGCATACGAGATGAACTTGAAACCGCGCGTCTCGTCAAACTTCTCCGCAGCCTTTATCAAGCCCAGATTGCCTTCATTGATGAGATCAGGCAGTGACATGCCCTGGTTCTGATACTGCTTAGCTACCGACACGACAAATCTTAGATTCGCCTTTGTCAGTCGCTCCAGCGCCTTGCGGTCGCCCTTGCGGATGCGCTGTGCCAGTTCCACTTCTTCGTCGGACGAAATAAGCTCCTCACGCCCGATTTCCTGTAGGTATTTTTCGAGCGCTTCACTCTCACGGTTCGTGATCGATTTGGTGATTTTCAGTTGTCTCATCAGTGTAGTTTTTATAGTGGATGCAAAAGTAAGGTATTTTTTCGGAATAACCAAAAGAATACCTTACTTTTTTCAAAGAAATGTCAATTTATCTGTTTATTGACACTTTTTCAGCCGATATTACTCGTTTTGCAGATACACTACAAAGCCGCCGCGCTTGCCAGTGGGATAGATACCCTTGATGACCAGCATCTGGTCTTTCGACTTGCTTGCTTCCTTCACGGCTTCCTGCAGATCGTCGAACGAACGCATGGCGTTGTCGTTTACGGTCTGGATGATGAATCCCTTAGGCACACCGGCCTCCTTCATCTTACCGCCGTTCACCTTCAGCACTTCAAGACCGTACGATATTTCAAGCTGCTTCTTTTGACTGTCTGTCACAGGACGAACGTCAACACCCAGCACATCGATATCGGCATTCTTCACCACCTTGGTATTGCCCTGCTCGTTCTTCAGCGTCAGTGTAGCGGTCTTCTCCTTCTTGTTGCGCAGATACTTCACGGTAATCTTGTCGCCAGGACGCTTCTGGGCAATAATTCCCTGCAACTCGCCGAACTGCTTCACTTTCTGACCGTCCACATAGGTAATGACGTCGCCCTTCTGAAGTCCTGCATCAGCGGCAGCACCGTCATCAACAACCTTAGCCACATAGATGCCTTCCATCGTGCCAAAGTCCTCAACCTCCTTGTCTTGATCTTTCTGAGCGTCCACATAGTCCTTCACCGATGAACCCTGAATACCAATCATGGCACGCTGGTAAGTACCGTACTTCTTGAAGTCATCAACGGCTTTGTTCACAATGCTGGTGGGAATAGCGAAGCCGTAACCGATGTTCGAGCCCGTGGGCGAAGCCAGCATGGCGTTGATACCAATCAGTTCTCCGCGTGTGTTTACCAGTGCACCGCCCGAGTTACCCTGATTGATGGCAGCATCCGTCTGGATCATCGAGCTCACGCCCTGTCCCATCGTACGAGCCTTGGCACTCACGATACCAGCCGTCACCGTATTGTTCAGTCCTAAGGGATTACCAACGGCCAGCACCCATTCGCCAACCTTTACGTCATCCGAGTTAGCTATCACGATAGCAGGCAGGTTTTTGGCATCAATCTTAATCAGTGCCAGGTCAGTAGCCTTGTCTGCACCGATGATGCGGGCTGAATACTCTTTTGAGTTCTCGTTCAGCGTCACTGTCAATTCGTCAGCACCGTCCACCACATGGTTGTTGGTCACGATATAACCGTCAGCAGAGATAATCACGCCACTACCGGCAGCAGCCCTCTTAGGAGTCTGCACCTGACGCTTGCGCGTACCGTTGTTGCCACCTTGCCCACGTCCGAAGAAGCCGCCGAAAGGATCAGAGAAGAAGTCCTCGAACGGATCACTATACTCTACAGTCTGCACCTTCGAATTAGTTACCGACTTGATGTAGACCACTGATGGCAGCGACTTCTCTGCAGCATAAGTCAAGTCTACGGGTTGTCCTGGTGTAGCAGCTGCCGCAGCAGGGGCAGCCTGAGTCTTGTTACACGAAGCGGCTGAGAAAGCTATCACTATCAGATAGACAGCCGGCATGAAGCTCTTTACAATCTTTTTCATCGTTCAAATTTTACATTTTAATTATTTACACTATACTATATTTTGTCTCTCAATTTGGCAGTTCTCGTTGCCCTTTTGTCGTTTGACGGTGCAAATATATATCCAAAATTTGTGATTCTGACAAAATGTCGTATATTTTTGTCGCAATTTAACACTTTCCCGCTTTCGCTTAACGGCTGTTAGAAATTAACAGTTGAAAAGTTTAAAAACTGACAAATTTAGCATTTGTCACATTTTTAGCTGCATATATAAAGGTAATTTTGTCATTCCCGCCACAGCCATGAGGCAAAGCGGTTGATCCAGCGGATGGAGATGCGGAACCAGCGGTAGGTAGAGACTTCCTTGCCTCCGAAGCGGAGAATGAAGTCGCGGTAGGGATTCTTGCGGAAAGGAAGACCAACATCCATGAAGCGGATGTGCTGATAACCAGCGGCATGTGCGGCCTTAATAGAAGCCCACATAGTGACGGCATTAGGATGGAGTGGGGCATAGCTCTTACGGCGCGAGGCAGAATACCAGAGGTAGGCATCGCCATCGGAGAAGACGGTGACAGTGGTGCCGATGACGTGCTCGTGATATTTCGTAATCAGTATCTGGCACAAGCCGCGTTGCATCATCTCGCGGAAAAAGGCATCGTCAGGAATGTAGCGCTTGGGCTTGAGCCAGTGATGACGGCGCAATAGTTTGGAGAAGGCTTCAAACTCTTGGATGGTTTCTATGGGTTTGGTGATGGCCCCACGTTGTTTGGCGTGTTGAATGCGTTGCAGCAAATGCTCGCTAATGCGCTCCTCGGGCGTCCGCGAATGTAGCGAGTTGTGGATGTTCATCCAGCGTACGGGAAAGAACTTCTGTTGGCGAAGCTCACGGTAACCGAACATTTTATCGCGCAAATGGCACAGCTCGATGTAGAGCGTTCGATTCTGCAGGCGTTGGGTAAGTGCCTTGAGCATCATGCCGAAATGTTCGGCACTGCTGCCATTATCGCCATAAATGCATACGTGTGTATATAAATAAGGTGGAAACCACGACCTGCGGATGCGCATAATGGCCAACAGATGAGACATCACAACACCCTCGTCATCGGTAACGACAGCCATATAGGGCTTGAGACGAGGGGTTTGCTCGCACAATGCCATTAGCTCACGGCTGTGAAAGAAATTGCCAGACGTGAGTTCAGGTAGAATGTCCGTATGTTGGTAAATCGTGACTTTCATGGTGCAAAAATACAAAAAAGAAGTGAAAAGTGAAAAGTGAACAGTGAAAAATTTGCTTCCGCCGTAGCTATTTTCACATATTATTCGTAATTTTGCAGGCAAATCATCAAATTAGACTATGGAATTTAAGGATTTAGTACAATTGCGTCGCTCTCATCGTAAGTTTACGGCTGAAGAGATTGATGCCGACGATGTGAAGCTGATATTGCGTGCAGGCCTCATGGCTCCTACTTCTAAGGGACAGCGTGCATGGCAGTTTGTGGTGGTGGACGACAAGACAGATTTAGAGAAATTGGCCGATGCCAAGGATATGGGAGGTCAGTTCCTGAAGGATGCACCGTTGGCCATCGTGGTATTGGGCGATCCTATTCAGAACGACTGCTGGGTGGAGGACGGTTCGATAGCTGCCATCTCAATGCAGTATCAGGCTGAGGCTTTGGGATTAGGCTCGTGCTGGATACAGATGCGAGGTAGGGGGCTGAGCGATGGTACCAGTGCCGATACCGTCATTCAAGGTGTGCTGGACATCCCGGAGAATTTGTCATGCCTCTGCATCCTCGCCGTAGGTCATAAGGCTGACGAGCGCAAGCCTCAGAACGAAGACAAGCTGAAGTGGGAGAACGTGCATCTTAACAAGTATTGAGAAATTGAGAAAATGAGATATTGATGCAGGTCGTATTAATTGGCGCGGGACGCTTAGCTACCAATTTAGGGCATGCACTGCTAAAGGCAGGACACGAAGTGACGGCTGTCTATAGCCGGACGATGGAGAGTGCACAGGCGTTGGTGAGTGTGGTTGGTGGTTTTGCTACCGATAATCCGCATAGCCTCCCGTTGGAATCGGACATTTTCATCGTGGCTCTGAAGGATGCAGCATTAGCTGATATGCTGCCACAACTGACGAAAGGTCGCGAAAGTCAACTGTTTGTGCATACGGCTGGTTCGATGCCGATGGATATCTTTAAGGGACTTACCTCGCATTACGGCGTGTTCTATCCCATGCAGACCTTCTCAAAGGAAAGATTGGTAGATTTCAACGCTATTTCGCTGTTCCTTGAAGCTACTGATACGCTCTCGATGGAACGGCTGAAAATGCTGGCTGCGACGTTGACACCGCATATATATGAGTTGGATAGCGAAGGGCGAAAGCACCTGCATTTAGCAGCCGTGTTTGCCTGTAACTTTGTGAACCATTGCTATGCACTGTCAGCAGAGGTGTTGAAAGCCAAAGGCCTGCCTTTCTCTGTCATGCTGCCCCTGGTAGATGAAACGACCCAAAAAGTGCATGAGTTAGAACCTAAAGAGGCGCAGACGGGTCCAGCCGTAAGGGACGATCAAAACGTGATGCTGATGCAGGCCGACATGTTGGCCGCCAACCCTGCCGTGAAACGCATCTATGAAGAATTATCAAACGATATACAAAGAATAGCAGACAATGATTAACTACGATTTAGCGAAGATTCGTGCAGTGGTGTTCGACCTGGATGGCGTGCTCTCATCAGAGACCATCGCCTTGGGTGAAGACGGGACACCCCTGCGCACTGTGAATATCAAGGACGGCTATGCCATCCAGTTGGCTATGAAGATGGGCCTGCGTGTGGCTATTATCTCAGGCTGTAAGATTGAGGCCGTGCGGAAGCGCTATGAGGGCTTGGGTATGGAGGACATTTTCTTAGGTGCTGCTGTGAAAATCAAGGTTTACGACGATTTCATCGCGAAATACGGCCTGAACGACGAAGAGGTGATCTTTATGGGCGACGATATTCCCGACCTTGAAGTGATGCGTCGCGTAGGGTGTGCTATTTGTCCGAAGGACGCCTGCCCTGAAGTGAAGGCTGTCAGTTGTTATGTGAGCGAATATCGCGGCGGTCATGGCTGTGGGCGCGACGTTTTAGAACAGGTACTGAAGGCACAAGCCAAATGGCTAAAGGATGAAAAGGCATTCGGATGGTAGGTTGTTTTATATGATGAGAAATCCATATCATATCATACTGGCGAGTAATTCGCCGAGGAGGAAGGAATTGCTGGCTGGACTTGACCTGCAATTTGAGGTTCGTGTGCTGGAGGACATTGACGAGAGCTATCCTAACGACCTGCCAACGCAGAAAATTGCCGAATTCATCTCGAAAAAGAAGGCTGATGCCTACGTGCAGACCATAGCTGACGATGAGTTGGTGATTACTGCCGATACGGTGGTGATATTAGGCGACGAGGTGATGGGCAAGCCTCATGGTGAGGCTGATGCCAAGCGTATGTTGGGTGAACTGAGCGGACGGACGCATCAGGTAACTACAGGTGTGACACTGTCAACACGGGAGCGCCAGATGAGCTTTTCGGTAGTGACCAACGTCACCTTCAAGCAGTTGAGCAGCGATGAAATCGACTATTATGTGCGTACCTATCATCCTATGGACAAGGCGGGGGCCTACGGCATTCAGGAGTGGATAGGCTACATCGGTGTGACCGCCCTTGAGGGTAGCTATTTCAATGTGATGGGACTGCCCGTACAGCGTATCTACGAAGCCCTTAAAACCTTCTGCGAAACTCTGAACAAGTGATGGCTGTTGCTATTGCAACATTCAGAGACTCAGCTGTTTCACTATTCTTATTAAAGTTTGGAATCAATAGCTTGTGGTTCACCAATTGGCGAACTTCAGGCGAGATACCATTGCCTTCATTGCCCATCACAATGATGCCATTACTGGACAGCGGATGCTGGTAGATGTCCAGCCCGTCGAGCAGGGTGCCATAGATGGGAATATTGGCTTCGCGAAGCAACGGCACAAGGTCGCAATAGGTAATCGAAACGTGTGCTAAGCTGCCCATCGTGGCCTGTACCACCTTCGGATTATAGACATCAGCACTATCGGGCGAACAATAGATTTGCGTGATACCAAACCAGTCGGCTATACGGATAATAGTGCCTACATTACCTGGGTCTTGCACACCGTCGAGAGCGAGGTTGAGGGTGTGGGGTTGAGGATGGAGGGGTGAAGGTGGAGGGTTGAGAGCAGAGGTTGGTATGTGGAAGACGGCTAAGACTTCCTGAGGGTGTTGCAGGAAGCTGATGCGGTGTAGCTCGTCGTCGGTGACGTTGAAGGTGGAGGGCGTAGGGTGGAGGGTTGAAGGTTGAAGGTGGAGGGTTGAAGGTTGAGAGGTAGTGAAGATGGAGTGGGGCTGGTAGCCTGCACGAAGAAGGTCGCCAACGACTTTGGGTCCTTCGGCAACAAATAAACCCTCGCGTTTGCGGTTTTTCTTCGTTTCCAACGACTTAATCAACTTGATTTGGTTCTTGCTCAGCATTGTTATCAGAGTTTAGTGATGAGAGTTTAGAGTTTGGATAAGTTGTGTGCAAAGGTAATAAAAAGTTTAGAGTTTAGTGATGAAAGATGTGAGAAAAATACAGATTTCGCGTATTTTTTCTAAACTTTTTGTTACCTTTGCACGAAATATGCGGAGGCAACTCTTTATAACAGCCCTTGGAATGCTGCTGTTGGCATCCTGCTCGGAAACAAAATACGTGGCCGAGGGGGAGCTGTTGTTGGATAAGGTGAAAGTAAAGCGTGACGTAAAGGAACGGGCGGTGAATACTACCGAGTTGAAGTCGTATGTCCGTCAGCGCGGCAATTCACGCTGGTTCTCGTTGATTAAGGTGCCCCTGTATACCTATTCACTGTCAGGACGTGACACTACGCGCTGGATGAACCGTACGCTGCGTTCGATAGGAGAACCACCCCAGATATTCGACTCGTTGCAGACAATGCAGTCTGTGATGAGCCTGCGCGAACATCTGCAGAATATGGGCTACCTCCGTGCTACGGTGGATGTTAGCCAGAAGGTGAAGGGCAAAAAGGTACGCACCACCTACAACCTGCATCCCGGCAAGCGTTACAGAATACGCTACATGAGCTATGATATACAGGATTCAGCGATAGCCGAGCTGCTGAATACGGCAGATACCACAACATGGGGACTGCATAGCGGTATGGTGTTTGATGCTGAGAATCTGGACG
>JAEEGL011683497.1_pt1 | contig 13065 bp, 11 predicted proteins | sample 9134231 | NCBI WGS metagenome assembly JAEEGL01 (sample SAMN16246548, study PRJNA631951) | gut metagenome | biome: gut microbiome; feature: rumen; material: fiber-attached | host: Bos | place: Iran: Karaj | collected 2018-10 | reverse complement strand
TCAAGAACATAGACCCGCCCAGGAGCATCCAGGAAGCGATGGAGAAGCAGATGAAGGCCGAGCGTGAGAAGAGAGAAGCGATACTCACCGCCGAAGGTAAGAAGCAGGCAGCCATCACCATGGCTGAAGGTGAAAAGGAAGCCGCGATCCTGAGGGCCGAGGCTGCCAAGCAGCAGAAGATCAAGGAGGCCGAAGGAGAAGCCGAGGCTCTGCTGGCAGTGCAGAGGGCCAAGGCCGCCGGTATCCAGCTGATCAACGAAGCCCAGCCCGGCACCGGCTACATGACCATCAGGTCCTTCGAGGCCGCCGAGAAGATGGCCGACGGTCAGGCGACCAAGCTGGTCGTACCTTCCAACCTCGCGGATCTGGCAGGCACCCTGAGCGCCCTGTCTGAGACCGTCAAGGGCGGAAACTCCGGTCAGTAGCTTCCGAAAGGAGGTCTGACTATGAGTTCAGCGATCAGCAGCGCGTTCGGCATCATCTGGATCCTGATCTGGATAATCGTCGTACGCAGCATCATCAAAAGCGCCAGGAGCAGGGTCTCCTCGGCTCAGCAGAGCAGGACTCCTGTCCAGCACTATGAGCGCGGACAGGAGTCGCCGGCCGGCGCGGGATCCCATCTCTACGCCCCCGCCGGCAAGCCCCAGAGGCTCGATGAGATAGTCTATCAGACAGTCCCCGGAGAAGCGCCTAACGCGCCCCGGGCTGCCGCCCCCTTCGCGGCTCCCCGGGCGAGCTCCAAGGCTGTCCAGGAGAGGATGAAGTTCAAGGGCGAAAAGGGAGAATCCTACAGCTCCCTGAAGGATATCCTGCAGGAGGACAGAAAGAACGACTGGATGGCCCGCCAGAGAGCGGAGGAAGCGAGGGCCTTAAAGAGGAACTTCAGCGATCTCGGCGCCCTGCACGACGCGAGCTGCGCGGCGGACGAGCTCAAGAGGAGCCATCACCACGATTACGGCGCCGACGCCATCGATTCCCCGGAAAAGAACGCGGCAAAGTCCGCCTGGAAGAAAAAAAATAACTGATCAGACGCGGCAGCAGGGACGCAAATCCCTCTGCATCTGGCGTCGATATCACAAGACCCAAACCGGCCGGTCCCAAATCGGGACCGGCTTTTTCGCGGACATCTTCAGCCGGTTTTTGCCGCCATCGGGCATGGCCGCATACTGCGGAATGCCTGAAATATCAAGGCGCAGTATGCGCGTCACGATCGGGCGTCCTGCGGGCATGGCCTCACACCTCCCCGCAGGAGAGTTTTTGTTGAAACAAAAGGTCCTTTCGAATATTATAAAATTGTAATCATTTACACAACAGGGCTTTTTATGAAGATAAGATCCACCCGCTTCTAATCGATCCGGTGATCGGCCGATCATCCCTTTTCCGGCCGTCATAAGCATAGATGAAGACCTGTTTGCAAAAGCGGCACCGTTTAAGGAGGCTCCTTATGAAAAAAACTATTTCCTTGCTTCTTGCGATCTGTCTGCTGATGACGGTCCCGGTGCTGTCAGGCCCGAGCGGGTCCGTTTCAGCTGCTGCAACTGACGGCGCCGGACGCCAGACGATATATGCCGGATGGTACGACAGCGCTGCGATAAAGACCGACGGTTCCCTTTGGATCTGGGGCGACGGAATGAACGGGGCGCTCGGCCAGGGCACGGAATATACCACGTCCAATCCCAACATCCCCCTGATGGTGCTCGACGGCAATGTGATATATCGGAGCATATATGGAGACCCGATCGGTTCTTATCAGAATGAACCTCTGAAGCTGATGGATGACGTTGCGTCGGTGAAGATCGGAAGCTCCGGATATTCTTACGCGATCAAGACCGACGGGACTTTCTGGCTCTGGGGCAGACAGGACGTCAGTTATAGACCCTATCAGGCCGCGTCGGACGTCATCGCGGCAGAGATAAGCAACGGGACTATCGCGATAATAAAGAGCGATCATTCCCTCTGGATGAAGGGAAGAAACAACTGCGAACGCATCCCGGGAGCGTCATACGATAATTTTATGACCGAGGATTTTATAAAAGTCATGGACGACGTCGCTTCGGTGCACCTTTCCCTCAGCACCCCCCTGGCTTATTTCTACTTTGCCGCTGCCATAAAGACCGACGGATCTCTTTGGACATGGGGCGCCGCGACGCCTTCCGCCCTGAGAAAATGGCCAGAGGATACCCCCTGGCAGAGCAAGATCCACCCCGAAAAGGTCATGGACGGGGTAGCTGCGATCAGAAACGACCTTTTGCTTAAGACCGACGGCACCCTCTGGGATATCAGCGGCGATGATATGATCAAGGTCATGGATGACGTGAGATCCTTATCCTGCTCCGAGGGGAACGGTACCAAGGCTGCTGTAAAGAATGACGGCTCCCTTTGGATCTGGGGCAATGTCGGTGTCAAGGCAGGGGACGGTACCTGCGGCGGCGGCAGCCGCGACGTGCCGTACAAGGTAATGGACGACGTCGTTTCTGTCAGTCTGTCGGACATGCATGTCCTGGCGCTCAAAAGCGACGGGACGCTGTGGGGCTGGGGAAACAATCAGCGCGGGCAGCTCCTTAAGGTCTGCGACAGTGACGCCGATATCAAGGCAAAATACGGCGGGCCATCCGAGAAGACTATCGAAATGACCCATCAGCACACACCTGTAAAGCTTTTAGACGGGATCGCCCTGCCGGGAACTCCGGTCACGGGAGCGGCACCCTCAGCGCCTGCCACGCCATCTGAGACCCTGCAGCCCTCATCCCAGAGGCCCATCCCCTTTACCGACGTCAAAGAGAGCGATTATTACTACGATTCGGTGGTTTGGGCCTATACTTCAGAGCCGCAGATCACCGACGGTACCACAACTACCACCTTCAGCCCGGATAACACCTGCACCAGGGGACAGGTGATGACCTTCCTGTGGAGGGCCGCCGGCTGTCCCGAGCCCGAAACGAAAAACTGTCCCTTCGCCGACGTGAAAGAGACTGACTACTTCTATAAGCCCGTTCTCTGGGCGGTCGAAAACAAGATAACCGACGGGACCTCCTCCGATACCTTCAGCCCGGGGACTCTCTGCGCCAACAGCCACATCCTTACCTTCATATACAGGGCTGTGGGAGAACCGGGCAAGACCGGCGATAAACTTTGGTACGGCGACGCCCTGAACTGGGCGGAAGGCTCGGGCCTCCTTGACGGGACCTACTCGGGCGGCTTCGACATAAAGGCTAAGTGCCCCCGCTGCAACGCGGTGGAATATCTCTACAGATATCTGGCGGAGAAATAGACAGGCCGAGATCCGATAAACCCTTGAAAAATCAACGAGACGCGGTATTATGCCGCGCCTCGTTTTGTTTTGTTGTTTTTGTTATATAACAGATGTTTTGCATCCGTTCCCGCCGTTTGACCTTTCCGGCACTGATCCTCTTCCGCAGGATCGCGTAAGTACCCGTCCTTCTGGCTTATATAAAGTTCTGAAATATCATGGCCCCGAAGACGGTGAGTATTCCCGAAAGGGCGATGGAAAGGCTGCTCATGGCGCCCTCCACCTGGCCTATCTCCATAGCCCTGACCGTGCCTATGGCGTGGGAGGCAGAGCCTATGGCGACGCCCACCGCCACCGGCTCCGTGATCCTGAGCAGCCTGCATAGCGGAGTCGCGATTATATTGCCTATTATGCCCGTAAGAATTATTACGGCGACGGTGATCGCCGTATAGCCCCCCAGCTCAGCGGAGATCCCCATACCGATGGCCGAAGTTACCGACTTGGGCAGGAAGGTCACGTACTCCTTGTGATCGAGGCCGAAGATCAGGGCAAGAGCCAGCACCGAAAGCAGGGTCGTTATGACCCCGGTCACGATCCCCACAGCGATGGCTCTGTAATTCCGCTTTAAAGCCCGAAGCTGCTCGTACAAAGGTATGGCAAGGCACACGGTGGCGGGGGTGAGCAGATAACTCAGATATTTCGCCCCGTCGTAATAGACCGCATAGGGAGTATTTGTCACGGCCAGGAAGGCTATGGTCAGTACAACTGCGACAAGCAGGGGATTTAATATGGCAAGGCCTGTTTTTTCCCTTAGCTTTAAGGCGATGAAATAGGATGCCAGCGATATGAAGACCCCGAAGAAGACCGATCGGCTTACGATGTCATTTACCATCTGTCGCAGCCTCCTCTCTTTTTCCCCTTTTCATGACCTTCTGGACGGCAAGGCCGACAGCCGACATGACCAGAACTGTCGTGATAAGGGTGATGGCAAGATAGGAGACCCACCCGCCCCTGAGAATGTCCCGGGTATCCAAAAGCCCTGCAGCGGCAGGAATGAACATCACCGGCATTATGACGATCAGAAACGCTCCCGTCTCCTTCACCGCAGCCAGGGGGACGATGCCGCTGACCAGCCCCGCGAAGAGCAGGACCATGCCGTAGATGCTGGCCGGTATGGGCAGGGGTATGAAGTAGTGGAGCAGCTCTCCTATAAAGGAGATCCCTGCTATGATCAGAAACTGCTTCAGGTATTTCATGCTTCTCCTTCAGTGATGCCTCACGTCTTCGAGGGCTTTGATCGCGCTTATGACGGGCCGTGCTTCGGGGCTTTCGAAGAATTCGAGGGTCGTCTTGGGGACGAGCTCTTTTAGGGCTTCGAAATTGCCTTCCTTGATGAGCTCCCTTACGGTGGAAGCGCTGATCGCTTCGGGGCTTCCGAGCCTCGGGATCTCAACTATCCCGACGCCTTTTTCCGGGAGGCTCTCCTTCAGTATCTCGTTGTAGAGGGCTGTGGTTTTGCTGAAAGGCTCCCGGCCAACGAAGCGGGCCTTTATATCGAGGGCTTTTGCGATCTTTCCGAAGAGCTCTGCGTCGAGCAGGGCCTGGCCCCTGACCACGTCGTCCTCGTCCTTTTGAAAGTAGGAGGGGAAGGTCGCCGAGCTTATCATATAGGGGCCCGAGGGTATGACTGTGACGTTCGGGATGTCCGCCGCCCCTTCCTTTGCCAGCTTATATCTGACCTTAAAGGGTATGGGGCCCTGATCCTCGCTCAGAAGGAAGACAGCGACGGGCCTTCCGCAGGCTGCAGCCTGCTCAAGAAGCCAGTGATGTCCCAAAGTGAAGGGGTTGGCGTTCATGACGACGGCGGTCTTCTCCCCTTCGGGAAGCTGCGCCTTCGCCCCCTCGATCCAGCGGGAAAGACCGTCCCTCCTGTTCTCCAGGAGGCTGAGCCTTCCCTCTATCCTTGCCAGCTCGAAGAAACCGCAGTCCCTGAAAAAGCCGGCGGTGCTGCACTTGGTGAAGACGAAAAGATCCGTGATGCCCCTTTCGCTCTGCCTTTCGATCAGGTGGGATATCAGAAGGCCCATGAGGCCCCTGCCCTGCAGCTCCTTTTTCACGGCGAAGCACCTTAATGTGTTTCCGAAGGACCCGGCGCAGCCGGCCAGCTCCCCTTCGTCGTCTTCGAGGGCGCAGAGATAGTCCAGATGGGGATCGAGCCTTATGCCCTCGTCCGAAAGCAATGCCTTGATCTTCTCTATCTGTCTCTTGTCGGAGGGGTAGACCCTGCCGACGCTGTAATTCTCGCTCATTTCATTCACCCAAAGGCCTGCGGCCTTACCGTAAGCGCTGTTGTTTAAAGGGACAAGATCCCGTTTCTGCCGGTCACGAAGATATGAGACCTCGTCCGGTCATCCTTTTTCAGCATTTGCCGCCCGATCATGCAAGTTTTCCGAGTTTGCGGCCCGATCGCGCAAGGCTTTCAATGTCTGCCGCCTTACTTCAGGCAGTTTTCTTCAAAGTCCTTGAGCAGCATGGCGCAGGACAAAAGATCGGCACAGCCCCCGGGGCTTATGCCTCTGGCAGAGAAGTCCTCATTCATGAGGCTCAGCGCCCTGTCGAGCTCATCTTCACCGGGGCCCGCTCCGCTTTCAAAGGCCTCAAGCAGCCTCTCCGCCTCTTTCATCATGTAGGACAGCCCTTCGGGGCCGGTCCTGTAAAGGACCGTGGTATCGGCGGTCTTCGACATGAGATAAAGAAGAACCGTCTTCCAGCTGCCGCTCCTTTCGTACTCGGAAAGAGCCTCAAACACCAGGGGGAAGCCTTCGGCCGCCTCCTGCCTTATGCCCCTCGCCCCGTATTTTTCAAGGACAAGGCTGCCGTGGGAGGATGAGATCTCGCTTACGAGCCTTAAGGCGTCCAGCTCTTTGGCAAGCCTCGCCGCTTTGCCGCGGAGGGATGCCCGCATGAAGTCTTTAAGCTTTGTCCCGTCGATAGTCTCCGGCTTCAACGATCCATTTTTTGCGTCGGGCCGGATGCTTTCCTGCGCCGATTCTGCAATACGCTTCGCGCCGGGGGCCGCATCCCGGGCATAGTCAAGGCTGTTTTTCTGCGAAGCGTCCGCATCGGGGCCTTCTGCGCCGGTAAAGCCCTCTGTACTTCCGCTTTCGAGCCCTTCGATCAGCTCCGCGTAAGCAGCCCCTAAGGACGCCGCAATGATCCCCATGCTGTATATGGCGCCCCTGTGGGTGTTGATCCCGCCGGTCGCACCCAGCATGGCCTTTTCAGCCTCTATGCCGAGAGCCTTGATCCCGCCCGCAAGAGCTGAAAGCCCGCCGTCTTTTTTCTCCGCTCCCTGTTCAAAACCCGCCTTCGCCATGGCGTAAAGGAAGGGACCTATGGCAGAAGCGCTCTTTTCAAAGCTTGTGTGGTCCATGTCCCTGTGGGCGCCGCTGTCATTAAGGTCGACAAGGCCCGGTTTGGGCGTCAGGGAGACCTCCTTTATGAGGGCGTTTTTTACCGCGCTTCCCATGAAGTCGCATAATATCAGCCCGGCAGCCGCAAGGGCCAGCTCCTCTGCGCTGTGCCTTCTTATGGCGGCGCAGTCTGACGAAGGCCTCTCGCAGATCAGGCATTTTCTCGGCCCGAAACCCAGCTCTTCCCTTGAGACCTTCTCGGGAAAGCCCTCCGGGCCCATATGGAGGACGTCGAGGTCGAAGAGCCTTCCCATGGGCAGGCTGTCGTCAAGCCCCGCGCAGACCCTCTTTATCTCCCTTGCATCGCCCCTGACGGAAAACAAAGCCTCAAGTCCGGTAAAGCTGTCGCTTATTACCGCTTCCCCTGCTTCATAGCCCGCCTTCCGCAGAGCTTCTTTCAGCAGGGCGAGGCCCCTTTCAAAACAATACGAGACTCCCGGAAAGACCTTGTAAGGCCCCGCTATATTGAGAGTAAAGGAAACAGCGGTCATCCCGTCCCTGTGAAGGAGGCTGTACTGGGCATTTGCCCTGTCTTCCCTCGCCCTCATCATGTCCTTTACTTCGACCTTTTTCAGATATGCCATTACTATCCCCTGATCCCGATATCCCTTGAATTATCAGCGCGAGCGGTTGTTATATAACATCTGTTACGCGCGCCTTGCCCATTCGTTTCAGTCTGTCCCGAAAGAGTCCCCTTCCGAACCTCAAGCCCGCGGCGTCCCGCCGTCCTGCTCGGCCCGCAAGGCCGCCTGCAGGGGCGCTGAAAGCGCAGGTCTGCGCCCGGCCGCGATCTTACAGGCCCGAACGCATGCCGCCTCACGTTCTTCTGCCGCCCTACTCCTCTATTACCTTCGCCTTCAGCCAGTTTCCCCTGAACCAGTTCCAGGCCAGGTATATCGTGCTTATGCACCAGGTCGAAGAGAAGGCGAGGAAGACCACGTCTATCGACCTGAAGACGGGCATCAGCAGGGTCATGATCAGGACCCTTAAGAAGCACCAGCAGCCCACGAAGGCGACCATGGTCACCATGGGCTTGCCCGCCCCCCTCATGACGCCGGCCAGAGTGTGGGTCGCCGCCAGGCAGCAGTAGAAGACCCAGACCAGCTGCACCCTCCGCACGCCGTAGGCTATGGCCTCGGGCTCCTTCGTGAAGAGTGTCAGCACCTTGGGAGCGAAGATGAAGAGACAAAGGCCCATGATCTCCGCCATTATCATGCCGGTAAAAATGCCGTATTTGGCGCCCTTCTTAGTTCTTTCGTACTCCCTGGCGCCGAGATTCTGGCTCACGAAGGTCGCGAGGGCCACCGAAAGGCTGGTTATGGGCAGGAAAATAAAGCCCTCTATCTTGTGCAGGGCTCCGACCCCCGCCATGGCCATGTCTCCGAAGGTATTGACATTGGCCTGTATCATGGTGTTTCCGAAGGCGGTCACCGTGTTCTGTATGGCCGCGGGGGTCCCGAAGCGGAAAATGGTCTTAAGGATATGGGGATCTATCCTCATCCGCCTCATCTCGAGCTTATAGACCTCATTGGTCCTGAAGAGCTTCGCGAGGCAGAGCACAGCGCTTAAGAACTGGGATATGATGGTGGCGAGGGCCGCCCCGTCCACGTCCATCTTAAAGGCCCCGATCAGCACTATATCGAGGACCACGTTTAGGCATGACGAAAAGATCAGGTAATAGAGGGGGTGCTTGCTGTCCCCCACCGCCTGCATGAGGCCCACGCAGCCGTTGTACATGGAAAGGCCCAGGCCGCCCATGAAATACACCCGAAGGTAAAGCACCGACTGGTCCACTACCTCGGCCGGAGTGTTCATCAATCCGATGATCCAGGGGGAAAGGACTACGCCGGCTGCGGTAAGCAGCAGGCCTCCTATGAAGCAGAGCGCCGTATGGGTGTGTATGGCCCTTTTAAGCCCCTCCTCGTCGCCGGCGCCGAAATATCTTGCTATTATAACGCCGGAGCCCTGGGCGAAGCCGTTAAAAAAACCGATGAGCATCCAGATCACGGAACCCACCGAAGTTACGGCAGCCAGAGCCCTGCTGCTGAGCATATTGCCCACTATAAGAGCGTCGGCCGTATTATACAGCTGCTGAAAGATATTTCCAAGCAGTATGGGCATGGTAAATGCGAAGAGGGACCCCGCTATGGAGCCCTCCGTCATCCTCGTTGCCGCTGTTTTGCCTGCCATAAAACCTCCGGAAGGGCCCTATGCGTAGGCCCTGTCTATGGATATGACCGTTTCGTAGCTCGGATCGAAAGCCTTGAGCCCTTTGGTGATCACTTCCCTCACCTCAGCAGGGCTCAGGCTGCATTCGTGGTCAACGACCACGTCGAATATCACATTGGTGTGGGTGGGACCCGCGACCGTTCTCACGTCGTGATAGCCCCGGATGTATTCAAGACCCTTGCAGACTTCCTCTATGCGCTCCCTTGCGAGGGCGGTGACCTCGTCGTTTAAGGCCAGGGGGTCCATATGCACGGTGAGCAGTATGCCCATCCTGTCGTAAACATCCCTTTCGATGATGTCCATCATGTCGTGGCTGGTCATGAGATCGGCCGAAGAATCGACCTCCACGTGGACAGAGGCGAACATGCGCCCGGGGCCGTAGTCGTGGATTATCATGTCGTGTATGCCGAGCACCCCTTCGTGGCGCTCTATCTCTTCGGTCATCTCCTTTACCAGCCCGGGATCGGGAGCCTTGCCCAGTATGGGGGACACGGTCTCCATGACCAGCTGCGCGCCCGACCGGATGATAAAGATGGCGACCAGTATGCCCACGGGGCCGTCCAGATCGAGACCGGTGAACCTGAAAATGAGAAGGCACACGAGCACCGCAGAGGTCGAGATCACGTCGTTCCTCGCGTCGGCAGCCGAAGCCTTGAGGGTGTCGGAATCGATGATCTCACCTATGTGCTTTCCGAAGGACGCGAGCCAGATCTTGACCGCTATGGCAAGCACCAGCACGGCCGCTGAGAGCGCGCTGAACTCCATGGGTTCGGGATGCAGGGTCTTTGAGACCGAGGTCCGAAGAAGCGAGACTCCGATGACGACTATCATGATGGAGACCGCAAGGCCGGTCAGGTATTCAGTCCTTCCGTGGCCGTAGGGATGGTCTTTATCGGGCTTTTTCCCGGCCAGCTTAAAGCCTATCAGGGTCATGAGGGACGCCGAGGCGTCGCTCAGATTGTTGATGCCGTCGGCCAGTATGGAGATGCTTCCGAATATGAGGCCTGTTCCTATTTTAAGCGCGCAGAGGAGGGCGTTGGCTGCGATGCCGACCCAGCTGGCCAGCCTGCCGTAGGCTTCGCGGACCTTCGGATCCTTCGGGTCACGCCCGCCCTTCATGAAAGCATTTATGAGGATATCGTTCATTTTATCTGCCTTTTGAGATCATATCCTCAGCGACTTTTTCTTCTCGTACCTCTCAAAGCCCAGCTCGATTATGCGGTCTATGACCTGCGAATAATCCATGTCCTTTGACGAAGCCAGCACGGGGAACATGCTGATGGATGTAAAGCCCGGTATGGTGTTGATCTCGTTAAATATAAAGCGGCCCTCTTCGTCCATGAAGAAGTCGGCCCTGGCGTAGCCGCCGCAGTCCAAAAGCTCGTAGACCCTCTCCGCAAGGCGCAAAAGCTCTTCCCTCTTGTCTTCGGGAAGCTCTGCGCCGACCACGGTCTCGCTGCCCTGGTCGTTGTACTTGGATTCGTAGGTGTAGAAATCGCCGGCCGCTATGATCTCGCCGATCTCGATGGCGAAGGGCTTGTCGTTCCCCATGACCGCGACCTCGAGCTCCCTTCCGCTTATTCCCTCTTCGACCAGTATCCTGTCGTCGTAGCCTGCGGCGAACCTGAGGGCCTCCATCAGCCCCGAAGGCTCCAAGACCTTTGAAATGCCGACGGAAGAACCCATGTTGGCGGGCTTGACGAAAAGAGGGTATCTGAGCTTTTCGTTGATCTCCCTTAGGGTCTCTTCGCCTATATTCTCACTCTTAACGAAGACCCAGGGGGCCAGGGGTATGCCTGCGGCGCTGCAGACCAGCTTGGCAAGGCTCTTGTCAAAGCAGAGAGACGAAGAGGTGACGTCGCTGCCCCCGAAGGGTATGTCCATCTGGCGGAATATGCCCTGAAGGCTTCCGTCCTCGCCGTTCTGGCCGTGTATCACGGGAAGGGCGAAATCGGCCATATCGCGAAGCTGCCTTATGCTGCCGCCGAATACCGAAAAACCGTAATTTTCAGGGTCTTTCGCCAGGTCGTTTTCGGCCTTTTTCTGCCAGCTTCCGTCCTTAAGAGCTTCCACCGGTCCCTCGTAGAGCAGCCAGCGGCCCTCCCTGGTGATCCCTATCATGATGAGATCGTATTTTTCCCTGTCCAGATTTTCTATGACCGACGCCGCGGACCTGAGGGAGACCTCGTGCTCGCTGGATCTGCCGCCGAAGACGACGGCAAGGCGTATTTTTTTCATTGAAATTCTCCCGTAAGGCTATTCGAGACCCAGGCCGAAGCGGTCCCTTACCCTCTTCATGGTCTTTCTCGCTATGACGTCGGCCCTTTCGGCCCCGTCCTTGAGTATCTCGGTGAGCTCCGAGGAGTTTCTGATGGCCTGATACCTCTCCTGAATGGGAGAAAGGGCGCTCACGGTCACCTCGACCAGGTCCTTTTTAAAGTCTCCGTAGCCCCTTCCTGCATACTGATCCTCCAGCTCTTGCAGGGTCTTTCCGGTGAAGGCCGAATACATGTTCATAAGGTTGCTGACTCCCGGCTTGTTCTCGGGGTCAAAGCGCACGCTGCCCTCCGAATCGGTGGTTGCCCTCATGATCGACTTCTTGATCTTGGAGGGAGTGTCCAAAAGGGAGATGCGGCTGTGCTCGTTGACCGCGCTCTTGCTCATCTTTGCGGTCGGATCGTCCAGGGCCATGATCCTGGCTCCCGCCTTCAGGAACCTGCCGTCGGGCACCACGAAGGTGTCCTTTCCGTACTTGCTGTTGACCCTGATCGCCAGATCCCTCGTCAGCTCTATGTGCTGCTTCTGGTCGTTGCCCACCGGCACTATGTTCACATCATAGAGCAGAATGTCGGCCGCCATCAGCACCGGGTAGGTGAGAAGGCCCGCGCCCACCGAATCCTTGCCCTGGCTCTTGGCCTTGAACTGGGTCATCCTGAAGAGCTCGCCGGTGTTGGCGCAGCAGTTGAGTATCCAGCCCAGCTCGGCGTGGGCCGAGACCGACGACTGCACGAAGATTATGGATTTCTTCGGGTCTATGCCCACCGCCATGTAAAGAGACGCCACGTCGAGGATGTGGCTGCGCAGCTCCTTCGGGTCCTGAGGGACGGTTATGGCGTGCTCGTCCACCACGCAGTAGAGGCACTCGCTGTCCTCTTCGTTCTGAAGCTCTACGAACTGTATGAGAGCCCCGAGATAATTGCCTATGTGGATGTTGCCTGTGGGCTGAACGCCCGAAAAGATCCTCTTCATTGTATCCTCCGCTTTTTTTAAGCCCCTGAAGGCCTTATCTTACTGAATTGCGGGCTCTGCCGGCTCTTCCGAAGGCTCAGCTTCCTCTTCGCCGCCTTCTTCAGCCTCGCTGTCCTCCGGCTCTGCGCTTATGGACTTTGCCATGGCGACTATCTCTCCGCCCTCGTCCACCTTCATGATCTTGACGCCCTGGGTCGCGCGGCCCAGAACCGACACGTCGGACGCGCTGATCCTTATGATTATGCCGTCTGAATTTATGAGGAAGAGCTGGTCGCCCTCGCTCACGGCGATGGCCCCCACCAGTTCTCCGGTCTTATCCATCTTGCTCCTGTCGTAGGTCAAAACGCCCTTTCCTCCGCGGGTCTGGAGCCTGTATTCCTCGACTGGAGACCTCTTGCCGTAGCCGTACTTGGTCGCGACCAGTATCTGGGTACCGGGTTCCGCCAGCTCCATGGCGACCACTCTGTCGCCCTCTTCAAGCTCTATGGCCTTTACGCCGGCCGCAGCCCTTCCCATGGGCCTCACATCGCCTTCGCTGAAGGTGATGGACTTGCCCTGGGCGGTGATTATGATGACAGCCGAAGCCCCGTCGGTCTTCCTGATGCTGACCAGCTCGTCGCCTTCCCTTATGGTCACCGCGATGAGGCCGGTCTTCCTGGTGGTCATGTACTCGCTGACCGGGGTCTTCTTGATGACTCCGCCCCTGGTCGCCATGATCAGGTAGCCTCCGTCCTCAGAGGGCCTGAAGGGCAGCACGCTGGTGATGCGCTCGCCCTGGCTCATGTTGAGGAAGTTGATGGCGGGTATGCCCTTGCCGGTCCTGGCGCCCTCGGGGATGTCGTAGGCCTTCATGGTGTAGACCCT